>OLZF01001880.1_pt1 | contig 12761 bp, 9 predicted proteins | sample 1674391 | NCBI WGS metagenome assembly OLZF01 (sample SAMEA103958166, study PRJEB25191) | human gut metagenome | biome: human-associated habitat [ENVO:00009003]; feature: intestine environment [ENVO:2100002]; material: feces | place: Germany | collected 2013/2015
GGTCAAACACCATGCTCTCCGTATTGTCCTCATGCAGCACATAGACGGTCAAACCAGCGGCATCCAGTTCCAGCGCCCGTTCTCTGGTGACAGGGAGCATCCCATCATAGAAGTAGCCGTATTCCTGCATATCCGGTGTGGATACCTGCTCATCAGGCATAGGGTATTCATCCAGCGCCTGCTCTTGTGCTTCCGGCAGCTGAGAAGAAGCAGCCATCTGACTGGCCTCTGCCTGCATCTGCTGGTAGGCAGCTTCCTGCAAGGTCTCAATCATGGACAACGGTGCGTATTTTACCGAGTCTCTGCCCAAATCGTTGTCATCACAAATCTGGAGAACTGCCTTCATGCGGGAAATCTCCGGCATATCCAGCTGACCACCATCCAACTCTTTCATGGACGCGGCATCGTAAAGGGTATAGTCCCAGCCGCTGTCACAGGACTGGATATGAAGATAGGTGGCATCGTCAATCAGAAACAAAGCCTCCTGCTGGTTGGCATCCGCCCCCAGCACTTCCATTTCCGGCATTGCCGCAGCCAGTTCCTTTACCGCTTTTTGCACCAGAGGATTATCACGGTAATAGTCGATTGCCTGGATGGTGTCCAGGTCAATGGTCTGGCCGGTCAAAATCGGAAAAGGTCCTTCATAGTCGCTTCCGTCTTTCAGCTCAAAACCAATGCCCTTGATCCCGTTCATTCGTTCTGCCGGAATCTCCTGATAAATGCGGATTGCTTCCTCCAAAGACAGGTTATCGTGGTATTCTCCGAGGTTTGGAAATTCCATGCACTCTGCTACATAGTAGGTCAGATCGCCGGTCGGCAGCCTATCAGATACCTTAATGGCATCTGCTGGCTGCTCTATCGGGGCGGTTTCCGGCTCTACCTTTGCATGAGGGTCGATTCCACGCTCTTTGCAGATTTCCTTATAGTGGCGCTCAATGTCGGAGATCAAAGTGCCGGAGGTTTTGTTGATGGTCTCCAAACTGGCTCTCAACTCTTTCAGTTCCTTGCCCTGACTCCAACTGGCAATATAGCCAAAGCTATTTTCTCCAGTCTCGATGCCAAAATATTTGCAGACTGCATAGGAGATGCTTTCAGCCTCCACTTCTTCCGTGTGACGGTTTTTGATTGCCTGTTTTTCTGCGGTTGCATCTTCCTCAACTGCAAGACGCCATTCAAACTGATTTTCGTCCACATAACGCCAATCCATATCAGAAGCAAACTGTTCAGCTTCTTTTTCTGTGGCAAAATCCAACTTGAAATCATGTTTGGTTCCACCTTCACTCTCCTGCACAACCTTCCATGACGGTAGCATTTCATATTTTTTAGGGTCATGGAGCTTGCTGTGGGCAATCTCATGAACCGTGGCCGAAACTGTCTGCACCTCACTCATGCCCTGACGAATGGCAATTTTCTGATGATCAGCAGAAAAATAGCCGTCCGTATCAGCAGCCATTGCTTCAAAAGTAATCGGCACCGGTGCGCTGCGGCGCAGGGCCTCTATGAATGCCTCATAATTTGGCACATTGCCGGAAAGGGAGGAAGCAAGCTCCGGCAAAGGTTTCCCGTCGGTCTGGCTCACATCAAAGACCTTGACCGGGCGAAACATGGGGATCTCGATTTCTTTTTCCTCTGTAACGATCTTTCCGTCTTTATCCAAAATCGGAGCCTTGGTATCCGGGTCCAGCTTCTGCTCCTCGATTTTCTTCTTATACGGTGTCGGGGCAATGATGGTAATGCCATGCTCGCCCTTTTTTACATGACGCTCAAACTGGTCTTTCCACTTATTGTATCCGGCTACCAAAGTGGCGTCCGGCTTCTGCATATAGATGAGCATGGTGTTGTTTACCGAATAGCGGTGGAAGCGGGACATGACGGACAGATAGCGCATATACTTTTCACTCTCAAACAGTTCTTTGATCCCCTGCTCGATGCCATCTGTGATTTCCCTTAGCCGTTCTCGGTTGGTGGGTTTATTCTCAGCCATGATTTTCAATCTCCTTTCCAAGTGTGTGATTTCTGCTGTGTGTTCTGCAATCCATGCCTTTTGTTCTTCTTCACTTTCATAAAGAAAAAGGTCCAGCAGGTACTCTACATAGGTTTTCTTCTGGATTGCTTCCACAAAACGGGGGTGCGGTTCTTCCTCCGGTGTCCTGGGAGAACGGTCGGCTTCCCATTTTTTCAGCAGATAGTAGTAATCGGACAGTACGCGATAACAGCGCTGTCGATCCTCCCGAAACTTCTGTGCCTCGGTTTTTTGCCGGACATATCTCCTGCGGGGCGGGGCCTGACTGTCATAGATCAGGCCAAAGTCCTGTGCCAGTTTCTCCGCCGCTTCTTTTGGGGAGAGGTCAAAGAGCTTTGCGGTAAAGTCGATCACATCCCCATCTTCACCGCAGCCAAAGCAGTGGAACCGCTGGTCTACCTTCATGCTGGGGTTCTTATCATCGTGAAAGGGACAGCAGGCCATACCATTTCGTTTGACCTCGATCCCATAAAACGCTGCCGCTTCTCTGGTGCTGACCGACTGCTTGACCGCTTCAAATACATTCTCTGCCATGTGCCTTTAACTGCCGGACTTTTTCACAGGGGGCTGGTATCCGGCGGCTTTCGCACGCTCACTGGCAGCTTTGCGACGCTCGGCGCTGTATGGCTCCCGGACTGATACACACCGCTTGGGGACGGTAAAGTTATGGGCGTCCTTTCGGGTGATCTGGTCGGGGTGCTTTTTTGCCAGCAGTTCCAGCTTCTCCATCAGACGGGGATCGTGGGTGTAGACCTCAGCCATTGGTTCTGCCTGGTTATAGAGGAGAATGGTTTCCCGTTCCACTAAAGAGAGCTTCATCGGCTGCCTCCTTTCCGCTGGTCAAATTCCAGCTTGAAGTTGGCATACTGTCCATCGTCCTCCAAAACCACAGTGGCATCGTAGGTCTTGCCGGTTTTCTCCGAATATAGCCCCGTCACACGGACACAGCCATCGTTCAGCAGCGCAGACACCACAGCTTTGGTCGGCTGTTTTTTCTTAGCAGCCCACCATTTGTTGTTTTTCCAGATTGCAAATTTGCAAGAATCATTCTGACAGAAGAAGCCTTTTTGCAGTTCTGCAACTTCACCGCCGCAGCGAGGGCATTTGCCCACCACCTCACGGGGCGGAGTGAACAGGTACTCAGTTCCCTTGATGACCTGATAAGTCCCCACCAGATCTTTCAGCATGGTGCTGATCCCGTCTAAAAACTCCTCCGGGGCAAGCTGCCCGCGCTCGATCTCGCCCAGGCGGTACTCCCACTCGGCAGTCAGAAGCGGCGATTGCAGTTGTTCCGGCAGCACTGTGATCAGGGAAACTGCATCGTGGGAAGGGAGAAGCTGCACCGTTTTCCTGCTCTTTTTTCGTTCCAGAAAACCGGCAGATACCAGCTTTTCCAAAATACCGGCACGGGTGGCCGGTGTCCCCAGACCTTTTCGCTCGGCGTCCTCCGGCATATTCTCTTTTCCGGCAGTCTCCATTGCGGACAACAAGGTATCCTCCGTAAAGTGCTGAGGCGGACTGCTTTTGCCTTCTTTGACGATTGCCGCAGCAACCGAAAGGGTCTGTCCTTCGGTCAGCTCCGGCAGGGCTTTCTCTGCGCCCTCTTTTTTCGGCTCTGCATCCTTCATTTTGGCACGGTAAGCGTCCTCCAGTGCTTTCCATCCGGGGTGCTTCACCGTTTTTCCTTTGGCGGTAAACTCCCCACCGGCACACGCTGCAATCACAACGGTTTCCGAATAGATATGGGGCTGGGCTACGGCGCACAGCAGACGCAGGGCCACCAGCTCCAGCACCGCTTTTTCTCCCGCAGGAAGGGCAGAAAGGTCTGCATCCTTGAGATTTCTGGTAGGGATTACTGCGTGGTGGTCGGTTACTTTCTTATCGTTGATTACCGTCTGCGGATCACAGGTAATGGCGATTCCTTTGCGAAACGGCATAGCATTGGCAACCAGGTTCACCAGCACCGGCAGGCTGTCTGCCATATCACCGGTCAGATAGCGGCTGTCAGTACGGGGATAGGTGCAGAGCTTCTTTTCATACAGGCTTTGCAGATAGTCCAGGGTCTGCTGGGCTGTAAATCCAAGCAGGCGGTTGGCATCTCTTTGCAGAGTAGTCAGGTCATAGAGGGCAGGCGGCTTTTCGGACTTTTCCTTGCACTCCACCTTTTTGATTGTGACATTTGCACCCTGACAGGCTTCTTTCAGCTGCTCAGCAGCAACCTTATCCGCCATGCGCTCCCCGGATACGGTAAGACCGGGCAGCTCCAGCGCCACGGTATAAAAGGGAATCGGCTGAAAGGTGTCGATCTCAGCTTCTCGCTGAACAATAAGCGCCAGCGTCGGGGACATCACGCGCCCGATGTTGAGGGTACGGTGATACAGCACGGAAAAAAGCCTTGTCGCATTGATCCCCACCAGCCAGTCGGCCTTGGCACGGCAGATGGCAGCATCCCGAAGTCCGTCATAATCCGCACCGGGGCGCAGGTTTGCAAAGCCTTCCCTTATGGCAGAGTCCTCCATCGAAGAAATCCAGAGCCTTTTCATAGGCTTTTGACAGTCTGCCAGCTCATAGACGCTACGGAAGATCATCTCGCCCTCGCGTCCGGCATCACAGGCATTTACCACTTCCGTCACATCCGGGGCATTCATCAGCTTTTTGAGAATATCAAACTGCTTTTTCTTATCTTTTCCCACCACCATCTGCCAATGTTCCGGCAGGATAGGCAGATCATCATATCGCCACTTGGCATACTTTGGGTCATAGCTGTCTGCATCCGCAAGACCGGCCAGGTGACCCACGCACCAGCTGACACGCCAGCCGTTACCCTCCAGATACCCGTCCTTACGGACGGTTGCGCCGATCACCGCCGCCAAATTCTGGGCGACTGATGGTTTTTCGGCAATTACCAATTTATGTTGAGCCATGATGGTTCCTCCTCTCTTTGAGCCATCGGGACATTTCCCGGTGACAGATACCTACGCAGGGTCTTCCATAATTCCCGCAACCATAGCAGGGGTGGCTGTGGGGTAAAGAAGGAGGACGGGAAGTTTCCTTCCCGCCCTCCGGCCTGCGTGTCATCATGCGTTCATAGGGACTGTCTGTGAATCGGGTCATTTCACGCTGTCCTCGTCATCTTCTTCTGTGCTGCCCCCGTCAGCGTCCGGCTCGTCCGACTCCTCATCCTCGGTTTCCCATTCCTCGGAATCTTCCTCGCCATAATCATAATCGTCCAGACTGTCATTGCCCTTGGTCTTAGGCTTGTTCTTAACGAGCTTCAAGTAGGCAAATATGCCACCGCCACCAAGCAGAGCCAGCAAAAGGACCAGCGCAGCCGGGTTCAATCCGGCAGGCTTCTCCTTTTCCGGCTCCGATGTTTCTGCCGGAGGTTCCGGTGCTTTGCCCGTACATTTACTCTTATCAGTTGCGCAGACCGGGCAGGCCGTATTGACTGCCCCTGCTTCACATTTTGTTGAACAGCTGCATACCGCAGGCATCTCCTCTTTGGGTTTTCCATCTTCCATCAGCGCCGCAAGGTCTGCATCGTCCACCTGATTCAGAAAGTGAACAGCAGTCTCCTTGTCCTCATTCGCCCTATCAATCAGGATGTAAAAGTAATTTCCAGCTTTGGTCGTAACAGTAATAAGCTGCTTATTGCCTCCAAAATCATCCACCAATGCCGCATTCCCCTCCGGTGTAAGTGCCGGTGCCGGTTCTGTTTCTTCCACAATCACATTGCTGTCATTGGTAGAATCCTCTGCCGGTGCCGCCGGTGCCGGTTCTGACCCCTGTGCGAAAGCAGGGATCGTAAAGCCAAATGCCACAACCATTGTCAGGCAAAGGGCGGAAAGTGTTTTGCAAATTCTTTTATTCTTCATAAGCGGTAGCCTCCTGATTATTTGATTCCGACAGTGCTGTATCTCTGCCGTGGTTCATTCCACCGGAAAGCATAGCGTTCAGCTGTGCTGGAGTCATGCGTAACGCACGAACCATCTGAACGATTTCCAGATTCTCTGCCTCCGTTTTCTGTGCTTCCAGGGTCTTGAGCTTTTCCTGATATTCCGCAATCTTCTCACGGGTTTTCTCAATTTCCTGGTCGATACGTTCAATTTTGTTTTTTGCCATAACCGTTCACTCCTTTCCACAAAGTCTGTTACCAGTTCATCAGGCCATAGCCCTTAATGCTTTGATAATTCAGGTCATAACTTTTGATCTTGCAGGCATCGCCGGAATTTCCCTCCACGGTATAAACACGGCTGCCATCCGTACCGATCACGATACCCACATGGTCTGCTGTCCCATCCAAATCCCAATCAAAGAAAATTGCATCTCCGGGAGCCAGATTGTTATAGCCTCTTGCACCCCATTGTCCATGAGACTGGAACCACGGAACGCCCTGCCACTCACAGCCTGCAAAGCGCGGCTCACTTTTTCCAGCCTGGTTATAACACCAGGATACAAAGCAGGCGCACCACTCCACGCGGCTGTCAAAGCCATACCAGCTCCAATAAGGATAGCCGCCCACATTGCCGACCTGACGCTTGGCCAGCTCCACCAACTGCGGATTTCCGGGACGGGTTCCATTTACGAACTGTACACCGGTCAAGTCCTCGGAATTGCTCATGTCAGGGGAACCACCGCCAAACAACAGCGGCTTATTGCCCATGGTCTGCCGGTAAACCTGATACATTTCCATCTGCTCCGGGGTCAGTAACTCCGACGCCACAGCGGAAATGGGCTTGCTGGTGAGTTTCACATTCAAAATGTAATACTCATAGGGGACTTCTTCTGAGGTGGTCTCGCCGGTCTCCGGGTCGGTGGAGGTCTCCGTGCGGTAGCGAATCTCCACTTCCTCAGTAAGCGTCAGCTGATACTGTGCTGCAAACACACGCGCCAGCTCTGCCTGAGCGCTCTGCCGGGTGTAGCCTTGCAAAACGGCAGACAGAAATGCTGCCAGCTCATGAGGGTCATGGCCGATCATACCAAGGTCATAGCGATACTCGTCATACCCTGGGTGGCTGCTTTCAATGTTGTCGATTTCCTCCTGCAACTGGGCTTCTCTGGCTGCATAATCTGCCTCCACCGCCAGCATTTCCGGGTCATCCGACGGATAGGTGGTGCCGGAGAGAACGGAACCGATGCTCTGCGCCATCATGGAGCAGGAGGACATGGTATTCATCAGCATACAGGTAATGAGGAACAAAACCCCTGCCATCAGGAAACCCTTCTTGTGGCGCATGACGAATGCCCCTGCCTGCTGTACCTTTTCTTTTACCGTCCTTGCGGCTTTTCCGGTTTTGGATGCAGCCTGGGCGGTATTTCCGGCAGTCTGACCGGCGTGTTTGGCGGCGGCATACTGCTTTTTGATGGCCTGCTTTTGCTGCCAGCGGGAAAGAGGGTTGCTGGCAAACTGGGGATTTTCCTGCAAAGATTTCTGGTACAGAACATTTACATTTGCCTTTTCCAGTTGACGCTCTGCCTGGGCTGCTTTGCGGTACGGCTTCAGCTTGTGGCTGCGATAGCCCTCCCGCACCAGATAAGCGCCGGTCTCCACCGCTTCCTCGGACTTGTGGGCGCTTTCCACGCCCACATTGTCCTGCTCTGTTTCCCGGATCTCTTTGTGGAGCTTGCCCGCAACCAGATGAACGGGAGCTTCCCTGACTCCTTGAGAAACTTTGGAGGGTGGCTTTTTCTTGTCCTCAAAGGTCAGCTTCGAGGTCTTTTTTCCGGTATCCGGGTCAATGACCGTCTGCCTGACCTTTTTCTTTGGAATATTGGCCTGCGCCTTATCTGCTCTGGCCGCAGCTTTCTCCGCTTTACGGATTGGCTTTTCCAGTGCAGGGTCAGACCGTTCCTCATCAGTAAAGCGCAGGCGCGGTTCCTTATTCAAACCATTCTCCCAGCATGAGGGAGGACATCATGTAGTGCAGCTCTGCATAAATGGCCATTCCCACAGGATCGTTGAACATACAGCCGGACAGGTAGGCATAAAACTGTGCCACCACATCGGACAGGATCTTCGCTTCGGTTCCTTCCAGAACCAGACCACCCATACCTTCCTTGGCACGGATGGCACTCCAGACCTCTGCCAGACGGAGCAGCCCCACCTGACCGGTCTCATTCAGTTCGGCTGCCTGATCTGCCGCCGTGCGGCACTCACTTACCGCATCGGCCATGACTGTAAGCAGCTGGCTGCGCTGGGCATTTACCGCCCTGTCAAAAAACATCAGCGGATTTTTATTCAAAATGTTGGGGTTCATCATCATTCATCCTCCTTCTTTTTCAGTTCCTGGGGCTTGGTAGTCATAATGCGGTAAAGCTCGGTGTTCTTCGGGAAGTGATCCACAAACGGCAGGATTGTAGAGCCATAAAACAGCAGGCCCTCGCCCTCACCGGAGTGGGTCACATAAGATAATTGGTGTGTGGAAATCCCCAGCTGCTTGGCGAGGATCTGACGGTCTCCGCCTGCCTGGTTGAGCATATACACGAAGTCGGAATTTTCAAAGATATTTTCCACCTCGCGGCTGCTCAAAAGGTCTTTGACATTCTGGGTGATACCTGTCGGAATACCGCCCCATTTTCTGAATCGCTTCCAGATTTCCACCGTATAGGCGGCGGTCTGCTCCTCCTTCAAAAGCAGGTGCATCTCGTCGATGTAGTAACGGGTGGACTTGTGGGCGGCACGGTTGATGGTAACGCGGTTCCACACCTGATCCTGAACTACCAGCATACCGATTTTTTTAAGCTGCTTGCCCAGTTCCTTGATGTCGTAGCAGACAATCCGGTTATCAATATCCACATTGCTCTGATGATTGAACACATTCAACGAACCCGTTACATAGATTTCCAATGCCGTTGCAATGTACTGAGCTTCTTTTTCTTCCTGCTCCCGCAGCAAGTTATAAAGGTCCTCCAAAATCGGCATATTCTCCGGCTTTGGGTCATTGAGATATTCGTTGTAAACCAGCCGTACACAACGGTCAATAATGGTTTTCTGCACCGGCTGCAAGCCCTCCTTACCGCCCACGATCAGCTCACACAAGCTGAGGATAAAGTCAGACTTGAGTGACAGCGGGCTTTCATCATCCGAATAGTCCAGATTCAGATCCATCGGATTGATATAGTTGGTTGAAGTAGGTGAGATCTTGATGACCTGCCCATGCAGACGCTCAACAAGAGGTGCGTACTCCGCTTCCGGGTCACAGATAATAACATCATCACTGGTAAGCAAAAAGCAGTTGGCAATTTCTCGTTTTGCGCTGAAGGACTTACCGGAACCCGGCGTACCCAGAATCAGGCCGTTGGGGTTTTTCAGCAGCTTTCTGTCCACCATGATGAGGTTGTTGGACAGAGCATTGATGCCGTAGTACAGAGCTTCTTTCCCGTTCTGGAACAGTTCCTGCGTAGTAAAGGGCACAAAGATAGCTGTGGAACTGGTGGTCAGTCCTCGCTGAATCTCAATCTGATTGAGACCCAGAGGCAGACAGCTCATCAGCCCTTCTTCCTGCTGGAAGTCCAGCCTGGTCAGCTGACAGTTATACTTCTGGGCAATAGAGCCTGCCTGAAAGATGTTGTTGCCAAGCTGACGGGGATTGTCCGCTGTGTTCAGCACCAGAAAGGTCAAAAGGAACATTCTCTCGTTACGGCTCTGCAAATCCTGCAAGAGTTTTTTCGCTTCACTGCCGTAGGTAGCAAGGTCAGATGGAATGATGTCCATGTCGTATCCGGCACGGACTGCTTTTTTCTGTTCCTCGATCTTGCTGCGGTCCAGGTCGGTAATCTTTCGCTTTACCGTTTTGATGGCTTTCACCTGATCCACCGACTGAATGTGCATACTCACAATGAGCGAGCTTTCCATATCCAGAAAATCAGCCAGCAAACGGTCATTCAGTTCCGGTGCGAGAATCTGCAAAAAAGAAACAGTCCCGTATTTCTTACCCATACGGAACTGCTTGCCGGTGCGGAACTCAAAGGAGCTTGGTGCAATAAAATCCTTTGTGGACAGACCGGAAGGAGCCAGCCAGTCCCATTCAAACTGAAACGGGAGTTGTTCATCCATGTGGAATACCGCATGAAGCTGAAAAAGCCTTTCTTTACCGTCCAGCGTTCTGGCAGCTACACCAAGACGCTTGAAGTTATTAAGTATATCGGTCTCAATACGCTCCAGACGGGGCTTGGCGGCTTTGATGCTGTCCGCGTCGATACCAAAGGTCAGGTATTTGGTCTTGATGAGACCGTTGTTACCTCTGGCCAGCTGATTTTGCAGCATTGTGGTGTATTCCTCGCGGATACTGTCAAAGGCGTCCCTCTGGGGCGGGATGGAAATGGAGTTAGCAAAGGTCTCCTCCGATGCCGCAAGGTTCAAAAAAGACAGCTGGAAATGAATCGAGCTGTCAAAATAATTGAGGAAATCACACCAACCCTCAAAGATTGCCGTCTTATCTTCGTTTTGGGAGAGCTGATAGTTGATGTCCTGAAACTGGATGGTCTTTGTGTAGTGGCTGTCCGATATGCGGCAGATTCCGTCCGGCCACATCCGTTCATAAGGGATACTGTCCTGCGCAGATTTTCCTTTTTTGTCCGTGCGGTTAGCGCGGGCAATGGCCGCTTCGATCTGCTTCTTATCGGCGCGGGACAGCTTTTTCTTTGTCTTTACCGGCTGCACAGTTTTTTCCTCGGTTTTTCCGAACATCCGATGCAGCCATTTTTTTATTGCGGTGAACAATGTCATACACCTCCTTATCGAGCATTTCCTGCCGCTTTAATACGGCATAAAAGTTGTTGGTCTGGTAAGGTCGCTGCTTTGGACGGATCACAGCTACTTTGAGAATGTTGCCCACGATCTTTTCCAGGGGCTGTCCATGCTTTTCATACATTGCCAGCAGGAAGAAGGGCATCATGACCAGCATCATACACATGGCAGCCATGCTGTTTCCCGCAGGCTCACGGAGCCACAAGAACAGCGGTACACCTACAAGCGCCCCGGCGGTAAAGCAGACCAGCTGCCTTCGGGTCAGATTGAACATGACCTTGGTTTTGACTTTGGTTAAATCTTTGGGTACGGGTACATAAGCCATATTATCCACCTCCTTTATGGGAATGAAATAGAGCTGTCCACTTCATTTCCCCACACATCCCAACCGGGTGTGGATTGACGAGCAAACAGTTCTATGCGCGGGAGATCACCCATCAATGAGACAATGCGTTCTCTGGCTTCCTGCGGTTTTTTTGAATGTTCTTCAATGTGAGAGACAATGACCTGATGAACAGCTGCGTTTATACGCTTGGGATGTCCTTTCGTTGCGAGGATACAAAGTTCCACATTGGAGCGCGTCCAATATCCCATTCCCCAGAACAAGCTATCTGCCTTTCGATTTTGCTTTACCCAAACAAAGCCGACGGTTTTATAGGTAAATCCCCATGCCTTCAGAACTGAGAGACCTTCCAGTAAACATGGAATCGTGACCCATAAAAACAAGGCACAGTCTTTATCCGCCAAGTTGCCTACTGGCAGCGCACAAATATCCTCGATACTCATGGTCGGATAGTGACTTTCTGCACTGCGTCCCAATCCTTTCTTGGAATATACTTTGTAGTTCCATGGCGGGTCTGCGTAAATGATTTGATATTTTTTCATACAGAACCCTCCTTTAGTGCGCCTGAAAGACTGATTTTGCGAGACTGCCGGTTTTGAACAGCGTAAAGCACAGCAGTACGGTGTAGCCCACGCAGCTCCAGATCGCCATGATGATGTCATCTTCCAGAGCGATGTTCTGCACCAGCACAGCATAAATTGCCACGCAGACGATAATGAGAAACGCCTGAAAGCCCAGTGCCAGCAGGGATCGGAGGTAATTCTGTCCCATACCGCCCCATTCTTTGCCCATCATTGCAGCCATTGGAACGGGAGCCACCGAAGTCACAAGGTAGATCTCGATCATACGGCCATAAATAACGATAAAGATACAGATATACAACGCCCACATGGTAATGCCAATAAAGAGGGATTGGAACCACAGTCCGAACAGCGGTCCCAAATCCATTTCCATCAGCCTCGGTTCCAGATCGGTCATAACTGAGGAAATGTCAATGGACGCATCCGAATTGATAATCCCTGCCGCCTGCGCCACCACGCTCTGCGCCATATCAAAGACGCCCATCACGATATTCCATGTGTTTGTGACAATGAGGATGGCGGCAGCTGATTTGAACACCCACTTGAAAATCATCCAGGTATCCACATCATGCAGGTTGTTCTTGTCTGCAATCATCTGGATCAGGTCTACGGTCATCACGATAGCCAGGATCACACCTGCAATCGGCACCATGATGGAGTTTGACAGATTCTCAATCATATTGAAAATACTGCCATTCCATCCCTGTGGGGTCTGTTCTACCTGTACGGATATATCCGCGACCTGTTGGTTTACACTGTCAAACATCCCCGAAAGGTTGCTCATAATACCGCCCACCAGCATTTCTTTCAGCCAATTTGTCAGGGCTTCAAGTAAGAAATCCATACGGTGTCAACCTCCTTTCCGCCGCCCCCGCAGAGCTGCGGGAGCGGCAAGGATTTCATGCAGGAACGCTTAGACAGAGAACAGCCCGGAGAGCAGAGGTACAAGAACCATACCAACAACGGCTACACCAGCACCGGCCATAAGCTGCTTCATGCCCTGAGATTTGGCGCCAGGGTTGTCGTTGCCGTAACCTTCCAACAGGTTGATGACACCCCAGATAC
>OLZF01001882.1_pt1 | contig 12756 bp, 10 predicted proteins | sample 1674391 | NCBI WGS metagenome assembly OLZF01 (sample SAMEA103958166, study PRJEB25191) | human gut metagenome | biome: human-associated habitat [ENVO:00009003]; feature: intestine environment [ENVO:2100002]; material: feces | place: Germany | collected 2013/2015
CAAAAATGTAAAACTCTACTCCGGGTGGAGTAAGGCGAAGAGTGTGACCACCAAGAAGTAAGCATTCTTGTCATTGCCGCCCGCCAATCCCTCCGTCAACGCCTTGCGGCGTTGCCACCTCCCTTTACACAAGGGAGGCTGATTATACACAAAAAGGCTCCCCTTATTGTAAGGGGAGCTGTCGCATTTATGCGACTGAGGGGATAAAAGCGGGCGGATGCTATCCGCCCCTACCAAACAATAAAAAATGCCCCCTGTTTCACTTAAGAAACAGAGGGCGTTTCCTATTTACCAGTGTATGACTACAAAAGGTCGTCGTACCAAAAGCCATGGTCGTTGGTATTATAAAGGTCGATGACCGTGGTGTCCTTGCACGCAGCGGTCAGTCCTTGGCTGCTGCGGCTTCTTCTTTGTCCAGCTGTTCGGAGGTCTTGTTGTAGATAAAGTCGATCAGCTGTTTTTTATTCTCCTCTTTATTGATGGCGATGACGGAGTTGCCGTTGATGGTGTCATACCACCAAGTGTCCGGGAAAGGTACCCGGGCCTGGTGGGTGCTGGTGGCGCAGCTGCCGGCCTTGGCCACAAAGCTGCACAGTTCGCTTTTGGTCATATCCGTCTCAATATACGGGGCGGCGTTGCTGGCCATTTTATACAGGGTAAAGGGGTTGCTGGACTTCATTTTCTTAATAATGGCGTTCATCACCGTGCGCTGACGCTTGGTGCGTACAAAGTCCGTGTCGATCTTGCGAATGCGGCAGTAGGCCAGGGCCTGCTTGCCGGTCAGGTTGTGCTTGCCGGCCTCTAACTTCACATTGCCGTAGCGCTTGGGGTGGCCGGTGACCTCCTTGGCCTCCGCCTTGGTAACCTTCACTTCTACGCCGCCGATGGCGTCCACCAGTACCTGGAACATCTCAAAATCCGCTACCACATAGTTATCGATCTTTACGCCGAAGTTGTATTCAATGGTGTCTACCACGCCGCTGTAACCGCCGTACTGGCAGGCGGCGTTCAGCCGTTGACTCATATCCTTGCAGGGGATATACACCCAGGTGTCTCGCAAAAAGGAGGTCATCTTGATGGTGTGGTGCACAGAGTCCACGGAAATCAGCATCATGGTGTCACTGCGGGAGGCGCTGGCCTTGTCTTTGGGTCTGGCGTCTACGCCCAGCAGCAGCACATTCTTTACCCGCGGGTCGCTCTTTAGATTCGATGCTGTCACATATTCATTTTCTTTGTGCGCATTATAGGTGATCTTGCCCAGCACGCCGGTGGCACAGCCCACAAGAATGAAAATCAGCGCCAGCAGCACGCAAAAGATACTTAGCCCCACTTTTGCCTTTTTGCTGCCCTTGCCTTTTTTTGGCGGCTTGCCGTGCTTGTCGGTGGGGGTATGGCTGCGGCCCACGGTGTGGGGATCACGGCTTGTCCGCTCCCGGTGGTGGGCACGCGTGGGCGTAGGCGTGTTGCTCCGGTCCGTATAAAAATCGGCCGGGCGCTCGCTCTCAAACCGGCGGGGCGGCGCCGGTGGCTCTATGTAACCGTTTGGGTCATAGTCGTTCTTTTGGTTGTACGGTGCCGAGGGGGCGTAGGGGTCCCGATAGTCGCAAGGGTTGATCCCGCTTTCGTCCTGCCGGTCGATCACATCCCGCTGCCGACGGTTAAAATCCAGGTCCACTTCCGGGTCCAAATGCCGGTCTTCCTCCGGCACCGTGCGGTCCAGGGCGTCGTTCTCCCGCCGACGGCGGGGGTCAAAGCCTTCCTGTTCAAATCTGGGCATTCCGATTACCTGCCTTTCTTTGCTCCATAGTATTACAAAAAGAACAGAAATGCAAGACCTGTTCTGTAAATTCTTGCCCTGCAGAAAAACAGTTGACATTCCCCGGTGCTATGGATTAAAATGGAGAAGATGAGCCGGGCAGGCAGTTGCGCGCAGGTTACTGCGTGAGGAAAGTCCGAGCAGCACAGAGCAGGATAACGGCTAACGGCCGCCGGGGGCGACCCTAGGGAAAGTGCAACAGAAATAAACCGCCGCTTTTGCGGTAAGGATGGAAAGGCGAGGTAAGAGCTCACCGAGGGGGTGGAGACATTCCCTGCCATGTAAACCCTATCCGCTGCAACATCGACTGAAGGGTTGTTTGCTCGACACAAAACTTCGAAGGATGGCTGGAGCGCACGGGCAACCGTGCGTCGAGATAGATAATTGCCCAAGACAGAACTCGGCTTACGCCCGACTCATCGCATTTTTGAATTTGTATTTGAGGTGTGCCTATGCTGGTGAATATGCGTGATCTGCTGGCGGATGCCCGTGTCGGCGGCTATGCCGTTGGTTCCTTCTCCGTTGCCAATATGGAGATGGTGCTGGGTGTGCTGCAAGCGGCAGAGGAACTGCGCGCCCCGGTGATCCTCCAGATTGCGGAGGTGCGGCTGCGCCAGTCGCCGCTGGAGCTGATCGGTCCCTTGATGGTGGCCGCTGCCCGGCAGGCAAGCGTGCCGGTGGCGGTGCACTTTGACCACGGCAAAACGGAGAAGAAGATCGGCCAGGCGCTGGAGCTGGGCTTTACCTCCGTGATGTTTGACGGCTCTCATCTGCCGCTGGATGAAAATATAGCGGAGACTTGCCGTATTATAGAGATGGCGCGCCCTTACGGTGCTGCCGTGGAGGCGGAGATCGGCTGTGTAGGCGGTTCGGAGGATGGCTCTGAGGAGATCGCTATGCATTGCACGGACCCGGCGGACGCGGTGCGCTTTGAGCAGGAAACCGGGGTGGACGCTCTGGCCATCGCCATCGGTAACGCCCACGGCAATTATATGGCCACGCCCAAGCTGCGGTTTGATATTTTGGAGCAGGTGGCCGAGAATACCCACACGCCCTTGGTGCTCCATGGCGGCACCGGCATTTCACCGGAGGATTTCCGCCGCTGTGCCCAGACAGGGATCCAAAAGATCAATATTGCCACGGCCACTTTTGACAGCGTGGAGCAGACGGTGCGGGGCGCTTACGACGCCGGTGCCATCGGCGGTTACTACGATCTGCAAGGGGCAGAGGTACAGGGGGCGTATAAGAACGCCCACCGCCACATTTTGATTTTCGGCACAGACGGCAAGGCATAAACCTGTCGCCTGCGCATAAATTTATGGAGAGGGAACTATGAAGTACATTGAATTTGACAGAACCAAACCGCTGGATTTTATCCCCATCGGCCGCATTGCCATTGATTTTAACCCCACGGATATGTATAAGCCGCTGTCCCAGTCGTCTAACTTTAACAAGTATGTAGGCGGCTCTCCGGCCAATATTGCCGTAGGTCTGGCCCGGCTGGGCTGCAAGGTGGGCTTTTGCGGTTGTGTGTCTGCCGACCAGTTTGGGGACTATGTGGTGGAGTATTTCCAAAATGAGGGGATCGACACCTCCCATGTGACCCGAGCCAAGAACGGCGAGTGTATTGGCCTGACTTTTACGGAAATTCTGTCTAAAGAGCAGTCCTCCATCTTAATGTATCGGGATAATGTGGCAGATTTTTGCCTGGCACCGGAGGATATTGACGAGGCGTATATTGCTTCTGCTAAGGCCATTGTGATCAGCGGTACGGCGCTGGCCAAGTCTCCGTCCAGAGAGGCCTGCTTAAAGGCCATGATGCTGGCCCAGAAAAACAATGTGCGCATTATCTTTGACATCGACTATCGGGCGTACACCTGGCAGTCCAAGGACGAGATTGCTGTGTATTACAGCTTAGTGGCTCGCGGTGCGGATATTATTATGGGCTCTCGTGAGGAATTTGATCTGATGGAGGGCATTGTGGGCGTAAAAGGCTCCGACCCGGAGAGCGCCCGCTACTGGCAGTCCTTTGGTGCGACGATTTGCGTCATTAAGCACGGCAAAGACGGCTCCACCGCCTACACCAACGACGGCAATTATTACTCCATTAAGCCCTTCCCGGCGGTGGTGCTCAAGGGCTTTGGCGGCGGCGACGGCTACGGCTCCGCTTTTCTGTACAGCCTGCTGCAAGGCAAAGAGATGATCGAGTGCCTGGAGTTCGGCTCCGCCTCGGCCTCTATGCTCATCTCCGCCCACAGCTGCTCGGACGCTATGCCCACCGCAGAGGCAGTGGCGGCCTTTATTAAGAAAAGCAAGGAAGAATACGGCGAAATGGTGGCTCGCGCCTGACGAACCGCCACCCGGAATAAAAAACAGACTCGTATGTAGTGATCCTATATACGGGTCTTTTTATTTTCAAATGGGAGGTTCTGCAATGCAGGCATACAGATGGACGGCAGAGCGGGTGCTGCGGGAGCTGAACAGCGCCCCCGGCGGGCTGAGCCGCAAACAGGCGGCTGCCCGGCTGGCAAAACATGGCGAAAACCGGCTGGCGCGGAAAAAGGGCGACAGCCTGTGGCGGCGGTTTATGCTGCAATTATCCGACCCGATGATCCTGGTGCTGCTGGCGGCGGCCGCCGTGTCTGCGGTGCTGTGTGTGGTGCACCGGGAATTCCCGGCGGATGTGCTGATCATTATGACCGTGGTGACGGTGAATGCCGTCTTAGGTGTGGTGCAGGAGAGCAAGGCGGAAAAGGCCATTGCCGCCTTGCAGGAGATGACCCCGGCCACCTCTCGGGTGCTGCGAGGCGGGGCAGAGTGTACCGTACCCAGCCGCACTTTGGTGCCCGGCGATGTGGTGCTGCTGTCTGCCGGTGACCGTATTCCCGCAGACTGCCGGGTACTGGAGAGCATTGGCCTGCGGGTGGAGGAATCCGCCCTTACCGGCGAGTCCCAGCCGGTGGAAAAATCCGCGACCCCTTTGCCGGACGATGGGCAGGCGCTGCCGCCCTCCGCTTGCAGCAATTTGGTATTTATGGGTGCCAATGTGGTGTACGGCCGCGGGCGTGCTGTGGTGATTGCCACCGGTATGGACACGCAAATGGGACGCATTGCCCACGCCCTGAACACCGCCGGACAGAACGCCACGCCTCTGCAAAAGAAATTGACCCAGCTGTCTAAAATTTTGTCCCTGCTGGTGCTGGCCATCTGTGCCGGAATTTTTGCGTTAGATGTAGGGCGCAGCTTACTGGCAGGCGGGCTGACCTTTAGCGGCGCGCTGTCCACCTTTATGGTGGCGGTGTCTCTGGCGGTGGCTGCCATTCCGGAGGGACTGGCAGCGGTGGTGACCATTGTACTGTCCATCGGCGTGACCAAAATGAGCCGTCGCCACGCAGTGATCCGGCGACTGACGGCGGTGGAGACCCTGGGCTGTACGCAGGTGATCTGCTCGGACAAAACCGGCACGCTGACTCAAAATAAAATGACCGTTACCGCCCGTACCGGTGTGCCGCCGGAGCAGCTCATGACCGCTATGGCGCTGTGTTCGGACGCCCACCGGGCCGGGGATCGCATGGAGGGTGAACCCACAGAGGTGGCGCTGGTGCAGGACGCGGCAGACCTGGGGTTGGAAAAGGCGGCGCTGGAGCGGCAGTACCCCCGGGTGGGGGAACTGCCCTTTGACTCTGCCCGCAAGATGATGACGACGCTCCACCGCACCTCGGAAGGCGTGGTGCAGTACACCAAGGGTGCGCCGGATGTGGTACTGAAGCGGTGCACCCACACCTGGCAGCAGGGGAGGGCAGTACCCTTGACTGCGGATCTGCGCTGCCGGATCCTGGACGAAAATCGGCGTATGGCAGACCGGGCGCTACGGGTGCTTTGCGCTGCAACCAGGCAGTACCCGTCCCTGCCGTCTGCCCGGTCGCCGGAGGCATTGGAACAGGGGCTTTGCTACCTGGGACTGGTGGGTATGATGGATCCGGTGCGCCCGGAGGCGGTGGAGGCCATTGCCGCTTGTCGCCAAGCGGGCATTCGTCCGGTGATGATCACCGGCGATCATCGGGATACTGCCGCGGCCATTGCCCGGCAGCTGGGGATTTTGGAGCCGGAGGGGGAGGTGCTCACCGGCGCCCAGCTGAGCCAAATGGACGATCGGGCGTTGGACGATGCCGTTGCCCGGTGCAGTGTGTTTGCCCGTGTGCAGCCGGAGCATAAGGTGCGCATTGTAGAGGCCTTTCACCGGCAGGGGGCTGTGACTGCCATGACCGGCGACGGGGTCAACGACGCCCCGGCCATTCAGGCGGCGGATATTGGCGTAGGTATGGGCATGACCGGCACGGATGTGACCAAGAATGTGGCGGATATGGTACTGACGGACGACAACTTTGCCACCATTGTGGCGGCCGTGGAGGAGGGCCGCCGGGTGTATGACAATATCCGCAAGTCTATTCAGTTTTTGCTGTCCTCTAACTTGGCAGAGGTGCTCACCATTTTGGTGGCCACTCTGCTGGGCTTTACCATTTTGGAACCGGTACACCTTCTGTGGATCAATTTGATCACCGATTGCTTCCCGGCGCTGGCACTGGGTATGGAGCGGGGCGAGCCGGAGATCATGCGCCGCCGCCCTCGAGATCCAAAGGACGGCATTTTTGCCGGGGGTATGGGTTTCGATGTGGCCTGGCAGGGACTGCTGGTAACGGCGGTGACCCTGCTGGCCTACTTCAGCGGTCTGCTGCTTGCCTGCCCGGTACAAATGGACTGGGCGGCACTGGTACGTATTACGGACCCGCTGGCCCATAAAACCGGCATGACCATGGCGTTTTTTACCCTGTCTATGGCGGAGATCTTCCATAGCTTTAATATGCGCTCGCGCCGGGCCAGTCTGTTCTCTATGGGGCAAAATGGCTATTTGTGGGGTGCCATGGTGCTGTCTTTGGTGCTGTCCACGGTGGTGCTGTATGTGCCGGCGTTGGCTGCGGCCTTTGATTTTGTTCCGCTGTCCGGTACAGCCTACGGAGCGTCGATGGCGCTGGCCCTGGCAGTGATCCCGGTGGTGGAGTTGGTCAAGGCAGTGCAGCGGGCCGCCCATCGTTAAATCTGCAAAAAAAGTGCGGCAGGCAAGGAAATTTGCCCGCCGCCTTTTTCATTTTAACACTTCCTTTTCCCGCGGTTTTATGCTATGATAAAGGACGGTGATTTGGGTGCAACTCAAAAAGAATGATGAGATTCAACTGAATATAACCGCCCTGACTTCCGAGGGCAGTGCCATCGGGCGCAAGGACGGTGTGCCGATTTTTGTGCGTGGCGGTGTGCCCGGCGATGTGGTTACAGCGCATATCATTAAAGCCAAAAAGAACTATGCTGTTGCCCGGCTGCAACAGGTGCTGGAGCCATCACCTCATCGGGTGGAGAGCGACTGCCCGGTGTCCGCCCGGTGCGGCGGCTGTGCCTTTCGCACGGTGGATTACGCCGAAGAACTGCGCTTTAAGCAGCAGCGGATCGACGATGCTTTTCAGCGGATCGGCCACCTGGATTTGCAGGTGGAGGGCGTGCTGGCAGCGGCCGATACCGTGCGCTATCGCAATAAAGCCCAGTACCCGGTGCAGCTGCAAGACGGCCGGCCGGTAGCCGGTTTTTATGCCTATAAGAGCCACCGTGTGGTGCCTACCGGAGATTGCCTGCTCCAGTGCACGGATTTTTCCGCTGGTGTGGCGGCTTGCCTGCAATGGGCGGAAGAACATCAAATTTCCGTATATAATGAGGAGACCGGCACCGGCCTGCTGCGCCACTTGTATTTCCGCAAGGGCCAGGCTACCGGACAGGTGCTGGCTTGTATTGTGATCAACGGCACGGATCTGCCCGGCGAGGACGCACTTTGCGCCGCCTTGCGTGCCGCTGTGTCCGGTTTGGTGGGCGTGGTGCTAAACAGCAACACCCGGCGTACCAATGTGATTTTGGGTGACCGGGATCGGGTGCTTTGGGGCAAGGGCGAACTGCTGGACAAGCTGTGCGGCAAGACCTTTGCCATCGGCCCCCATGCTTTTTATCAAGTCAACCACGACCAATGTGAACGCTTGTATGCTCTGGCAGGGGATTTTGCCGGTCTGACCGGCGACCAGGTGCTGCTGGATCTGTATTGCGGTGTGGGCACCATCGGCCTGACTTTAGCGGATCGCTGTCGCCGGTTGATCGGCGTGGAGGCGGTTCCCCAGGCGGTGGAGAACGCCCGGGAGAATGCCCGGCGCAACGGTATTGAGAATGCAGAATTCCTGTGTGCGGACGCAGCCGGTGCGGCAACGCAGCTGGCGTCCCAGGGCGTGCGCCCGGATGTGGCCATCGTAGACCCGCCACGCAAGGGCTGCGCACCGGAGGTGTTCGCCGCTATGGATAAAATGGGCATTGAACGGCTGGTGTATGTGTCCTGCGATCCGGCAACCTTGGCACGGGATTTGGCGCTTTTGGCCACCATGGGCTACACCGCCCGCCGCGCCTGCGGCGTGGACCTGTTCCCTCGCACCCCCCATGTGGAGACGGTAGTTTTGCTGTCAAAGAAAGAAAATGAACAAACATAGTAATTGGAGAGGGCGTATTGTATGTCTTTTGTCAAACATCGTTGGGTAAAGAGACTGGCGTTGCTGGTGTGCTTTTTGTTTGTGTTGGCAACGGTTGTTGTTTGCAAAGCGGCAGAGGATAAAGTGATCGCTTCTTTGGGAAAATATGAAAGCTGCCAGGCTTTTACCTCAGAAGGATTTCAAGACTATACGGATTATGCAAAATATGATTATAAATGTGCTGCGATTAAAGATAATCCATATTTGAAGCAAGTACAACCAAAAGATATATCGAAAATGAATCGGCTCTTAGATGACTATGAGGATTGGTTGAAAACGATCAAAGAAAGTGATCCTTCAAGCGAAGTGGCGTTAAATTATGATTTTGATCGAAGAATCGTTGACACGGAAGATTACATTTATTTTGATGTTGAAGAACATACATGGGAGGATGGACAAACAGCCACGACCATGTATAACATTTACTTTTATGATACACAAGGCCGGGTGCTATATTATTTTCACGATAACATATAGCGCTTATGCATAACAAAGTTCTGTTTTGCCAAGGGATAAATAACAAACTCTCCGGAATTTCCGGATGGTTCAAATTGGCTTGCTTGCACAATCCGGCACGGACCGGATCCTATATAAGACAGAAGTTGATCCAACCTGCGATATGAAAGGACAAAACAAATGAAACTGAAAGACGGTATGGTGCTGGGGCATGTGGATGGCGAGGATTTTGCCATTGCTACCGGCAAGGCCATGAAGCACTTTAACGGTGTGATCCACAACAATCCCACGGCGGCATTTTTGTTTGAGCTGCTCCAGACGGAGCAGACGGAGGACAGCCTGGTGGCGGCGCTCACGGAGAAATACGATGTAGACGCAGACACCGCTCGGGCGGATGTGCGTGAAATGCTGGATACCTTGCGGGCTGCCGGGGTGCTGGACTGAGTATGCAGACGATCACCGGAGACCTTTTGCAGGACAGTCTGCTGCACCTGCTCTATTGTGCTTTAAAAGAGGAAAAACCGGCGCTGCCTACGGATTTGAACTGGGAGGCGCTGTTGCAGTTGGCCAATCGCCAGCAGGTATACAACACCGTGCTGCCGGTGCTGGAAAAGGCGGCGGTGCTGCCGCCGGAGCAGCTGCAGCGTTGGAACGACTATCGCTTAACGGAGCTGCAGCGTACCCTGTATGTGAACAGCCAGCGACAAGCCGTTTGTGCGGATTTGGAGGCGCAGAACATTCGTTATATGTTCTTAAAGGGCTTGGTTCTGCGGGCGCTTTATCCCCAGACCATGATGCGCCAAATGAGCGATAATGATATTCTGTTCGACCCCGATCGGCGCGGCGATCTGGCCAAGATCATGCGTGAGCATCAGTTCACCTTAACGGTGGCTACGGACAAGTCAGATGATTACTACAAAGAACCCAACTGCCTGATCGAGTTCCATCGGGAGTTGTTTAACCACGCCGATTTGCAAACTGCCTTTCCGGCGGCGCTGGTGTGGCAACATGCGGTGCCGGACCCGGATCATCCCTGCTGCTATCGTATGTCCCCGGAGGATAATTATCTGTTCACTCTGGGTCATATGTACAAGCACTATATTATGGAGGGCTGCGGCGTTCGATTCCTTTGCGATATGTATTTGCTGCGCGCCAAGCAGCCGCAGATGAACATGAAATATGTGGAGTCTATGGTGGCGAAGATGAGCATCTCCCCCTTTCACCAAACGGTGATCGGTTTGGCGGAGGCTGTGTTTGCCGGCGGCGAACTGACTGACGACGGCCGGCAACTGTTGAACGATATGTTTTCCGGTACCGTTTACGGCAAGGGCAAGACCATGGCGGAGAAAGTGGACGAGCACGGCGGCAAAGGACGCTATATTCTCTCTCGCCTGTTTCCCAAAGTATCCATTATGAAAAACACCTACCCGGTGCTGGAAAAATGCCCCGTTTTGCTGCCTTTCTATTATCTTGTGCGGTTGTTCAGCCGCCTGCGGCATCGAAAAAAAGAAATTCGCAGCGAGGTTCGCCAGCTAAAGAACAGCAAAGGGGATCGGCCGTGATAAACGTACTTTTTGTAGGTCTGGGCGGCTTTGTGGGTGCAATACTGCGCTATCTGCTTGGACTGATCCCGGTGCGTCAAACGCCTTTTCCCATTATCACTCTGTGCATCAACATGCTGGGCGCCTTTGAAATTGGGCTGCTGGCCGCGTTGTGTGAAAAGCATAAAATCAACTCCCAGCCGCTGCTGCTGTTTTTGAAGGTGGGGCTTTGCGGCGGGTTTACCACATTTTCCACCTTCTCGTTGGAGACCTATGACCTGCTGAGCAGCGGGCGCACGGCACCGGCGATCTTGTATGCGCTGCTGAGCGTAGGCTTGTGCCTGCTGGCCATCTTCGGGGCCCGGGCGCTGATTCATTGACTTTCGGAGGAAGACCATTGGCTGTAAAGAAAGAGAACATTCGCAATTTTTCCATCATTGCTCACATTGACCACGGCAAGTCCACTTTGGCGGACCGACTGTTGGAGCTGACCAGTTCTGTGCAGCAGCGGGATATGCAGGAGCAAATTCTCGATGATATGGACCTGGAGCGTGAGCGAGGCATTACCATTAAAGCTCATGCAGTGACGCTGGGCTATGATGCCAAAAACGGCGAGCACTACGAATTTAACTTGATCGACACCCCCGGCCATGTAGACTTTAACTACGAGGTCAGCCGCTCGCTGGCGGCTTGCGAGGGCGCTATCTTGATTGTGGACGCCTCTCAGGGCGTAGAGGCGCAGACCCTTGCCAACACCTACCTGGCTTTAGATCACGACCTGGACATTATGCCGGTGATCAACAAGATCGACCTGCCGGCAGCGGACCCGGAGCGGGTGGCCCAGGAGGTAGAAGAAGTGGTGGGCATTCCCTGTATGGATGCCCCCCGCGTGTCTGCCAAGACCGGGCAGAATGTGGAGGAGGTGCTGGAGCGGATTGTGACGGAGATCCGCCCGCCGGTTGCCAACGACAATGCACCCCTGCGCGCGCTGATCTTTGACTCGGTTTATGACAGCTACCGTGGCGTGATCGTGTATGTGCGCGTCATGGACGGCAAAATCAAGGCCGGCGATACCATGCGTATGATGGCCACCGGTGCCCAGTTTACCGTGGTGGAGGTGGGTCGTATGCGGGCCACTTCCATGGAGAATACCGGCGTGCTCTCCTCCGGCGAGGTAGGCTATATTACCGCGTCCATCAAGACCGTTTCCGACGCCCGGGTGGGCGATACCATCACTTTGGCAAATGCGCCGGCAGCGGAGCCGCTGCCCGGTTACCGCAAGGTGAACCCAATGGTGTTCTGCGGTGTGTACCCGGCAGACGGTGCGGATTATGAGGCCCTGCGAGACGCGCTGGAGAAGCTGCAGCTTAATGACGCGTCCCTAAGCTATGAGCCGGAGACGTCCGGCGCCCTGGGCTTTGGCTTTCGCTGTGGCTTTTTGGGTCTCCTGCATTTGGAGATCATTGAGGAGCGCTTGGAGCGAGAATACAACCTGGATCTGATTACCACCGTGCCCTCGGTGATCTACAAGATCCACCTGACCGACGGCACTATGGTGGAGATCGACAATCCCACCAATTACCCGGATCCGTCCCTGATTGACTACTGCGAGGAGCCGTTTGCGGACTGCAATATTTATGTACCCAGCGAGTTTGTGGGCACCATTATGGATATGTGCCAGGATCGGCGGGGGATCTTTAAGAATATGAGCTATATCACCCCGGATCGGGTAGATATTCATTACGAGCTGCCGCTAAATGAAATTATTTATGATTTCTTTGACGCACTTAAATCCCGCACCCGTGGCTATGCTTCTTTCGATTATGAGATCAAGGAATACCGCCGCTCGGATTTGGTGAAGGTGGATGTGCTGCTCAATGGCGATACCATCGACGCGCTGAGCTTTATTATCCACCGGGACAAGGCTTACCAGCGGGGGCGCCGCATTGCGGAGAAGCTCAAGGAGCATATCCCGCGGCATTTGTTTGAGATACCGGTGCAGGTGGCTATCGGTGGCAAGGTCATTGCCCGCGAGACGGTAAAGGCCCTGCGCAAGGATGTGTTGGCCAAGTGCTACGGCGGCGATGTGACCCGTAAGAAAAAGCTGCTGGAAAAGCAGAAAGAGGGCAAAAAGCGTATGCGCCAGTTCGGTCAGGTGGAGGTGCCCCAGGAGGCCTTCCTGGCAGTGCTCAAACTCTCCTCCGACGACGAGTAAAAGCGAAATATAAAAAATCCCACCCGATACAGGTGTTGCCTGCTCGGGCGGGATTTTTTTCGTTTGTCAAGTGCTTTTGTGCAACTTGTCCGAAAATATGGACTTAAACTTGACAAA
>OLZF01001887.1_pt1 | contig 12730 bp, 6 predicted proteins | sample 1674391 | NCBI WGS metagenome assembly OLZF01 (sample SAMEA103958166, study PRJEB25191) | human gut metagenome | biome: human-associated habitat [ENVO:00009003]; feature: intestine environment [ENVO:2100002]; material: feces | place: Germany | collected 2013/2015
CATTACGAGGATCGATATATTTTACAGCTTCTTTGAAACGACCGTAAGAGCCTTTCGCCTTTTCCAGTGCCTCGTTAGCGTCCATACCCTTCTTAACCATATCCATGAATTTACCCAAGTGGATGAATTCATAACCGATTACTTCGTCATCAGCGTCTAATGCCATGCGCGTGCAATATCCCTCGGCCATCTCCAAGTAGCGGGGACCTTTAGCCAATGTACCGAACATCGTACCCACTTGGCTACGCAAACCTTTACCAAGGTCTTCCAAGCCAGCGCCTACAGGCAGACCTCCCTCTGAGAAAGCGGACTGTGTACGACCGTAGACGATCTGCAAGAACAACTCGCGCATAGCGGTGTTGATAGCGTCACAAACAAGGTCTGTGTTCAATGCTTCCAAAAGAGTTTTACCCGGAAGGATCTCAGAAGCCATAGCCGCTGAGTGAGTCATACCGGAACAACCGATTGTCTCTACAAGAGCCTCTTGGATGATTCCTTCTTTAACGTTTAATGTCAGCTTACATCCACCTTGTTTCGGCGCGCACCAACCGATACCGTGAGTCAAACCAGAGATATCAGTGATCTGAGTTGCTCTAACCCACTTTCCTTCTTCAGGAATCGGAGCGCACTGGTGGTTAGCTCCCTTCTTTACAACACACATGTGTTGAACTTCATGTGAATAAATCATAATCGCTAATTTATTATATTAAAGTGTAATAAAACCTTATGCTAATTTTATAGTAATATCGCTTTCTCTAAAGATCGCACAAAGATAGATTTTTTAATCCAGCCATGCAAGAGGCGGGATTTGTTATTTGTCGTTAGGGTATGGTTTTAACGGTTCCCCATTTAACAGGATCTCGTACGTGATAGGGGCGATCTTTTTCATCATAAGGCCTACTCCGCAATATTTTTCTTGCGACAAGCGGATCGCCTTGTCTATCTTGGCTGCGTCTTCCTTGTTCCCTTGGATATGGTAGGTCATGTGGAATGCGGTGTATACCATGGGGATGGTGTCGGAGCTCTCGGCCTTCACGTCAATGGATACTTTCTCGAAACGTACCCTCATCTTGTTGAACAAAGGGATTACGTCCATGGCGCTGCATCCGGCTAAGGCTACGAGCATTAGGGCTTTGGGACGGGGGCCCTCGTCGTTGCCCCCGTTCTCCATATCCCTGTCTATTGTCACCTTATGCCCGTCTAGCAAGGTCTCGAATGTCAAGTCCTTTTCCCAGTTTAGAGTGATTTGAGCGGACATGTTATTCTTGTTTATTTTAGTATTTCTTGAAGTTTAGCGTCGATCTCCTCGCCATGTAGGTTCTTGGCGATGATCGTTCCGTCCTTATCCACCAATACGGTGTGAGGGATGCTGTTTACCCCGTATAGTTGAGCACCGGAGTTTTTCCAGCCTTGCAAGTCGGAGAGTTGGGTCCATGTGATATTCAGGTCCTTTACGCCTTTCGTCCATGCGTCAGCCTTGCTATCCAAGGAGATACCAACGATCTCGAAACCTTTGTTCTTGTATTTCTTGTAAGCAGCTACCAAATTCGGCATATCCCGGCGGCAAGGAGGACACCAGCTTGCCCAGAAATCGATCAATACGATGTTCTTGCCATTGCCTACGAACTCGGATAGCTTGTGCGTCTTACCGTTCGGGTCGGCCATCTCGAAGTCCACGAACTTCTTGCCTACGGCTACGGTTTTCAGTACATCTAGGTGAGCCATGAGCTTATCGATGTTCGGAACGGCCTTGAAAGCGGAGTCCGCCTTGGCGATAATCTCGTTCTGGGCAGCCTCGTCCAAGCTATAACGGAAATCGTATAATAACTTGGCGGCGGATTGCTTGGTCGTATTATTCAATATGTAAGTCTTGACGGCATCGGTTACCTTTTGGTCGATCTCGTCATATTTCTTCTCGGCGGCGCTTACGACTTCCTTGTCCTCAGATTTCATGTCGGCGGAAAGCTTCTCCAAATCCGCACGCAAAGTCTTCATTTGTGCTTGCAGGGCTTTCAATCCGTCATTCTCCGGTGTTCCAGAAACGGCGGAAGCGGCCTCGTCAAGAACAGCCTGTAATTTACCGTTCTCCAGTACGAATACGCTTGTAAAAGGAGCGTTCTCGCCGGAAGCGGCACGTTTGGGTTCCACGACATCCTCGGCGAAGGCGAGTTTGCGTAGGGCAGGGGCGTTCTGTGTTCCTTTGAACGTGAACGTGCCGTTCTGCACCAATGCGCTATCCATTGGGGCGGCGTCTTGTACGCCATATTCATACAGGTAAACGTATTTTCCGTTTAGATCGGTGTTCGCTACGGTACCGTTGATCTCGTAACCCGGTTTTTCGCTGCATGCGGCTAGGAGCAGAGCTGATGCGGCAAGAGTAAGATACTTTTTCATTTTGTATTTGTGTTATGTAAGTAATGTATTAAAATATGGAATATTGACTTCGCGAATATACGAAGTCTTTTGGGAAAAAACGTTGCCCGATGACATTTACATAAGGCTTTGCTCCGAAAAAAGAAATATTCTCGCTTATCTTATCTGTAGAAGAGTGAATTTTTAAGTATAGTGTTGTTTTTCAATTTATTGCAGTTTTGTTGTTTTTTATGCTTAGGAAACTTTAGTTTCTTCTAGGGAAAACAAAAGTTTTCCTATGAATAAACAAGAGTTTCTCCCGTATAAAACTCTTGTTTCTATCGGAAGAAACAGATGTTTCTTTTAGAAGGTCGGCTATGTCTCCAATGAAAATCTGTCCGAGTTATTGAAATAAGTGGAGTTTTATGTACTTTTGAGGACTAAACAACGGACGATTGAGACAATGACATTTAAAGAAGTACTTCAAAGATTCCGTACCGGATCTTTTACCGAAAGAGAAAAGGGAGCGAAGTTTGAGAAACTGATGAAGAGATGGTTCCAAACGGACCCTCGCTATGCGGATAAATTGCAGGAGGTTTGGCTTTGGGAGGAATTTCCGGGAAAAAAGGATTTCGGCGGGAAAGATCTAGGTATAGACTTGGTGGCGAAAACTGATTTGGGTGATTATTGGGCCATCCAGTGTAAATGCTATGACGAGAAGGCCGTCATAAGCAAGGCGGTCGTAGACTCCTTTATATCCACCGCTCATCGTGCGTTTATAGATGATTTAACCTTGAAGACCACGTATTTCAGTAACCTGATCTGGGTTTCTACCACCTTGCGCTGGGGAGCGAATGCGGAAGAGACGTTGAAAGGTCAAGACATTCCGGTGACTCGTATCAATATGCATGAGTTGGAGGCTTCTCCGGTTGATTGGGATAAACTCTTGAAAGGGGATACGGGAAAAGCGGCTTTACGGGAAGGTAAACAGCCTCGCAAGCATCAGTTGGAAGCGATGAAAGCGGCTCATGAATATTTCAGGGTACATGACCGGGGAAAACTAATCATGGCTTGTGGAACGGGAAAAACGTACACCTCCTTGGAGATCATAGAGCAAGAGACCGGGGGCAAGGGATTGATTTTATTCATGGTCCCCAGTATCGCTCTTTTAGGACAATCGCTGAATGCTTGGATGACAGATACGAAGTACAGGATGAAGGCTGTTTGTATTTGCTCGGATTCCAAGGCTTCCAAAAGGAACGATTTCGATAATGACGAGACGAGTATCATCGATAACCCATTGCCCGCCACAACAAATATCAACTCTATAAAACGGCAATTATTAGGCTATAAGGATACGGACGGACTAGTTGTCGTATTCTCCACCTATCAAAGTATAGATGTCTTGGCCGAGGCGCAGCGAGCGCTATTGGAGGCTGATCCGTCTTATGGCATATTCGATTATATCGTTTGCGACGAGGCGCATCGGACAACCGGTTTTAAGCAAAAAGGTCGTGATGAGAGTCATTTTACTAAAATACATAACAATGACTTGATCCGGGGGAAAAAGCGTCTTTACATGACGGCTACTCCACGTTATTATAATGACAATGCCAAGGCGACGGCTAAAGACAAGGATTTAGTGTTGTGGAGCATGAATAACCCGGACTATTATGGCGAGGAGTTTTTCCGGATCGGATTCGGACGTGCCGTGCGTGAGGGACTGCTGACGGACTATAAGGTATTGGTGCTGACGATTAGCGAGGATGATATCCCGGATTCTATCCTAGAGGATGTCAAGGATAAACAACAAAAGGAAATAAAGATGGACGACGCCAGTAAGCTGATCGGTTGCATCAATGGCTTGTCCAAACGCATAAAAGGAGATAAGGGGGTTACGAAGGAGGCGGACCCGGTATTAATGCGGCGGGCCGTGGCGTTTTGCTCGACCATTAATCCGAGTGAGCGGGGGAGCGGTATCTCTTCCAAGGGGTTTGCCGCCGTGATGCCTACGATGGTGAGAAAATATAAGGAATCCTTGTCGGAGGAAGCACGGGAAGAGGTCGTGGATATCGAGGTGCAACATATCGACGGGGCGATGAATGCCGCTACACGGGAGGAGAAGATCGCTTGGCTGAAGGAGGAGACCGGCAATCCGAACGAGTGTCGTATTCTATCGAACGTGCGTTGCTTGTCCGAAGGGGTGGATGTGCCGGCCTTGGACGCTGTTCTTTTTGTTGCCGCCCGTAACAGCGAGGTAGATGTCGTGCAGAGCGTGGGGCGTGTGATGCGTACGTTCCAAAAGGGGGCTACGGATGAGAAGAAATATGGTTATATCATTGTCCCGGTAGTCGTTCCGGCGGATGTGGAGCCGGAGAAGGCGATGGAGGATAACGAGCGTTTTTCCGTGGTCTGGAAAATCTTGAATGCCTTGCGTGCCCACGACGATGAGTTTAACGCTACGGTCAATAAGATACATTTGAATAAGGTGAAGCCTCCCAAGGTGGTTGTCGCCGGGATACCGCAAGGCTCGGGTCGGATGCACGGGAAGGATTGGATGCCCGATCCGCAGGATCAACAGACGGGGGCGACCGAGCTAAGTAATGAGGAAATCGCTCGCCAGTTGGAACTTCGTTTCGGTTCTTTGCAAGATGGGATCTACGCGAAGATGGTCGAGAAGGTCGGAGATCGCCTGTATTGGGAGAACTGGGCGAGGGAGATCGGCTTGATCGCCCAGAAATTTATAGAGCGCATCGCCCGTGTCGTGAAAGAGGGATTGCACAAAGAGGCTTTCGTTGAATTCTTGAATGGCTTGCAAAAGAACTTGAACCCTTCCATTGACGAGGGACAAGCGGTGGAGATGCTGGCGCAGCATATGATTACACGTCCGGTATTCGATGCCTTGTTTAAGGACTATCAGTTTGTCAAGAATAATGCGGTCAGCCGTAGTATGCAACGTATGTTGGAGCTACTGGAGAGCGAGGCCATGGAAAAGGATACGGAGGTATTGAATAAATTCTATGAGAACGTGCGCATGAACGTAGGCGATATTGACAATCTGGAAGGAAAGCAGACGCTTATCAAGAATCTGTATGAGAAGTTCTTCAAGGGTGCTTTCCCGAAGACCGTGGATAAGCTGGGTATCGTTTATACACCCGTGGAATGCGTGGATTTTATTATCCATTCCGTTGACGATATCTTGCGCAAGGAATTTGATTGCAGCCTTTCGGATGAGAATGTACATATCTTAGATCCTTTCACGGGGACGGGTACTTTCATTACCCGTTTGTTACAAAGCGGTTTGATCCGTCCGGAAGATCTGGAACGTAAATATAAGAATGAGATTCATTGCAATGAGTTGGTCTTGCTCGCTTATTATATCGCTGATGTCAATATCGAAAGCGTCTTTCATAGTCTCGTAAAGCGAGATACTTATTTGCCGTTCGAGGGCATTTGCTTAACGGACACTTTCCAGACAACCGAGAACGAGGAGAATGTCTTGGATCAGACTTGGTTTCCCGAGAATGCGGCGAATGTGGATAAGCAAAAGAAAGCTCCGGTACGGGTTATAATGGGTAATCCTCCGTACTCGGTCGGACAGAAATCGGCGAATGATAATGCGCAGAATTTGAGTTACGCTCATTTGGATAAACGGATTGCCGAGACGTATGCCAAAGCCGCTCAAGCGACTAATAAGAACTCTCTTTATGATAGTTATATTAAGGCGTTTCGTTGGGCGAGTGATCGTATTGCGGATTGCAAGGATGGGGGTGTGGTAGCTTTCATTAGTAATGGGGCTTGGATTGATGGAAATGCTCAAGAAGGATTTAGGAAATGTCTTGAGGATGAATATTCGAGTGTATATGTGTTTAATTTAAGGGGAAACCAACGTACGAGTGGTGAGTTGTCTCGTAAAGAAGGCGGTAAAATATTTGGTTCAGGTTCTCGTACGCCTATATCAATTACTCTTTTAGTAAAGAACCCGGCAAAGAAAGGGAAAGCGACGATTTATTATCATGATATCGGTGATTATTTATCACGTGAGCAGAAGCTTAAAAAGATTAGTGAGTTTGGTTCCGTTGATTCTAGTGAATTACAGTGGGAGATTGTTGCTCCGAATGAGAAAGGGGATTGGATTAACCAACGAGGAGGTATATTTGATTCATTGATAATCTTGGGAGACAAAGAGGATAAAAATAATAAACAAGTAGTGTTTGTTCCATTTTATAGTAGAGGATTGGCCACTGCGAGAGACGCATGGTGCTATAATTCGTCATCCGAATCATTGAATGCTAATATTAAACGGTCTATGGATTTTTATAATGATCAGAGATATCAATTGTCAAAAGGATTTATAAAAGATGTAGAATATGACTTAACACAAATAAGTTGGACTACCAGTGTCTTGAACTTAGCTTTAAAAAATCAGGAAATAACCCAAGATAAAATTGGAGAAAAGGTGATAAGTCTTTATAGGCCTTTTTTTAAACAGATAGGATATTATTCTCGTTTTTGGAATGAGCGTGTTTATCAATTGCCTAAACTTTTTCCAACATCTAAATATAAAAATTTAGTGATTTGCGTGAAAGGAATCGGAGACAAAGATTTCTCTTGTTTAATTGCTGATTGCATTCCTGATCTTCAAGTTATTTTTAATGGTCAATGCTTCCCTCTCTACTGGTACGAAGAAAACAAGAACAAGCAGCAAACCTTGTCCTTATTCGATACCGAATCAAGCGATGATTACATCCGTCGAGACGGAATTACCGACTGGATACTGAAAGAAGTCCGTACCCGTTTCGGTAATGCCCGGAAGATCACGAAAGAAACCATCTTCTACTATGTGTATGGCTTGCTTCATTCCCCGAAATACCGGGAAGCCTTTGCGGCCGATTTGAAGAAATCCTTACCACGTATCCCGATCGTGGAAGATATAGACGCATTCCTCGATTTCTCCTATGCGGGTAAGCAACTGGCTAATCTGCATCTGAATTATGAGGAAATACCTGCGTATGAGGGCGTGACAGTCATTGGCGACAGGCAAAAGGAGGAAGCCCCGGATGGTCGTATGATTGCCGGAACTACGGATCTATATGCGGTCAAGGTGGATTATAAATACTATGAGGTAGAGAAAATGCGATTCCCCAAAAAGGGGCAAAAGGATACGATTATCTACAACAGCTCGATTCGCATAGAGAACATACCCGATGAGGCGTATGAGTACATCGTGAACGGTAAATCCGCTATCGAATGGATCATGGAGCGCTATCAAGTGAAAACCGATCCAAGTAGCTTGATCAAGAACGATCCGAATGACTGGAGCCGTGAGCATGATAACCCCCGTTATATCTTGGACTTGCTACTCTCCGTAATCAACGTGAGCGTACAAACCATGGAGATCGTCAAAAAGTTACCGGATTTAAAGTTGGAATAAGAAAATAGTAAAAGGGGCTTCTTGTGAGGAATTCATATTTATTATTTTATAATCTAGAGATACACCTAGGGATAAAGCTTGCATGCATATAAAGTCTTTATGTAAAGGAGCTAAAAAGGTGTGTTTATACGATAAAGTATTATGTATTTGGGGCGGACGATGAAGGAGTTGATCTATATTGTCAGACCTGTTTTAGGAAATCGGCTTGTAAAGTGTTAATCATTCCTTCGGAACCAATTTTAGGGTGATTTTTCAATGAACATATCCCCTTGTCTTTTTATTAATACGGATTTTTTTCCTTATATTCGCGTCACTTTTGAACACGTATCAAATAATTTCTAAATAAATCAATTAAGAAATGACAAAGAGTGCATTACAAATCGCAAGAGCAGCTTACCAACCGAAGGTACCCGCTGCGTTGAAAGGTGCAGTGAAAGCCGTTGACGGCGAGTATACTCAATCAGTAGCCGATCAGGAAGAAATCAAGAAATTGTTCCCGAACACTTACGGAATGCCGATCGTTACATTCGAGAAGAGTAACGAGGAGAAGGCTATGCCTGTCATGAACGTTGGTGTGATCCTTTCCGGTGGTCAGGCTCCCGGTGGTCACAACGTGATCGCTGGTTTGTTCGACGGTATCAAGGCTCACAACGCAGATTCTCGTCTGTATGGTTTCATCTTGGGCCCGGGCGGTTTGATCGATCATAAATATATGGAATTGACGGCTGATATTATCGACGAGTACCGTAACACGGGCGGTTTCGATATGATCGGTTCCGGACGTACGAAATTAGAGACGAAAGAGCAATTCGATAAAGGCCTTCAGATCTTGAAAGAGCTTGATATCAAGGCTTTGGTTATTATCGGCGGTGACGATTCTAACACGAACGCTTGCGTATTGGCCGAGTATTACAAGGCTATTGGCGCCGGCGTACAGGTAATCGGTTGCCCGAAGACGATCGACGGCGACTTGAAGAACGCCCAGATCGAGACCTCTTTCGGTTTCGACACGGCTTGTAAGGTTTACTCCGAGGTAATCGGTAACATCCAACGTGACTGTAACTCCGCCCAGAAATACTGGCACTTCATCAAATTGATGGGTCGCTCCGCTTCTCATATCGCTTTGGAGTGCGCTTTGCAGACTCAACCGAACGTTTGTATCATCTCCGAGGAGGTTGAGGAGAAGAATATGTCTTTGGACGATATCGTTACTTACGTGGCTGGTATCGTGGCTAAACGTGCCGCCGAGGGTAATAACTTCGGTACGGTATTGATCCCTGAGGGCTTGATCGAGTTCGTTCCGGCTATGAAACGCTTGATCGCCGAGTTGAACGACTTCTTGGCTAAGCACGATGCTGAGTTCAAGATGATCAAGAAGAGCGAGCAACGTGCTTATATCATCAGCAAGTTGACGAAGGAGAACTCTGATCTGTACGCTTCTCTTCCGGAGGGCGTAGCTCGTCAGCTGTCTTTGGATCGTGACCCGCACGGAAACGTACAGGTTTCTTTGATCGAGACTGAGAAGTTATTGTCTGAGATGGTTGGCAAGAAATTGGCTGAGTGGAAGGCCGAGGGCAAGTATGTAGGCAAGTTCGCCGCACAACACCACTTCTTCGGTTACGAGGGTCGTTGCGCCGCTCCGTCTAACTACGACGCGGACTACTGCTACTCTTTGGGTTACACGGCATCTTGCTTGATCGCCGCCGGTAAGACAGGTTATATGTCTTCCGTACGTAACACGACCGCTCCCGCTGATCAATGGATCGCCGGTGGTATCCCTGTTACTATGATGATGAACATGGAGAAACGTCATGGCGAGATGAAGCCGGTTATCCAGAAGGCTTTGGTTAAGCTTGACGGCGCTCCTTTCAAGGCGTTCGCCGCTAACCGTGACGAGTGGGCTTTGACTACTAGCTATGTATATCCGGGTCCGATCCAGTACTTCGGTCCGACGGAGGTTTGCGACCAGCCGACTAAGACTTTGCAGTTGGAGCAAGCTTAATACAGACTTATACATTATATAATATATAAGCTAGAGAGGATGTCATTTATTTGGCATCCTCTTTTTATTTACATACATTTGCCACGAGATCTTAAACCTAAAAATAAATCTTTATAACACATGGATTCCATGAAAAAGAAAATCGCCTATCTATTGCTCCTTTTGATGCTGATACCTGTCGGCTCGTTCGCCAAGGAGAAACGTACGTTCGAGATCAAGGACGGTCATTTTTATGTAAACGGGAAGGTAACCCCGATCCTCTCGGGTGAGATGCATTACCCTCGTATCCCTCATCAATATTGGCGGCATCGCCTTCGGATGATGCGAGCGATGGGCTTGAATACGGTCGCTACCTATGTCTTCTGGAACCTGCACGAGACGGAGCCGGGTAAATGGGATTTCGAGGGAGACAAGAATCTGGCCGAGTATATCCGGATAGCGGGAGAGGAGGGATTGATGGTGATCCTCCGTCCCGGCCCGTACGTATGCGCCGAGTGGGAGTTCGGTGGTTATCCGTGGTGGTTGCAGAATATACCGGGCATGGAGATCCGCCGGGATAACCCGGAGTTCTTGAAACGCACGAAGCTTTATATCGATAAGCTTTACGAGCAGGTCGGCGACTTGCAGGTATCGAAAGGCGGCCCTATCATCATGGTGCAGGCCGAGAACGAGTTCGGCTCTTACGTGGCGCAACGTAAGGATATCCCCTTGGAGGAGCATCGCCGCTACAACGCCAAGATCAAGCGGCAATTGGCGGACGCCGGTTTCAACGTGCCTCTGTTCACCTCGGACGGAAGCTGGTTATTCGAGGGCGGTTCCACCCCGGGAGCGTTGCCTACGGCGAACGGGGAGAGTAACGTGGAGAACTTGAAAAAGGTGGTGAACGAGTATCACGGGGGAGTAGGCCCGTATATGGTAGCCGAGTTTTATCCCGGCTGGCTGATGCACTGGGCGGAACCATTCCCCGATATAAGCGATTCCGGCATAGCGAGGCAGACGGAGACGTACCTCCAAAACGATGTCTCTTTCAATTTCTATATGGTTCATGGCGGTACGAATTTCGGTTTCACCAGTGGCGCCAATTACGACAAGAAGCATGATATCCAGCCGGACTTGACCAGCTACGACTACGACGCCCCGATCAGCGAGGCGGGTTGGGTGACCCCGAAGTTCGACTCGATCCGCAACGTGATCCGGAAATACGTCACTTATGACGTCCCCGAGGCCCCAGCCCCTATACCGCTGATCGAGATCCCGTCGATCTCCTTGACGAAGGTAGCCGATGTGTTGGCCTTGGTGAAAGAAGGGGAACCGGTAGCGTCTCCGACACCTCTCACGTTCGAGCAATTGAACCAAGGATACGGCTACGTCTTGTACTCTACCCATTTCAACCAACCCCTGAAAGGCCGTTTGGAGATACCGGGCTTGCGTGATTACGCTACGATCTACGTGGATGGCGAGCGTGTCGGCGAGTTAAACCGTTGCTTCAACCAATATGCGATGGAAATCGATATCCCGTTCAACGCTACCTTGGACATCTTGGTGGAGAACATGGGGCGTATCAATTATGGCGAGGAGATCGTACGCAATACGAAGGGGATCATCAGCTCGGTCAAGATTAACGGCAGCGAGATATCGGACTGGAAGATGTACAAGCTCCCGATGGACCGGATGCCGGCTTTGGTCTCCGGCGAACCTTATGTCTATAAGAATGGCTCGCCCGAGGTAGCGGCGTTGGGGAATAAGCCGGTTCTCTACGAGGGAACCTTCCACCTGTCCGATACCGGCGATACGTTCATCGACATGGAGGATTGGGGAAAGGGCATTATTTTCATCAATGGCATCAATATCGGTCGCTATTGGTACGCCGGCCCTCAGCAAACGCTTTACATACCGGGCGTATGGCTGAACAAAGGAGAGAATAAAATCGTTATTTATGAGCAGCTGAATAATGACCGGAAGTCGAGCGTACGGACGGTCAAGACTCCTGTCTTGACAAAACTAAAGAAAATTGCAGCCATGGAGAAAAAGAATCGTTTGATGGAAAAAACAGTAAGCCCGTTTAGCGTGGATGAGACGATGCGGCGGATCGAGGAGATTATCAAGTCTCAAGGAGGTTCCGTGTTCGCCATGTTCGATCATGGGCGAAACGCTAGCGAGGTAGGGATGAAGCTGCCTCCGAATAAGGTGATCGTCTTCGGCTCACCGAAAGTCGGGACTTTATTGATGCAGCAAGATCCGTCTATCTCTTTGGAGCTGCCGCTACGTATCTCCGTTTGGGAAGATGCGGACGGCAAGGTTTGGGTCGGTTCCCCGAATCTGGAGACGATCGCCTCCGAATACGGGATGGAAAACAGCGGCGTCATCGAGAAGATGCAAGAGGCCGTAACGAATATCGTGAGTAAATCGATAGCTGGTAGCCGGTAAGGCTCATGGATCTAATGCGATAAGAGCTTAGGAGGATGTCGGTAAAACGGCGTCCTCTTTTCTTTTATATGGCCCAAGAGACTCATTTACCGTGCTGTAGATTGATAATAAGGTTTAAAAGTCTTCGGAAAAATTAGGAATAGATTGTATTTTTTATGCGGTTTTTAACATATTGTTGATTCTTGTGAAGGTGTCTTTTTGTTAACAAGAATAAGCCTTATTGGGTCTATAATAGCTATTTGTACGAACACATATCCGCAAGTTCAAGGGAATGTGAAAAAAATATGCATACTATTGTTGTTTATTGAGAATAATAATTTATATTTGTACCCATATCCGAAGAGTGGATATAATTATTAATGTTAACCTATTTTTGTGTTATGATGAACAAACAGTTGGCTTTTGTTAAAAGCGGGCTGGGTTTGGCACTTTGTTTCCTTATGGTCGGTGCGGGTGTAACGGCTCACCCGATAAATCAGGGGGAAAATTCTTTAATTCTATAGAAAATTTGCACC
>OLZF01001895.1_pt1 | contig 12701 bp, 10 predicted proteins | sample 1674391 | NCBI WGS metagenome assembly OLZF01 (sample SAMEA103958166, study PRJEB25191) | human gut metagenome | biome: human-associated habitat [ENVO:00009003]; feature: intestine environment [ENVO:2100002]; material: feces | place: Germany | collected 2013/2015
TTTTCTTTTCTTCTTCACTGAAAACGTGTGTTCACAAGAATCCGCTGATAACTGGACTCTTAAACAAGCCCGCCAATGGACACAGAAGCAAGAATGGGCGAACGGGCTGAAGGCAATGCCTCATAAGACAACCGATTATCAGGAGTTTGCCTCACAATATCACAAGAACAAGAAAGTGTGGGACAAGACTTTCCAATGGCTAGCTACCCACGACCTCGTAAATATGCCTGCCGGACGATACGAAGTAGATGGTGAACATTGCTACATCAATGTACAGGATGCAACAACACAAGATGTCAGTAAACGTAAAATTGAAGCACACCGCCACGGCATCGATCTGCAATATGTAGTAAAAGGTACTGAACGTTTCGGAATTACTTCAGCCGAATATGCGGAGCCTATCACCGAATATAAACCGGATGTTACTTTCTACAAAGCCAAGAAAATAAAATATGTAGATTCCACTCCGGACACATTCTTCATGTTCTTCCCTAAAAACTTCCATCAGGCATTAGTAAAAGCCGGGAAAGAACCGGAAGAGATACGAGTAATCGTTGCTAAAATCGAATATATCCCTTAAACAAAAACATGAGTGAACTTTTAGTCTATAAAGCCTCTGCAGGTTCGGGTAAAACATTTACCCTGGCCGTGGAATATATCAAACTATTAATTCTAAACCCGCGAGCCTATCGTCAGATTCTTGCCGTAACCTTCACTAATAAGGCGACAGCAGAAATGAAAGAACGTATTCTTAGTCAGCTGTACGGTATTCAGACAGGAGACAAAGGATCCGAAGCCTATCTCAACCGTATCAAAGAAGAAACGGGAAAAACAGAGCAGGAAATACGGGAAGCAGCAAGCATTGCCCTTGGTTATATGTTACATGACTACAGTCGGTTTCGGGTAGAAACAATAGATTCTTTTTTCCAGTCTGTTATGCGCAATCTGGCTCGCGAACTGGAATTAAGCCCTAACCTGAATATCGAACTGAACAATACGGAAGTGCTTAGTGAAGCGGTAGACAGTATGATTGAGAAATTAGGCCCTACCTCTCCTGTCCTCGCATGGCTACTGGATTATATCAATGAGCGGATTGCAGACGACAAACGTTGGAACGTATCGGACGAAGTCAAGAATTTCGGCCGTAATATATTCGATGAAGGATATATAGAAAAAGGAGAAGGACTCCGTCATCGGCTACGCAATCCGGATACCATTAAAGAATACCGTAAACAGTTGAAAGCACTGGAGACTGAGATTTTGGAACAAATGAAGGGATTCTATGATCAGTTTGAAGGAGAATTAGACGGACATGCGTTAACTGCTGACGATCTGAAAAACGGTTCACGAGGAATCGGAAGTTATTTCCGTAAGCTCAACAACGGTATTTTAGGTAACGATGTTCGCAACGTTACAGTAGAAAAGTGTCTGGAAGATGCCAAAAACTGGGCTACAAAAACGTCTCCACGCTATGCAGACATTATTGCTTTAGCCAATTCCAGCCTTATGCAGATTTTGGAAGATGCAGAAAAGTTACGATCAAAAAATAACCTGTTACTGAATAGTTGCCGACTGTCTTTGCAGCATCTCAACAAAGTACAACTTCTCGCCAATATCGACGAAGAAGTACGCGAGTTAAACCGGGAAAATAATCGGTTCCTACTCTCAGACACCAATGCCCTGCTCCACCAATTAGTAAAAGACGGTGATTCCTCTTTCGTATTCGAAAAGATAGGAACGAACATCCGCAATGTTATGATTGACGAGTTTCAGGATACCAGCCGGATGCAATGGGGTAATTTCAAACTGTTATTGCTCGAAGGATTATCCCAGGGAGCCGACAGCTTGATTGTAGGAGATGTCAAACAGTCAATCTACCGTTGGCGTAATGGCGACTGGGGAATCCTCAACGGGTTAAATGACCATATCGACCACTTCCCGATTCGCGTCAAAACACTGGCAACCAACCGGAGAAGTGAAACGAACATCATCCGGTTTAACAATCATATATTTACGGCCGCTACTGATTATTTGAATGGAGTTTATAAAAAACAGCTCAACAAAGATTGTCAAGATCTGCAAAAGGCATATGCAGACGTCGTACAAGAATCTCCCTTAAACACCCAAAAAGGTTATGTCAAAGCCTCTTTCCTCGAACCGGACGAAGAACATGACTATACCGAACAGACACTTATCAGCCTGGGAGAAGAAGTCGAACATCTGCTCGCTTCCGGTATCCACCTGAACGACATAACTATTTTAGTACGAAAGAATAAAAGTATTCCCCGCATCGCAGATTACTTTGATAAGGAGCTGCATTACAAAATAGTGTCAGACGAAGCCTTCCGTCTTGACGCTTCCTTTGCTATCTGCATGATGCTGGATGCTCTTCGTTACCTCTCGGATGAAAACAACAAGATAGCACGGGCCCAACTTGCCATAGCCTATCAGAATGAGGTCTTACAGAAAGGACTGGATTGGAATACCCTCTTGCTTCTTCCCACCGAAAGCTATCTTCCTACGACATTTCTTGATAAAATAAAAGAGTTTCGGTTAATGCCTCTCTACGAGTTATTGGAAGAATTATTCAGCTTGTTCGAGATGAATCGCATCAAAGAACAAGATGCTTATTTATTTGCCTTTTTTGATGCCGTAACAGATTATTTGCAAAATAATTCTTCTGAACTCGACGGATTCATTCGCTATTGGGACGAAACTTTGTGTAGCAAAACAATTCCCAGCGGAGAAATCGAAGGGATCCGGATTTTTTCCATACATAAATCAAAGGGATTGGAATTTCATACCGTGCTTCTTCCTTTCTGTGACTGGAAATTAGAGAATGAAACGAATAATCAACTGGTATGGTGTGCTCCTCAAGAAGCGCCATTCAATGCTTTAGATATTCTTCCTATTAATTATTCCACGCAAATGGCAGAATCTATCTACGGAAACGATTATCTGCATGAACGCCTCCAACTTTGGGTGGATAACCTGAACCTGCTCTATGTAGCGTTTACCCGTGCCGGAAAAAATCTAATAATCTGGAGCAGAAAAGGGCAAAAAGGAACAATGTCCGAACTATTAGCAAATACTCTTCCTATCGTTGCCCTCAAAGAAGGAATCGAATGGGAAGAAGATTGTTATGAGCAAGGAGAACTCTGTCCGTCCGAAAAAGAAAAGGGCAAAGCCTCCACTAATAAATTAACCCAAAAAGCAGAAAAATTGCCCATCCAAATGGAGTCCATGCGGCACGACATCGAGTTCCGGCAATCCAATCGTTCTGCGGACTTTATCCAAGGAATCGAAGAAGAAGATTCGGACGACCGTTTCATCAATCGCGGACGTATGTTGCATACTCTGTTTTCTGCCATTGAAACAGCCGATGATATTGATCCGGCTATCGAACGATTAATCTTTGAAGGAGTTATTAGAGACCAGGAAAAAGAAGATACAGTACGTGAAGTTGTACAGAAAGCGTTTTCATCTCCCGAAATACAAGATTGGTATTCCGGAGAATGGATCCTGTTTAATGAATGTGCCATTATATACAAGGAAAAAGGAATATTACAAACTCGTCGCCCGGACCGTGTAATGATGAAAGACGGGCAGGTTGTTGTGGTTGATTTTAAGTTTGGTAAAGAAAATCCTAAATACAATAAACAAGTGAAAGGATATATGCAACTGTTGACGAAAATGGGTTATAAGAATATTACCGGATACCTGTGGTATGTAGATGAAGAAAAAATAGAAAAAGTATAAGACAGAACTCCGATTACAATAATATGAATTAGAAAAACGATTTAATCAATATGCAATCATTTCTCCAATTAGTAGCTCATGACCTATATGCCAAAATAGGAAATGACCTCTCTCGCACAGTACTCATCTTCCCTAACAAACGTGCCAACCTGTTCTTCAATGAATATCTGGCGGGAGAATCCGATCAACCGATATGGTCACCTGCCGCTATGAGTATCAGTGATCTGTTTCAGAAGCTATCTGTACAGAAAACCGGTGATCCGATTCGATTGGTTTGTGAACTCTACAAAGTATTCAAGGAAGAAACAGAAAGTCAGGAGACATTAGATGACTTCTATTTTTGGGGAGAACTGTTAATCAGTGACTTTGATGATGTAGACAAAAATTTGGTGGATGCAGATAAGCTCTTCAGCAATCTGCAAGACTTAAAAAGTCTAATGGATGACTACGAATTTCTAGATAAAGAACAGGAAGAAGCAATTCAACAATTCTTCCGGAATTTCTCCATTGAGCGCCGCACGGAGCTCAAAGAGAAATTCATATCTCTTTGGGATAAGTTAGGCACAATCTATCACCATTACCGGAAAAACTTAACTGAGTTAGGCATTGCTTATGAAGGAATGCTTTATCGCAATGTTATCGAACAACTTAATACAGATCAACTTAAATACGACAAATATATATTTGTCGGCTTCAATGTGTTGAATAAAGTAGAAAAAGAATTCTTCCGAAAACTGCAAAAAGCAGATAAAGCAATATTCTATTGGGATTATGACATCTTCTATACCCAACAAATCAAAAAACATGAGGCCGGAGAATTTATTAACCGCAACCTGAAAGATTTCCCGAACGAACTGCCTGCCAGCTACTTTGACTCCCTAAAGAAACCGAAGAAGATACGTTACATCTCCGCTTCTACTGAGAATGCGCAAGCACGTTTCCTTCCCGAATGGATACGTACTACTTTCTCATCCGATAATGAAAAAGAAAATGCCGTAGTTCTTTGCAATGAAACCTTGTTGCTTCCCGTACTCCATTCTATCCCGGAAGAAGTGAAGAATGTCAATATCACAATGGGATTCCCGTTGGCACAAACTCCGGTTTATAGTTTTATCAATGCGGCTATGGAACTACAAACCAATGGCTACCGTTTTGATACCGGTCGTTTCACCTACGAAACCGTATCAGCTATACTAAAACATCCATATACCCGCCAATTATCGACAAAAGCAGATATAATAGAACGGGAACTTACAAAAACCAATCGTTTCTATCCGCTTCCCTCGGAATTGAAACAAGATGAGTTTCTAGCTAATCTTTTCACTCCCCGTAACGGTATCAAGGAGCTATGTGATTATCTTATCGGACTTATCAAAGATATCTCTACCCTATACCGTAAAGAAGGAGAATACAACGATATATTCAACCAACTATATCGTGAATCTCTTTTTCAGAGCTTTTTGAAAATCAACCGTTTATACAGTTTGATTGAAAGTGGAGAATTAAATATACAGCCCCATACACTGAAAAGATTAATCAGTAAAGTACTGACAAGTTCCAACATACCTTTCCACGGAGAACCTGCCATTGGAATGCAAGTTATGGGAGTACTTGAAACACGTAACCTTGACTTCCGTAATCTTGTAATGCTTTCGCTCAATGAAGGACAACTTCCTAAAACCGGTGGAGAATCTTCTTTTATTCCCTATAACCTTCGGAAAGCCTTCGGCATGACGACTATTGAGCACAAAAATGCAGTCTACGCATACTATTTCTATCGCTTGATACAGCGGGCAGAAAATATCACCTTGCTCTACAATACCTCTTCCGACGGCCTGAATCGCGGAGAGGAGTCCCGTTTCATGCTACAATTATTAGTAGAAGGTCCTCATGAGATTACTCGTGAATATTTAGAGGCCGGACAATCTCCCCAAAGTACCCCAAAAATAGAAATACCAAAAACACAGAAAATATTAGAACGATTATACCATATCTATGACGTTACCAATCCTAAGTCCCTCATTCTCTCTCCTTCAGCCCTCAATACATATCTCGACTGCCGTTTGAGATTCTACTTCCGCTATATAGCCGGATTAAAAACACCGGAAGAAGTGAGTGCGGAAATTGACTCCGCGTTATTCGGAACAATCTTTCACCGCTCTGCCGAACTAGCTTATACTGAACTGACATCCAATGGGCAAATGATACAGAAAGAGGATCTTGAACGCTTATTACGTAACGATGTTAAATTACAAGGTTACGTTGATCAGGCTTTCAAAGAAGAATTTTTCAAGGTTAAGCCGGAAGAAAAACCGGAATATAACGGTGTACAACTCATTAATTCCAAAGTAATCACCTCCTATCTGCGACAACTATTACGCAATGACCTCCAATATGCCCCTTTCGAAATGGTTGCTATGGAACAAGCTGTTTCCGAAAAGATAACTATTCAAACTGACCTAGGTCCCTTCACAGTTCGCTTGGGCGGAACCATAGACCGCATGGATGCCAAAGAAAGCACATTACGGATTGTTGACTATAAAACCGGAGGAAACCCCAAGATACCGGCTAATATCGAACAATTATTCACCCCTTCGGAAACACGTCCGAACTATATCTTCCAAACTTTCCTGTATGCCTCCATTATGTGCCGGCAACAAACATTGAAAGTGGCTCCTGCCCTGCTCTATATTCACCGGGCAGCTTCCGATAGTTACTCACCTGTTATAGAAATGGGAGAACCCCGCCAGCCAAAGATACCGGTCAATAACTTCACCTTTTTCGAAGACGAGTTCCGCAAGCGATTACAAACATTATTAGAAGAGATTTTCAGTGAAAACGAACCTTTCACTCAAACAGAAGATATTAAAAAGTGTAGTTACTGCGATTTCAAAGCAATCTGCAAACGATGAGCATAAATATGATAATGATTGAATAAAAAAATGAACGGTGAATGCTGCATACAAGCACAAAACATTCACCGTTCATGATTTATAAATTACCGTTTTATATTCTATTTATCCAGTAATGGAATTGAGAAACTAAATGTAGATCCCTCTCCCTTCTTTGAAGTAAACCAGAGTTTACCACCATTCTTGATAACAAAGTCCTTACACAACAACAATCCGAGTTCTGAACCTTCTTCATTATTTGTACCGAAGGTACTAAAGTGCGTATCCGTATGAAGCAACTTCCTCTGATTTTCTTCATCAATGCCGCATCCGCTATCTTTCACACTAACGATTGCCATACCGTCTTCCTCAGCCAACGATACCACCACTTCCGCCCCCTCATTGCTAAACTTGATAGCATTACTAATCAGGTTACGGATTACCGTTTTAACCATATCAATATCAGCACGAACAGCTACATCTGCAACAGGTACATCCTGCACAATCTTAATATTCTTCAAGCCGGCTACCATTGTAAAGATCTCACTTACCCCCTCTACAACTTCTACCATATTGATATCCTGATAAACCACCTTCAATTTGCCAATCTGGCTTTTCGTCCATTTCAGCAGATTATCAAGTAATGAAAATACATCTTCAGTAGTTTGATTCGCCATTGTAAGCAACTCATACATCTCCTCGCCGATTGTTTCGCTCGGCAGGTTCAGAATCAACATATTCAGTACCATTTTGATAGACCCCATTGGCGAACGTAGGTCATGCGCAATCACAGAATAGAGTTTATCACGTCCCATAATTGTCTTACGTAATTCCTCTGTTTGTGCAACAATAATTCGTTTAGCCGCCACTAGAGAAATCTGATGTGTTACACGAATTATCAATTCTTCCTTGTTGAAAGGTTTCGAAATAAAATCATTACCTCCTACTTGGAATCCTTTTACGATGTCCGCCGTACTATTCAGCGCAGTCAGAAAAATAATAGGAATTTCAGACATTTCCGGATCTGCCTTCATCTGTTGAGCCACTTCAAATCCACTGATATCCGGCATCATTACATCCAGCAACACCAAATCCGGTTTTTCCTTCTTCACCTGTTCCAATGCTTGCGTGCCGTTACCGGCAGTTACAATATTGAATTTCTCATTAGTCAAAAGGACCTTCAACAAAAGGACATTTGATATTACATCGTCCACAATAAGGACTTTATATTCAGAAGGATTTATTTCCATATTCATAATTATCTTATTTTATGCATCAGACAGTTTTAAAATATTCAATCATACGCTTCAGCCCGTCTTCCAATTCAATAGTAGGCTGCCAGCTGAGTTTTTCTTTTGCCAGTGTGATATCCGGCTGACGTTGTTTCGGGTCATCATCCGGCAACTGCTTAAATACAATTCTCGAAGAAGAACTGGTCATACGAATTATTCTCTCTGCCAATTCCAATACGGGAAACTCATTTGGATTTCCAAGATTCACAGGTCCCGTAAATTCATCTTCCGTATTCATCATTCGTATCATCCCTTCAACCAAATCATCAATATATTGGAAACTACGTGTCTGTTTCCCGTCTCCATAAATAGTAATATCTTCATTATGTAGCGCTTGTAAAATGAAATTAGAAACGACTCGTCCGTCATTCGGCAACATCCGTGGACCATACGTATTGAATATACGAATAATCTTCACACGCACATTATTCTGACGATGATAATCCATAAACAAAGTTTCCGCACAGCGTTTTCCTTCATCATAACATGATCTGTATCCTACCGGATTCACGTTTCCCCAATAACTTTCCGGTTGCGGGTGAACAATTGGGTCTCCATATACCTCACTGGTAGAAGCCTGCAATATTTTAGCATCCAATCTCATTGCCAGTCCCAACATATTAATTGCTCCCATTACAGATGTTTTGGCAGTCTGAATCGGGTCATGTTGATAATGGATAGGAGATGCCGGACAAGCCAAATTATAAATCTCATCGACTTCAGCAGAATAAGGGTAAGTGACATCGTGTCGTACCACCTCAAAATGATGATTATCCATCAAATGCATGATGTTATCTTTTGATCCTGTAAAAAAATTATCAAGGCATATCACGTCATGACCTTCGTTTATAAGCCGGGTACAGAGATGAGAGCCAATGAATCCGGCTCCGCCACTAACCAATATTCTTTTCATTATATATTTTTCTATTGTTTACTAAAGAGACACCGTCTCTCCGTTTTGTTTATGGACACAAATGTAACCGATTTGCTCAAAATATACAATTTTAAAGAAGGATATTTTTGAAAAAAGATTAATTAAATAGTTTCACTTTCCGAAACAACTCATCACTGAGAAATGTTTATAATACTAAAGAACAACTTATTCAAACTGTTATGATAACAAATGACCCGAATACAAACCTGATAGAAGCGATGAAAGAAAAGCTTCCACTCAAAGGAAAACTGGCAGATATGTTAATGGATACTCTCTATATAGGCAAAGAAGCCGTATATAGAAGGTTACGTGGTGAGGTTCCTTTCACTTTACAAGAAGCGGCTCTCGTTTCGAGAAAGTTAGGGAAATGAAGCCAAAGAAGATATCAAGTAAGAATTATTCCTCCTGACAAACGAACTGGAAGATCCTGACACTAAAGGTAAAACAGAGAATGGTAACACACTGTTCGTATCTATGTGTCGTATATCAATTTTGAAGTGACGTACAGTTATGTAATTTCCTTCCATTTTACTGTCGCTTCCTCACTATCCGCTACATAGTTTTCTGTCAAAGGTACCAGATTAGGAATATTACTAAATGTAATCCCTTCAAAAACTTCGTCAAAATTATCTTTTGCTTCCAATAACACCTCTACTCGCACAGCCAGCCTGTCAAAAGCCAGTTGTAGAACAGTAATCCTGGTATTATCACTTATAATCATCCGAGCTTCCATAGTCCGTTGATTTCATTTCTGTTACAGATAATCCGAGTCTGAAAACAAGACTATTAATGTAAACTACAAATCAGGGGATTACGAAATATAAAATAAAGAGATAGGAAAATACTAATAGATTTTCATATCATTTAGATACAATCCAGGCATAAATCAGACAAGAGAAACGACTATTTTACACAATAAAAAAGCCGAAAACTTGTATAATCCATGCCTAAATGGTAGAATGTTCAATTTTTGTATATAAATAGCTATCAGATTATAACGTTTTTCGTTCCGTTTCTGTGGGTGCTACTTCATCCGGAATACTAAATTCACGATTAGCAAACAAATCAGCAAGTCCTGAAATTTGCTTCAGGCGCAATAATTCATCACGATCCATACCGATATTCTTCATAATCCATTGATCGGACATACCTGCTTTGTCAAGTTCCGCAACAATGTTACACATCAATTCTATATTATGCATCCCACGAGCACGGTTGTGACGTATAGTAGAACTCATCCGGTTCGACAAATCCTTGTCAATCACCACAATCGGAAGCAGCCCGTTTTCACGTTTATAAATTCGCTGCGAAGTCTTCAATACCGTATAGCGATGATAACCATCCACTAGAATATAACGATCTTCCTCTTTATTATAATAACATACACATGGCATTGTAAAGCCATCTTCCCAGATAGAAAGTTCAAGTAATTTCATTTCGGGCGGTGCAACGACGTTCGGATTATAATCGTTTGCATATACTTTTTCTACGGGCACCGCTTTTACCTCGTAGACAGGACTTTTATCTACACTCATGATACTATAATTCTATATTGTTCCATTATTTGACTTCTCTTACTCATTTCTTCCTTTGTCGGTGAAAATCCCATATACTTGCATGCATGATCATTTTTGAGGATGCAAATACACATCCGTTTATACGTAGGTATTTCTTTAAACTCCGGAATATCTATATCATCCTGATATTCCATACGTACCGGCTTCTTTAGTGTTTTGTAATTACTGTTATCCATGACGATTATCGGTACTTTGGCATCAATTAACTTCCGGATAGTAGCGTCACTCAGGCAACCGCCTTTTGTCCGCCAAAAATTTACACTTACCGACAGTTTCCGGAGATAATTCTTCCGTGCCCGTTCCGGCAAAGTAGACAACAGGAAATACATAAACTCACGCCATGTATACCCTTCTGGCAGCTTCACTGACTGCCACCCCATTGCGTGGGTACCACCATACATACCTGTAAAGTTAACCCCGTTCACTCGTCCTACCATCTTGCCCCACGTATTGGGATCAAGTACCCGATAGAGCTGAAGACTCTCTTGTGCTTCATTGATAAAAGGACTTGCTACACGCTGACGCTCCAGATTGACTCCCGCCCGATAATAAAGGTCATATAGCACATTATAATCCCACTGGAATTTTCCGTTAGCCGTCCACACATCCGTTGTTTTCCAGTCATAGATAGGATAAGCATTATAAATGTCATTTCCCACTTTCGAAGTCCATTTATACTTGTGGTACATCTGAAATTTACGACTCATATAAATACATCTCCAACGATTGAAACTCTCCTGCGTACGAATACCGATCAGGCAACAAGTACGCACAGCATCATTCTTATTATGTATCCATTGCGCAAAACGCATCTGAAATTCATAATCCCACATCGTTGTATTATAAAACGGAAAGTCGTCTTTAGTCATTGCCTTTTTAGGCATGGGGCGAACCCATATATTCTTTTTACTATCTTCCCAAGGACGCCAAAAAGACTGATACATAGAAGTACAGGTAGCTACACGAAAAGGAATACATACCCGGTATACATCCAGAATATCTTTATTAGCTTCCAGTATCCGGTCCACATAGTCAATGGTCATTTTATACTGGATTTCATAATCCATGTGAAAGACTCCAAGACGTATCTTTAGATTATTTTTCCGGATGTAGTCAATACACATATTCAGCAACACCCCACTATCTTTACCTCCGGAAAATGATACATAGATATTATCAAATTCATTAAATATAACTTTCAGTCGCTCTTGTGCTAGTTCATATACATTCTTTGTGCCCGCTATCTTCTTTTTGCCCATAAATCATCTATACATTTTAACATACCGTGTCCACTTTTTATCCATGGATACAAATTCAAATTTCTCAAAGATTTCTTTGTCTTGTATCAGCGTGACAGAGTTAAGTAACCAAGTCTCAGATCCGAATTCAGCAATAACAGCCGGTAACAACAACGACAAAAGCTCCTCCCGTTCTGTCCCCTCTGCCTTCACATAATAATTATTGATTACAGCTTTCTTCCGACCTTTTTGCTCCACCGGAACGAAACCCAACACTTCCTTATCTTCAATTGCAATAAACCAGACATACTCCTCACCCGTCTTAAAAGGGTAATTATTGTTGGCGCGTATTACTTCAGGATCCATAACCAACGGTGCCAAAAGCCGATATAAGTGTTTGTCTTTTCCTTTTAATTGTATTATCTGCATCATATCATTCAAAAATGGACACACAAAAATAAGGAAAAAATATCAATTTAGTCATTTCTGTTCCTAAAACATTTGTTTTTCATGTTATTATCTTTATATTTCGATATTTTTGAAATCATGAGTTCACCATCCCCCTTTCACGTTTAAAATAAGTCAGCACGGTGGCATAGCTAAGATATTCCCGTCCGGGAACATGTGACCGGCTTCGGAATTGATAACGAGCAAATATAACTTCACATACCAGCTTATATTTAAAAAACAGCTTTAACCTATGCTGCAAATAATCAAATTCACGACAAAGAGATGCAAAGACATTACTTATTTCGGCATTAGGAATCACCCGTGGTTCACGTTTCGATTTCTCTATATGCTCTATTTCATGAAGGACATATTCCAATTGTTCTACTTCTTCTTCTGTTTTCCGCATTGTACATTTCATTTGTTCCAGTTTCTCCTTTTGATGAATGCACTGTTCCCGTTTGCGCTGTAAACGTTCTTCTATTACTTTTTTTCCTTGTGATATCATAAAATTTAATTATATACTATTAGTAATACATTGCCGTCAATTAGCGGCTAAAAAA
>OLZF01001907.1_pt1 | contig 12612 bp, 7 predicted proteins | sample 1674391 | NCBI WGS metagenome assembly OLZF01 (sample SAMEA103958166, study PRJEB25191) | human gut metagenome | biome: human-associated habitat [ENVO:00009003]; feature: intestine environment [ENVO:2100002]; material: feces | place: Germany | collected 2013/2015
GTGTGGAATAATTCCACACTCCCCGCCACAGTTTCCACACACCCCACACACAATTCCCCACTAGTTCAGCTTGTCTTATTATTCGCAACCATTTATTTTTCAACCACTTATCACACACTTTGCATTTCTGGCACACGCTTTGAACTTTAATTAGACGTTAATGCAAAAGCAACAACCGATTCCTTAACACAAAAGAGAATTGAAAACATATGTCTAATAATCATTAAAGCAAACGATTATGAAAAAATTAGTATTAGTAGTAGCAATGTTTATGTTTGTTTGTGGTGGTTCATTCCTTGTAAAGGCTCAGAGTTCTGCAGAAGCTGTGACAGCCCCGACAGAAATCAATGCAACAGTTGTCAATGATACAGTAGTAAAAGATACTGTAACTAAAGAAGACGCGCCTGCAAAGGCATCACTGGTTGCACTCGCCGCCAATGTCAATGATACAGTTGTCACAGACACTACATCAAAAGACAAACCGGCTGAGCCTGTCAAGGAATAACCTTGCCAACAACATGCAGGACATAGTCTGCCGAAGAATAGTAAGCACACTACAAAAAAAGCCATCCCTACTTTCGTCTATTCCGGGGATGGCTTTTTTATTATCCTATCTTCTTACAATTATTCTGTAGGAGTACTTGTTTCCAATATCGGATCTGTTTTCCAACTTGAAACAATATTTGCCGCCTCTGCTTCGAAGCTCTTTCCTGCCAAGGACACAAATGTCTTGGTATTACCATTTCCATTATTGAATAACCAATTAGCTACCATTCCATCCTTATCCTCACTCAACAACTTGCCGCTCTGCTCGGAGATCTGTTGATCCGACAAGGCTTTTGTCCAAATACGGGCATAACTGATAGCTCCGTTCAACCGGCGTTTACCATCAGACTGGCCGATGTAGAAATCAGAAGTAAGATTGATCTCTTTCAAATCATCCGGCGTACCGTTTGATAATTGAAGCGTTTCTCTGACACCATTTACATACAATGCAATCCGTTCGCTTCCGCTCTTACTATTATCCAATACCACAGCCACATCATACCACTTATTGGTTTCTATCTTAGTAGAGCCCTCATAGCGAATACTACCTTTATCATCTGCAGCAAGCTGAAGGAAACGTTCCTCATCATTGCTTCCTCCCTTATGCACATCGACACGCAGCAAGAATTTCTTCTCTATACCCATCACCGTATTAATCCGGGCATTTCCATTGTCATTGCCATTCAACGACTCAATATTGAAACGAGCCTCAAATGTGATCGTACTCAAATTCTTTAGCGATTCATCTGCCGTACCATTATATTCAAACGGTACTTTAAAGTAATTACCGCTACCTAGGTTCGCTACTTTATCTGCCTGTACCACCGTAACGGTCAGACTTAATTCCTGTTCCGCTTCGTCTCTGACAAACACGGTAGTGATACCCGCTTTTTTACCTATTAAATTGAAACGAGTGTCATCCACCTGCTGAATAGCTACAATCTCTTCATTCTCTGCTGTCAGACTATAACCTCCGTTTCCTTTTTCTACCGTAATCATGATCTTATTGTTGACTCCCACTCTCGGTGTCAGGTTGGAGACATCGATAGAAATCGGATTTACCGTCACCTGAACCACTGCCTGTTTTCCTTTATGGTCTGTAAAAGTCACTGTTGTATGTCCGTTCTTCAAACCTGTCAAAGTATAGAAAGGACGGAACTGATCTGTATTAACCATGCTGACAACCGTTTCATCCTCCACCTCATAAGACAATTCATCATTGCTGGAAAAGTTTCCCATGCTGACAATCAGTTGCTTTTCACCGGCAACTTCCAAGATCACCTCCGGTTCATTCACTTCCAATTCAAATACACCTACATTCACAGAAATATTGGCAACTACTCCTTCTCCATCCATTACTTCGACGGTAGTGGCCCCATTCTGTGAGCCACTTTTTACAGTTATCAATTCGCCGGAAACGGTAGCCGTTGCAATGGCAGTGTTGAAACTTCTCACGGTATAGTTTCCGTTTCCAACCACTACATTCACTTTGGCTTCCTCATTCTGCCCGATACGTATTACCGGTTTGTTCACAATCAACTCTATCAAGTCTTTAGCCACATCGTCGTCATCATCGTCATCACAACCTGTAACGGCAAACGATAATACCGACAAAAGCAACAGACACATATATGTATAGATTCGTTTCATCTGATTTTCTTTTTAAAGTTATACATTCCTACCGGTTTACCATCCGGGATTTTGTTCAATGGTCGGTGTCTTCTGCAACTCACTCTGGCGAATCGGGAACAGATAATGCTGAATAGAGAACGTACGTTCTTCCACGCAGAAACGCTCCATTCTATATTTCACACCGTCAACCGTAATGGCCCCATTCTCATCCTGCACCGGACGCATTCCGTTAATCATTCGCTGGCAACGGGGCAATGCACCGTTATTGGCAGCCCAGTATTTCTGTGTACGTTTTGAATTGTCACTCCCGCTCGATTTCCAAAGGCTTTCCTTTGCTAGCTCTTCCTTACTGGTGGGTTCCAGATACAAGCGGCAAGTCCACGGACGTTTTCCTTCATAAAAAAGTTCCACGCGACGTTCGCGCTGAATGTATTCACGCATCAACTGTTGATTAGTCTTTACTTCCGGCGGCATCGGTTTCATAAAAGAACGTTCACGAACCGTATTCACCAATTTATAAGCTTCATCGATATCCTCGCCCAATTCATTACAAGCCTCTGCATAAATATAAATAAACTCCGGAAGACGCCAGATGGCGGGCGCATTGATACTGAAGTTACCGGATTTGTTCCATGACTCCTGTTGGAATTTACGTAAATAATAACCGGTAGTAGTTGCATTGGTAGCACCAATCTTATCGGAACCACTCGCCGTATTGATCGTTTTCGACTCGTTCTTATTATTACGGTAAGGAGCTCCGTGATAAATTACATCACGATAGAAACGCGGGTCACGAGTACCTTTCACATACGGATTAGTATCATCATAGCCACCTTTGCGGGCTTCTGCCGAATATACCGGATAGCCATAATCACCTACGATATATTCGTATTCATCCACTTGTTCCTGTACCGGTTGCTGGCGCGAACTTCCCTCACGGCTGGGCGGATAAATATCACCCTGCCATGCCTGATCCTTGCTCTTCGTCATAAAGAACACATACTCATTGGCAAAGGCATCCATATCATAAAACATATCCCACAAACGAGCATATACACGGCTGTCATTCAGATTACCGTCAGCCGGATCCTTGAAATCATTTGCATCATGTTTCGTATAGAGAGAATAACGCTTGGTTCCGCCGACTTCGAAATCCAGAACGGCTTTAGCCGCTTCTTTGGCTTTTCTCCAACGAGTAGCATCATAAGCATACTCATTTTCAAACACACGACGCAAGTTGTATCCATATTGAGAAGCACCGTTCCACAACGGAGTAGCCGCTACCCAGCGAACAAAAGAAATCAATCCCAGACAGGCTCCCTTATCCACACGCCCAAAATTCTCGGAAGTTTTCACATATTTATTAGGAACCATGCCATAAGCAGTTTGCGCATCCGTCACAATCTTTTCAACCATCGAATGAACAGATTCTTTCTTGAAGTCCATATTATCTCCGGCATTAATCACACGGTCAATATAAGGAGCTTCGCCATACATACGCAATAACAGCATGTGGAAATAACCACGCATGAAATACATCTCACCGATACGGTTGCGAAGATCACCATCCTGCTGTGGGTTGTCGGGCGTATTATACTTCTGTACATTTTCTATAATCAGGTTCGCTTTACGGATTCCTTCATAAAGAGCTTCCCAATATTGCCCTACACTACCGGGCAAAGAATTCGGGTTCCAGGCACCGTTATTGAAGTTATTCGTAATGTTTCCCTCTACGTTGGTTCCTTCACATTCGTCCGTAATGGCACTGTTGCTGAAGTGCTCGAAGAACACCAGCGGACGGTCTGCTTTCTTTGCAGCCGCATATACGTCGGAAACCAGTCCGTTCACTTTTTCGTAACGGGCAAAAACGTCCGCTTCCGTAATATTATCATCATCGTCCCGATCCAGGTAATCGCTACATGAAGTAAAGATCAACGGCAGGACCAATAAAGCAATTGCTGAAAATCTATATAACTTTTTCATATTTCTATCTTATTTAGAATGTTATATCAATACCAAAATTGAATACCTTTTGAATAGGATACCAGGAAGCTCCGTCTCCGGATTTCGTTTCCGGATCTATATCCACATCACCCAGTTTATCAAAAGTCAACAGATTCAGACCTTGTACATAGATACGTGCCTGTTGCACATGGAATTTACGTAATAATTTGGGTGATACATTGTAACCAATTTCCACATTCTTAAGACGCAGGTAGGAAGCATCATACAAAAACAAACTACTGTTTCCATTCTTGTTGTTATCATGTGTTCCATAATGCAATGCCGGATATTTGGCAGTAGCAGCCGTTTCCGGTGTCCAACGGTCCAGATGCATTTTCTTCACACGTCCGATCTTATCTTGTTCAAATTGCGGGAAGTCAAATACAGCAGCCCCATTCAACAGAATAGATGATTTTGTCGCACCTTGCAATAATACACTAAAATCAAAGTTCTTATACTGGAAACCGAAAGGAATACCGAACATCAGTTCCGGACTACGCGGATTTCCCATTGCTGTACGGTCTTCATCATCAATCACTCCGTTACGATCCAAATCCTTATAAACAACATCTCCCGGAATTAATTGTCCCCACGGCTGATAACCGATCTTGTTCAAACGGTCAGCCTCTTCCTGATCGGCTACAAAATGATCGAACACATAAACGAAGTTTTCGTATAAACGTTTACCGGTTTCTTTACGCCAGGAGTTCTTGCGGGCAACTTCCGCTTTATATTCCAAACGGTTGCGGGAGAAAGTCAGGTTCGGACGAATATAGTAACGGAAATCCTTTCCAATCTTATCATTCCAGCTCAATTCGATATCCACACCGCGGTTGCTTACTTCACCCAGATTCTGTAAAGCTGCATCTTTACCTACAATATCCGGATATCCCATGATACCGTCACTATTCATATCTGTAATAATGTCAAAACGATATTCATAAAATGCATCTATCGTCAATGCCAAACGTTGGTTCAGGGTAGTAAAGTCAATACCGACATTCAGTTTACGGGCTTTCTCCCAAGTCAGATTCGCATTAGCCAGATTACCTTCGGAAGTACCGCCTACATTCGTACCAAAGTTATTACCGAAATCATAACCACTGCCACCACCGTAGAAAGCCAGATATGGGAAACGGCTGCTGACATTGTCACTACCTACCAAACCATAGGAGGCTCTTACTTTCAGGAAGTCAATCCAGGAAGCCTTTTTCATAAATTCCTCTTCAGAGACTACCCAACCGATTGAACCAGCTGGGAAGAACCCGTAACGTTTGCCCGGAGCGAAGTTTTCGGAACCATTGTAACCGAAGTTAAATTCCATCAGATACTTCTGATTATAATAATAAGCAAAGCGTCCGGTGATACCCTGGCTATGATAAGCCAGTTCATTGTTAACAGTACGGTTACCACGGTTTGCCAATAACATGGCGGTCACTTCGTGGCGGTTGCTAAACAAACGGTTGTAATCCAAACGTGCCTGTATATAAGTACGTCCGTCAGAAGCGTTATGACTGAATCCGTTGCCAATAGTCTGGTCAATATCATATTTGTTACCCGTTTTGTAAGCACCCGTATAGTGTCCGCCTGCCATATAAGCATCCGAACCTTCGATCGGCATAAACGTCGCATATTTCGGATATTCACGATAACCGTCTTTGTAAGTATCCAGTTTACGATTAATCCAGCGTCCTTCAGAAGCATCATAAGAGAACATCACTTCCGCTTTTAATCCTTTCGTCAGAAATTCCATATCCAGATTCATGGCAAAACTACCATTCAGATACGTGTTCTTTTCATTCAGATAACCGGTACGGCTCAATTCACCCAGAAGATTGTAACGGTAGATATTGTCACCATAAAGCATTCCACGAGGATTTTGCTGAATGTATTCCTCATTCTGCGGATGCGCATTTTCTTCCACCAGGATGGGCAGATATGGAGGCTGGGTAGCACAGATGGTCATCAGGCGACCGGCTGTTGTACCCGGTGCATTACGGTCGGTAATACGGGCCCCCAAATCCAAACGGGTACTCAAATAACGATTAATGTTGATATCGATGTTCGAACGGAAGTTGTAACGGGTGAACTTGGTTTGCGAGTCATATTCACCGGCATTCGAATATTTGTAGTTACCGCCTTGTGAAAAGTAATTGGCCAATACATAATAACGTACCTTGTCCGTACCTCCACGAATGGAGAGGCTGACATCTTCCTGCAAACCGGGTTTGAAGGCAAAATCATAATAATCCCAGTCATATCCCAAACCATCGGAGTTGTCTCCTTTCGCACGGCGGAAATTGTCAATCGCCTGTTGAGAGAAAAGGTTCAAACTGCTGATGTCTGCGCCCGTCATCTTGGCATCGTTCAATCTGGCTTCATTATATAAAGTTGCATAATCGGCAGAGCCTAAATATTCGGGGAAACCGATCGGCTGGTTAATACCGATAGAGGCTTTCAGGTTCACGGTTGCCTTTTCCGCTGCCTTACCACGTTTGGTAGTAATAACGATTACACCATTTGCACCACGGATACCATAAGCGGCAGTGGCGGAAGCATCTTTCAGGATAGTGAATGTTTCAATTTCATCCGGTGCGAGGTAACTCATGTCACGTTCGATTCCATCGACAATGACAATGGCACTCTGGTTACCGTAAGTTGCCTTACCACGGATAAACAATTCACTTTGATCCACACCCGGTTCACCACCCGCATACTGGTTTACAATCAACCCCGGCAGACGTCCGGCAAGCGCATTGTTGATATTGGCAGTAGGACTTTGCGTCAGATCTTTTGTCGTGATGGTAGCAACAGAACCGATCATCGTTTCTTTACGTTGTTTGGTATAACCTACCACAACCACTTCCTGCAAGGCTTTCGTATCTTCCTGTAGTAAGACAGTCAGTTCCTTCTTTGCACCGGGAACAATTTCCTGCGGCTGGTAACCCAGGTAAGAAAACACCAACGGAGCTTCCGCATAAGGCAGTTTCAATGTAAACTTACCATCCATATCTGTAATCGTACCTGCATTGGCCACCCCTTTCACGACAACAGACACACCGATCAACGGGTCATTTGTCGTCTTGTCCAATACCGTACCCGACACTGTTATTTTATTACTTTGTGTGGCCTGCACCTTTGCCGTTCTTCCCGTTTGCGCCACACCCTGCAAAGGTATACCTGCAAGAAGAGTGCAAGAAACAGCCACCAGACAAATATTTCTTTTTATATGTATCATCTTTCTTTTCGATTTTCTATGTGTAATAAATCAATCTTATTCCTCTGCTTTCTTACCGAAATCCGGTCCGACCCAGTTGGCCTTTTCCGTTGCTTTACCTTGCACCCAGTCTTCATAACGGGCACGGATTTCAATCATTGTTGCTCCCGGGACTTCCGCATTCAAGGAGATTGTCAGGCGATCTTCCCTGTTGTCACGATTACCGAAGGTCGGTGCTTTTGCCCAGTCGTACTCCCACACATAATAGCCTTCGGGATGAGCCAACGTCCAAAGCACATCAGAACAGCTGCGCAATGCAGCGATAAACTTATTCTTGGTCTTTTCCGGATAAAGGCTGTTAGTCGGCTGTTTCACCATATCCAGGAAGTAACGGACAAATATTCCACGGAATAAAAGATTATCTCCCGAATTTCCTTCACCACTGAATACCGGATAGTTGGAATCCATTTTCTTATTCACCTGGTAAGAGCCGAAAGCAACCGCATTACGAAGATATTCATCCTCACCTGTAGCGTTGTACAGCTCCAGGGCAGCCGCCATAAATGTTCCCTGATTATAAGACAAGGCTACTTTATCAGGATCTCCCGGTGTTCCGTCATCTTTAATACTAAGATTATCATATACCTGTCCGGTGGAAATATCACACAGATAAGCCGTCATCCAGTTGTATACCTCTTTGGCGAAGTTCAGGTAATAAGCAGCCTGCTCTTCCCAGCCGTCTTTAGCCTCCTTAACGGTAAGTTGATACAATTTCATAGCCAGAAGGCAACCGGGACCATTGGAACAAGACATACGTGAAGCCGGCGCATCCGTTTTCCATGCCATTCCTCCTACCCCTTTATAGTCATTCTTCGCTCCCTTGATATGGTTCCACATCTTCATCAACGCACTGTAGTAATCCTGATCGCCAGTCAATTCATAAACCCGCAGACAAGACAGTGCCATCCATTCCATATCATCATAGAAGTTATTCCAGAAGTCTTTGCCACCATAACCGCAATGTTCATTCCAGTCATCAAAAGCCGGCAGGAAAGGTTTCATGATGTTTTCATACAAATGAGCTTGATATTCGGGATTGTTTGCGTGACGGATATAAGCATCGATCACGATGTCCAATGCATGTCCCTGCGACCATCCGCCGCTACCGCCCGTGCTTGCCGGTTCTCCGGTTTCCGGTGTATTCGGTTTTTCCCAGTAAATGCTTCCGCAAAAGGTATCCCGTCCGCTGGCATTCTCATAGAAATATTTGATATAAGTTCCCGTACTTTTGTCGGCTGCATCTGTCCAGTTCACATCCGACACATATTCACCGGATGAATTACCTTTGTAGATGTCTCCCAGATCGCCGTCGTCACAAGCTGTAAATATTGCCAGTGCACCACTTAACAACAAAGCTCTTTTTGATAATGATACTATATAGTTCTTCATATTATTATTCAGTTTTAATCTTCATTCGTTTCCGAAGCTACCCAACGGTGGGTGTACGTTCCAAACTCAGCATTGAAATAGAGGGTTACATCGGTTTTCACCGTAGCATAATAGACATTTCCCTGCTTTTCGCCCCATTGCAGTAATTCGTCGCAGAAACGGAAACTGTAATCCCATGGATCTGTGCCCAATGCCAGTTGATATAAATTATAATAGCTGTTGTCGGTAGTCAGATTCGGTTGCCCTTTATCTTTCTCCTTATGTCCCCAACGGTAGGTTGTTCCGTTGATTTCCATCTTAAAGCTATGACGGGTTTCACCGCTTCCTGCCCAACTTTCCGTTTGTTTCCGGGCAGTATAATTCTTCACACCCCATTTGCCATATCCCAGATAGTTGAAATCCTGTCTATACCCACCCGAATGGTTATAAAGATATACAGCTCCTATTTCATCGTAACTGATCGTTTGTTCACCCATATTGATGGTAATCCGGTAGATGCCTGATTGAGGAACCGTAACTGTATAGTCTTCACCATCATTACGCTCACGCAACACTCCGTTGTCGTCTACATAATAATAGCATTTGCGACCTTCTACAGTAGACATAAATATAAATGGCTGGTCGGCTTTCAATTGAGTGAAAGTCTGATAGATTCCTTCATTCTGACGGAGCATTTGTTGTGCTTCCGCTTCATCACCATCATCTTCCGTGCCCACGCCAGTGATATAAACCGGCTCGTTTTCAGAAGGCATATCATCAATGCCGTCCATCATAAAAATTACGAAATAACCTTCCAGACTACTAAGAGCCTGATCCAATCCGCAATAAGCACGCACCTTCCAACGCAGTGTGCCGTTGGTATTGCAACGGAATTTAGCCAGTTTACCTATTGTGTTTGCCTGATAATGGGTTAAAGTCAACTGTGATTCCAAACCGTTATTGTCAGAAAAGATCGTTTCTACCGGTTTGGTAAAGTCTCCCCCGATCGTATCAATCAATACTTCATAACGATATACTGTATTTCCGTGTTTCTCGGTAGGCGTCCATTTCAGAACAATATCCGTCAACGAAGCACCCGAAAGTACTACTCGCTCGCCACTAGCCATTGCATCCATTGTTCTAACAGGTTCAGGCGGAACAATCGGTTCATAATCATCCGGATCAAATCCCGGATTCAGTTTATTGTCACAAGCCGTCAGTCCGATAAGAAAAAACAGCAGGGCAAATTTGATTAGTTTTTTTGTTATCATATTGTTTCTCATATTATTATATTCCTAGTTTTAGTATGAATGAGGACATTCAATTGGTTCAAAGCGGCTCTTATCTCCATTATAAGTTGCAGGAAGTTCCGCTCCCCAGGCAGGTTTATTTTCGCTTATATTCTGCAAACAAACTTGCGCATCCAATCCGCTGCCGCCATTTCCCCAATTTTCAAAAACTGTAGTACCTCCGACACCTTTCGAGAATACCCAATATCCCATCAAGTCAGAGTGTTCTTCTGCATTAAGGATTTTGCACATATTCGCTTTAATTTCACTTTCGTCCAACGCTCTCTTCCACATCCGTGCCTGATAAACTTTGCAATATCCTACCCGATATGAATCTCCGGAACGTCCAATCAACAGTGCTTTATCATTTCCACCTACATCTGTCAGATTGAGAGATGAATTAGGGGCACAATCCTCATAAGAGTTATCTGCAGGAGTCAACGTTTCTCTCACCCCGTTTATATACATTTTATAAGCCTCTTTAGTACTTGATTTCGTTCCATCATATACAATGGCTATATGATACCATTTACCCGGAGTCTTACGTCCACCTTCCGAATCATCGCAATAAATAGTTTGCTGACTACGGAAACGGGGATCACTCTTACCATTAATTTTAGTGGCTATTTCAAAACGCGGATTCACATCCTTAGCTTCTGCACGAAGCAGGAATACACTTTCCAAACCTATAAACGATTGCATAGAACGAGTATAAGTCGGGTAGAACACAACCTCAAAAGTAAGCTGATTCATACTTTTCACCTCTGAATGTGATTCGGCATACTTTTTAATATCAATTTTAAAGCATACGTCATATTCCATACGATAACATACCGGATTCACATAAACTGGTAACGTCAATTTCTGACCTGCCGCATCAGACAGTTCCAGTGTGGTAGTCCCGAGCTTCTTTCCTGTTAGCTTTAACTTGGTAGCCCCGTCTTCCGTAATCAATTCTGCGGTTTTCAAATAGGTTTTATTATCATCTGTGAGTTGTGCCAACTTATAATCACCATTTCCTCTGGTAATAGCTATTTCTGTAGATGCCTCATAACCACCGATGATTAAAGAAGTTGCTTCATTTTCCAGTTTAAGGTTATATGGATTCACTTTCACCGCAATCTCCTCCACAGAACCTTTCTGGTCTGTCACAATCACTTTCACATCACCTCTAGCTTTGGGTTTCAAGGTAATCAGGTTCTCTTTTTCAGTAGCTTCCACAATCGTTGCATCTGTAGTAGGCTCGCCGTCTCCCACCTGATAAGTGAAACTATATCCGCCATTACCTCTCTCAATAGAGATATATTGAGATTCGGCATCCGGTTCGGCAAAAGTGGCTTCATTACTTTTCAGTGTCAAATCCACGATGTTCACTACCACAGGAATAGTGATTGTCTTACCTTTCTTATCTGTTATCGTAACATTTACCGGATCGGCTCCAGTCTCGAACTTGGCAGTCAACGGAATAACTTGTCCAGATAGTTCACCCACTTCCAAAAACTTATCAGCACCTTCCGGTATGGAAATCTGATAATCTCCGTTACCGGTCAAAATCTTCACCAGTCTCTTTTCACCGATAAAAAGGTCAAAACCTTCTTCCGGTGCATCTACCGTCAAATCCCAGAGTTTTGCTACCCGAACCAGCACTCTAGCCACTTTCTTACGTCCATCTACTATTAATATAGTGGTTTCCGTACGGTTATTTTCTTCCAACTGGCTATTTTCGGTAGCTTTAATAGTCACCTTATTACCATTGATTGTAGCCGTCGCCACGTTTTCATCAAATGGCTTCACATAATAATCGCCATTACCGGAGGTGATACTCACCGTAATTTCGTCTCCTTGTAGTAGTGTCACCGAATTATTATCGACAACCAGATCTGTTGCCGGTTTCACTTCCTGTTCTTCTTTCGGAAGCTGCAAAAAATTTTCAATAGAGCCTGTGAAAAATTTTATATCCTTGACAGGGTCATTAGTCATAACACGATTGATATTATTAATAAACTGCTGTTTCATCATCAAAAGATGATTAGCCCAAACAGAGCTATCCGTATTTATATATAAAACTTTGCGTTCCAAACGTACTGGTTTGGAATGCTTAGCTACGTTAGCACCACAGATCTGTTCCCATTTACTCTGCATAGAAAAAATAAAATATTTATTACGACCTTCCTGATTAGGAAGCATTTTTAAAAGGACTCTTTCTATACCTTCCATTTTTATCCCTCTGCGATTCTGCCTTCAATAATCCTGAAATACGCATTTCCGCTCAAATCCGGAACCAAAGCTTTATCGTTTACCGTAATAAAAGTTTGAACTTTACCATCAATAAATTTTAATAGCTGACAACGTCTTTGATCATCAAGTTCACTCATTACATCATCCAACAGTAATACAGGAAACTCATCTATTTCCTGGCGGACATATTCAAGCTGTGCCAGTTTTAAGGCTAAAGCAGCACTGCGCTGCTGCCCCTGTGAACCAAAAGCTTTCAAA
>OLZF01001913.1_pt1 | contig 12586 bp, 15 predicted proteins | sample 1674391 | NCBI WGS metagenome assembly OLZF01 (sample SAMEA103958166, study PRJEB25191) | human gut metagenome | biome: human-associated habitat [ENVO:00009003]; feature: intestine environment [ENVO:2100002]; material: feces | place: Germany | collected 2013/2015
AAGCAATCAAGGAAGTTATTTCTTCTACTCAAAATATAAAAAATGAATTTACTCTATATCGAAAGAAGGAAGCTATTATGACAATGTTAGAGGAGTTAGGCGTTGCAAGAGGTTCTAAAGGCTATATTTCAGATTCGAATATAAAAAGATTTATTTACTTTCTAACAGGATATGGAACAATAGATGATGATATCAGAAATAAATATGTGTCTGATTTGTTCAAACCGAGTAAAGATAATCGCAATAATGAAACAATAAATAATGACCTCGATTTTGTTGCTGCTAGATTTGAAGAAATAGGGCTTTTTGACCTTGCTTTGAAAGTAAAGAACGGCAAAATATAAAAAATATTATTATGGGGGTATAAATGGGGGTATCCCCGCCCCCGAAACCACCATTAATTTTGCATGCATAAGAACTAAAAATGTAAACTTATGGATGCAAAATCTTTTTATACACCTACTTCAATGCTTATTCAAGGCACAACAATGAGTGACCTTGAACGCATGATAAGCCGCTTACTTGATAAGAAGCTGGCTCATTCTCAAAACTCCACCCCTACGGCCGAACGGTTTCCCGGGAACAAAATGTATAAACGTAAGGAAGCTGCTGAAAAATTAAACATCTCTCCTACACTATTAGGTAAATGGTCCAAGCAGGGATTGATCAAATATCGAAAAATCGGGAATCGTATCTATTATGTTGAAAAAGATATTAATGAAGCTATCAAAAATGCTTTCAATTCTTTTAAACCCTAAAACTATGGAAAAAACAGATAATCAATCAGTTCAACAGGCTGTAATGAGTCTTTTCTCACCCTTTATTGATGAAATAGTAGAAAGAGTTTCCGAAAGGGTACTATCTGCAACAGTAAAGAAAGAACCTAAATTCTATACCCGTAAAGAAACAGCCGATTTACTTCACATTACCTTACCCACATTAGCAAGGCTTACCAAAGACGGACTTATAGTTTCTAAACGTGTAGGTAGTAGAATACTTTATGAATCCGAAGCGATTGATGAAGCAGTTAAAAAGCAAGTAATATTTAAATATCGGAGGGGGTAGCATGGAAGAAAAAAAGAAAAAGGTAGCCTCAATGACTACCCATTCTCTAAACTTGCACGACAAAGATACATTATCTGCACGGAATATCCAATCAGTCCGCAAGTTATTTTTATCCGGAGGAAAATTTACCGCTAAGGAAGTTAATTTATTGTGTAATACAAACGATGCCAGGAAGTTTATATCAATTCTTCGCCACAAAGAAGGTTGGAAGATTGAGGATATCCGATTAGCAAATGGCTGTAAACTCTATTGGCTGACAGAAAAAGAAGAGGAAAAATGAAAGAAACCAACTCCGAAGGATGGACGTCTATTGTTTATTACAAAAGATGGGCTGAAATGCTTATGGGTATGCCTGCGGAATTACGCCATAAAATACATGATGCGATAGATGAATATATTGTTTCACAAGTCGATCCAGTAGATCAAGCAATTCTCTATTCTCCATATTATTCTATAAAACAACAAATTAACCATGATAAAGAATTGTATGAAGAACGAATTATAAAAAGAAACAAAAGGAATGGAGCTAAAGGAGGAAGGCCAAAGAAAACCCACAATAACCCAGAAAACCCACTGGGTTTACAAAAACCCAAAAAACCCGATAATGATAATGATAATGTTAATATCTCTCTTTTAAACAAAGAGAGTCTGAGAGAGAGTTCAACAGGAATAAAGTTCGACTCTCAATCCATAAAACAACAATTGCTATCTGATGAAAGCTGGAAAGAATCTGTCTGTATGCAATCTACATTAGGATTAGCCTTTATGGCAATACTTTCCGAACAGATCGACAAGTTTATTGCATATATAGTTTCAATCGGAGAAGAACAAACAATATCTAATTTATCAGATGCCAAAAGGAGATTTACTTACTGGTGGCAAAATCATGGTAGAAAGGAGGTCCAGAATGAAAACAAGCAAGAATACATTATTCCCGATTAAAGGTTTACCCAGTGCACCAGAGGCAGAACAAGCCCTTATAGGTTCATTACTCGGATTTGGCGGAGAAAATATCTTTGATGATATATCATCAGATATAAGCAAGGAAATGTTCTATAGCAGCCAATATGCGGGAATATACGAAGCTATACAGTCTCTAAGAGAGAATAATAAGCCTTGTGACATAGTTTCTGTAATGAACGAAATACGTTCAATGGGAAAAATAGATGAAATACCACCCCACTTTATCATGGAGACTTCAGATCATGGATATGATTCAGGCCATGCCACGGAACATGCTTTAATGGTAAAACAGAAGTACCTACAGCGAAAGGCTATTGAATTGTCTCATATCCTTCAGCAACAGGCTTACGATGATACCGAAGACATCGGGGACGTTCTTCTCAATACCGGAAAAAGATTGGATCAGTTGCAACAAGACTTATCGGGTGATGACGGTAATTGTTCTTTTAAAGAAGTAACTGAAGCAACTCTAAAGGATATTGCAAACAGAATGGGATTATATGCCAGTGGGAAAGCAACCGGTATAAATACAGGCCTACAAGATTTAAACAATATGACTTCCGGTTGGCATGGCGGAGAGCTTATAATCTTGGCAGCACGCCCGGCAATGGGAAAAACGGCTGTTTCTCTCCACTTTGCCAAGTCAGCAGCTAAACAAGGCACGCCAGTAGTAATCTTTTCCTTAGAGATGGACGCAAAAAGCCTATGTGAACGTTTTATAGTTTCTGAATGTAATGTACACCCCAGCAAGCTGAAATCGGGGAATATCAATTCCATAGAACTGCAAGAGATTGACCGTGCGGGCGGTCTTGTGTATGAACTTCCAATTGAAATAAAGGACAAGGCCGCCATAAATATGGGGCATATCCGTTCAAAATGTCGTGCCCTCCATAGACAAAAAAAATGTGGAATGGTAATCATCGATTATTTGCAACTCATTGCGGAAAGTTCAAATGGGCAGCGTAACCGTGAGCAAGAAATATCCCGCATGTCCCGTGAAGCAAAGATTATTGCCAAGGAACTGAATATTCCCGTTATCCTGCTATCGCAACTCAATCGGGAAGTCGACAAAAGGCAGGATAAAAAACCAATCCTTGCCGATCTCCGGGAAAGCGGGGCTATTGAACAAGATGCCGACATGGTTATTTTCGTTCACAGGCCGGAATATTACGGTATCAGTCTTAAAGATTCATCCGGCAATGAGATTGAAAACTACGGAGAACTAATCATAGCAAAGCATCGAAATGGCGCGGTAGGCATGGTAAAGTTCAAGCATAACGGTTCATTAACGAAGATTTTTGACTACGATACTAAAGGGTATCTGAAACAACCCCCATTTTAAGCCATGATAACAGAAATCATATACGGTCAGATCATCGCCAAAGCGAACCATTATCAGGCAGTTCCGGGAACATCCGGACAAAAGCGCATTATCAAAGATAAGATTATACGAGCTTATGAACGCTCTTTCATGGAACAATGCAAGACGTATCGCAACAAGCGCATTTCAAGCCGTTTCCGGCTGTTTGTCCGGGTGTGGCATAGTTCGGAACGCTTCGACCTTGATAACAGCTTAAAGACGCTTCTTGATTGCCTGCAGATGGTAGGCGCAATAGCCAATGACAAACTTTGCTATCAGATAGAAGCGGAAAAGCACTTGGATAAGTATCATCCTCGTATCGAGTTTGCAATAATGGAAGTGAATGAACAGAAAAATATATTCGAACCAAAATAAGGCGATTTAAGCCGTTTTCTTTTCTTGGATAAACATTCTATCATCCGGAGCGAAAGAAATAGATTAGGTACAAACAGAATAGCAAATAAAGGCAATTATGAAGAAGATAATAGAACAAACTGAAAGATACGATATAATTCAAATGAATTTTCGTAGTCTACCTATCACTTTCCGATGCTGGAAAGACGGTAGCGGAATTATAGAGATTAGAGTTGATACAAACTTTGCCAAAGCTAACGGCTACAAATCAGTTGAAGATATGGCAGAAAAAACTATCGGTCAAGCTAAGTTCAATGAAATATTCAGAGGCGTGCCCGACTGGATAAGGGTAGACCAGAACGGAGGTTTCACTTTTGTAGGCGTAAACCCAATATTATTAAACTAAATATTTATTTATCAATAATTTAATTTATAAAATCATGAAACAGAAAGAATTTTATGGAAAAGGAGAAAAACATGTTTATGTAAGAAAGGGAGACAATAATGAAATCCTTGTAACCAAAACAAAGAACGAGGAACTCATAACGGAAGAAAATACCGTACACCTTGATGCGGAAGAAGCCCGTAAACTGGGGATTCAGTTACTAAAGCTAGGAACCGAACCGCTTGAAGGTGAATATGAATTGAAAACCGATATGGAAACTATTTCTGTCTGCCAAAGGATTAACCCGGACGATACACCGTGCAACACCGCCCGTATTGTGATTAACGAAAACGAGGATGCTAGGGAATTTTGGGAGAACAACGGACTGGAGCCGAATTTCGACATAGAAGGAGAATCCCTTGAAAAACTGATAGCATTACTGGCAAAGATTGTATAACCCAATACCGGGTAGGTCTGCTTCGGATGATCTACCCAGTACTTAAAGCAAAAATGGGGAGGTTTTGGGTAGGGTAAAATAAGATGGAATGGCCTGAATGAGAAACGGAATTTTAGTTTTACCCTATTGGAACGAGAATAAAAACAATCATTTTATAACGACAATTAAGTTTTATTTTATGGAAAAGATTAAAAAGAACGGACTGGAAAGAGTTATAAACCGTCATAATATGGAATGTAGTAAATTTCAGTCTATTGTAACCAACATGCTTGAAGTTGGTTTTGACTTTACTACGGATGAGTTAAAAGATTTGGCGTTTGGATGTACCAAGTTATACAAGCAGGCTGAAAAGATGGCCAATAAAGAAGCGTCACGTTCAAAAATTAAATTTAAGCGTGACGCAGATTATGCCGAAACCTTAAAGTATCTCAATGATGTTATTTTCGAAAACTCGGAAACATTGAAAAAGGCATTGCTTTGGCATACACATTCTCCCTTAGATATCGAAGCGTATGAAGTTATAGATGGAATTGTACAAATGTCTTCTTACTGGATTGAGAAGAAAGATATGGAATATACAATTTTGCCAACAGACCGCAGAGAGCAAGCGCATCAACTCGTAAATAATGTTCGGAAGGCGATTGAAGAACTAAACCTTTTTGTTAGCGATAATCGTTCCTTCGGCAAAGGGTTTTCTTCTTGGGATGATAGCCGTAGATGCTTATGTTGGATTGACTGTGACGGGAACTTCCATGAAGAAAAAGAAAATTATGAATTTATCTAAAATAATAAATAAATGACAAGAGAAGAAAGACAAAAATATGATGCCTTCCAAAAAAAGCTACATGAAAGCCCAGCAAACCGATTAGGTTTCTTTACGAGTGTGGAAGGAATTGAGGAGCCTCATCCAGCAAACAATCCGTTTGACAGATGGAAACAGAATGAAGAATATGAGAATAAAGCCATTTGTAAGCATCTTGGTATTGAATATCGGGAAGAAGATTTTGTGATATCAGCGGAAGAACTTGCGAGGCAGTGGGCAAGCAGATTACCTACAAGTGAAATATCCTAAAACGAACACTTCTGACAGCAAGAAAATTAGTAATAAAAAATAGAATAATTTTATTCCGGGTAGTTTTATCAACACGGAGAAACTACCCGGAATTTAAAATCAGAATAGTTATGAAAAAGAAAGTTTTAAATGGCTTTTCTACAAAATTCTTGGATAGTGATGAGGGTAAGAAATTATATTCTCAAATGCAATCTTCATTTACAGATTGTCATTTTTCTACTTCACATTCACCAAGGCTATCTTATTTAATAATTCAAGGTATCCTTCTATTTTGTCGGTGTGCTTCACGCCGGACAAAAGTTTGAGTATTTCGTTTTCTTATTTTTCGAAACATGAATGAGTTGATTAATATAAAACTAATAAAAGAATGAATTACAGTAATATAAGAATAGCAGGAAAGAGCTATACAATTCATAGCTTCTCTCCCAAAACAACCGAAAAAGTAATCAAGTCTCTCAGAGGATTTGAAGTACAAAAATTAAAGGATATTCCACAAGGAAACCAAATTCTAATAAGCACCATTGCAACGGCTATTTCTGGTAGTGGCATTTTAAGCCGATTTAAGGCGTTTTTTATTCGTCGACGATTAATCAATCGAGCAAATATAGAAGATTTAATAGAAGTAACGGGAAAATTAGTGGAAATGATACCGGCAAACGAGTATTACCATATCTCAGAATTAACTAACAGTTTTCAAAAAGTAATTACAAAATGAGCAAAGCATCTTATATAGTAGCAGGCTCTATAATCGGAGCATACTACAAAGAAATACAGTTAGGCAAGATTACTTACAAGATTTATCAACCCACTATTAAGGAAATGTGCCTAATCTTTGGCAATAATAGTACAAGTATCAATGACAATATGCGGCGCTTTGAGTTGATAGCCCAAATGCCGGAACATGTAAACGAGTGCGCCCGTGCTCTCTCGTATGCTGTGAGCATAAGAAAGTCTGAACTATTTCGCAAAGCAACATATCAATATATACTTCATTATGCGACAATGGAGCAAATAGAATCAGCTTTTTTTACTCTAGCAAACGTAATTAACGGTAAAGAATTGTTTGAGAGTGTCAAAAAGGAACGGGTAAGATCAGAAGATAAACCTGAATCCGTGGGAGGAAACTCAATATTGGGTACTATAAGCACATTAATAGAGAATCTTCATTTATCCTACAAAGAAGCTTTTGAGACCATACCTTACCCAGTAATGTTAATGATGAACGCTGACAAGGTAAGAGTTTTGGGATTAAATGAAAAGAAAGAAATAAAAATATCTGGCAAAGAACTTGCCCAACGCAGAAAAGGAGGGAAAAATGGCTGATTTATGGTTTAAGATTAAAGCCGATACATCAGAACTTGATGAGGCTTATAAAAGACTGGCAGAAATAAACAAAATGGTTCGTAACTTCAATAAGGGGTTATCAGAAGTTGAACCAGGTGGTAAAAAGTTTAAGGAGCTAAGTAAGCAACTCTCCACGCTTGAAAAAGACTATGAAAGTGCAGTTAAAAAAATCGCTGAATTAGAAAACGCCTTAAAAAGCGTATCTGAAGCAAAGAATGTTGTTTCTCAGACAAAGGAGATTACAGACAATACGAATGAGGCAATTAAAGTATTTGTCAAATACACTGGTTCTTTGGATGAACTTGATAAACGGGTAAAAGGACTTACCAAAGAATATCTTGCAATGACCGCAGCGCAAAAGGCCTCATCGCAAGGACAAAGCATTATTAATGAAATAGCTATCCTCAACTCTCAACGTAAAATTGAGTCGGATTCCCTGCGTGCATTACAAAAAGAGTATATAAATACTCAAAAAATGCAAGATTTACAGGAAGGTAGTATTGTGGCCCTTCGGGCGGAGCTATCGAAACTTCTTGCATCTTATGACAATCTGGGGCGCTCCATGCGTAAAGGAACAACGGGAAAGGAGCTACTAGCCTCGATCCAGAATGTTACTAAAGAACTGAATGAAGCCGAACAAGCATCTATGCGTTTTCAAAGATCAGTTGGCAACTATGCTTCTGGTTGGAATGGATTGAACGTACAAATTCAGCAAGTAGCCCGTGAATTACCTTCTTTAGCTATTGGTGCTAATACATTCTTCTTAGCAATAAGTAATAACTTGCCAATGTTGGTAGATGAATTACAAAAAGCGAGAAAAGAATTTAAAACATTGAAAGCAGAGGGTAAAACCGCTACCCCAGTATGGAAGCAATTTGCCTCATCATTATTCAGTTGGCAAACCGCTTTAGTGGCTGGAATAACCATTTTTTCTGTTTATGGCAAAGAGATTTTTTCATGGGCAGGTTCTTTGTTTACTGCCAAGAAAACACTATCGGAAACTTACCAAACGACAGAAGATTTTCAAAAAAAGGTGGGCGAAACCTCAGGATCCGTTATTGCAACACTTGAAAAACTATCTGAAGGATGGAAAAGGCTAGGACATGATATCAAAGCACAGGAAAAATATATCATCGACAATAAGGACGCTATTAATAGCATGGGGGTATCTGTTAATAACGCAGCAGAAGCGGAACGAATATTTAACAAGAACAAAGAGGCTTTTATTCTTGGGATTCTTCAACGTGCCAAAGCCTCCGCTACTATGGAACTTGCAGCAGAAGAATATAAGAAAGCTGTTCAAAAGATGATAGAAGCGGACGCTATGCCAGAAAAGAAAACATATAGACATTTTTCTGGTACTTTGTTTCATGGTAGATGGGAAACAAGAAGTTATAATAATACCGAAAGAATAAAAGCAGAAGAACAAGCTGCCGATTTTATAAAATCCGGTACTGCACTTATACAGAAATATGCTCAATTTTCCGAAGAAGAAATAAAAATATTGGAATCTATCGGAATAAAAACAACGAAAACAATGATAGACGGCTCTATTGAAGCCATCGAAGCCGCTATAAGCTTGAAGCAACAGGAGCTAAAGAAAGTTACAAATCCGAAAGACTATCAACGCATAGAGACGCAAATCAAAGCAGAACAGGCGAAGCTAAAAGCTATCACTGGGGAAAAGGATAAGTTTACTGCTTCTAATTATATCGATTCCTATACACAAGCAAAAGAGATACAGAACTCATCGCAAGCAATAAAAGATGCTATTACTAAATATGAATTGAGTATTCAGCAGCAGCAAATAGACTTGATGGAGGATGGCTCTGATAAAGAACTTGCTCTAATTCGCCTCAACTATGAAAAGCGTTATCAAGAAATAGTAAAAGAAGAACGTGAGCTACTTCAAAAGTTACAGGAAGAGGAACGTAAACAATGGGAAAAAACAAACCCCAAATTTAAAGAGAAGAACTTACAGTTTACACCTACTATAACTTCTTTAACACCGGAACAGAGGGCGCAGTTTGATAAAGAGTATTCTTTAGCATATCAAAAGCAGGAGAAGGACACGAAAGCCTTGTTAGATAAGCTATTGGAGAAATACCGTGATTATGATTCCCAAAGAATAGCTATCGAGAAACAAGGAAATGAAGATATTGCTTATCTTCAATCTAAACGCACAGATGCTAATGCTAAAGAAATAGATCGGGCAATCAAAGTAGCACAGGACAAAATCAAAGAAGGTGTTCAGCAGATCAATGATGCGCAAGCGGAAGCGGCTACTAAAGACAATGATTTCTTTAAATTACTGTTTGGTGATGTTTCCTCTATGTCTTTCGGTGCGTTGCAAAACCTAATATCACAAGCTAAACAATTACGTGAATATCTTTCCGGTAATGGAGATGCTAAAGGGATAACTTTTATTTCTCCTGAACAGTTGAAAGCTATTGAGAAAAGCCCGGCTGAATTGGATAAGCTAAAGAAAGCCCTTGACAAATTACTAAAAGGTAATAAATCAAACTCATGGGATGCCATCTTTGACGGATTTACTAAAGGGGTAGCTAAATTGAAGTCTGCTAAAGGCTTCAAAGAAATTTCCGAAGGTATGCAAGATATTGGGCAGTCGGCTTCTGAGGCTTCATCTATGCTTTCGGGTGTAGCCGGTAGTCTTTCCTCTATGTTTGAAGAAATGGGGAACACAGAAGTTGCAGAGGCTTTAAGTGGTATGCAACAAGTGATGAGTGCCATTTCCAATATCGGACAAGGATTTGCCAAAGGAGGTATTGTTGGAGGTATTGCAGCCGCAGTAGGTGAAGCTGCCAATTTCATCGGACAGGCTTTTGCCGCCAATGCTCGACATAAAGCGGCCCTAAAAGAGATAATGAACGAAACTATTGCTCAACAAAGAGAATATAACTTACTTCTCATGCAGCAAAACTTAGAATATGAAAAGGCTGCTACTATATTCGGCACTGACGTTTATGGAAAAGCTGCAAATGCAGTTACAGTTATGAAAAATGCTGTAGCAAGTTTAAATGCAGAGTTAAAAGGAACCAACCAGCAGCAAGAAAAATTCTCCTATAAAAACGCAGGTGGCGTTTGGGGGGTAATTTCAAATCTTGGATATACGAAACAGAAGGATTTATATTCTGGATTGGCAGATATACAGATAAAGACCGGGCACAAAAAAACTGGCTTATTTGGCTGGGGTAAAGGAAAAGATATCTATTCCTCTATCCTTGATGTATATCCTCAATTGATAGATGCTAATGGAAAGTTTAATAAAAGCTTGGCAGAAACAATCCTAAACACCCGTGAAATGTCTGATGAAAGTAAGGCCTCTCTACAAAATATGATAGATTTGGCACAGCAGGCAGAAGACGCTTTCGATGAACTTAAAAACTATATGACAGATATCTTTGGAGATTTAGGTAATGACATGTCTAATGCTTTGGCAGATGCTTTTACAAACGGTACTAATGCGGCAAAAGCGTTTACTGAATCCGTTTCTGATATGCTGGAAACACTTGCAAAACAAATGGTTTATTCTGTTACTATAGGTCCATTAATGGAAAAAGCTCAAACGCAGATGTTAGATGTAATGAAAGATACCAGCTTATCCAAAGAAGATCAGTTTAAAGAATGGGCTAATATTCTGAATGGTTTGGTCAGTGAAGCTACAGTACAACAGCAAATAGCAAACCAACTGTATGAAGAATATCAGCAAGCTGCAGCAAAACAAGGAATTAATATATTTAAACCTGAATCCTCGCAACAATCTACCGCAGTTAGAAGTTTTCAAACCATGTCTCAAGATACAGCAGAGGAGTTGAATGGTCGGTTTACCGCTTTGCAGGTAGCCGGAGAAGAGATTAAGAATCAATCAATAACTCAAACCAATATATTATCTAAAATTTATGAAAGATTAGAAATGTTACCTTTAAGCATATCTACACCTGAATTTGACCTTGTAGGCTCTTTAGCCGCCGATAAAATTCAACCGAATATTATTGATTTAAAAGGAGTTATGGATAATTTAAGTAAAATAGCATCTAATGTAGATAGCTTAAACAGTGTGGTAGACGAAATACAAAATTGGCAAGCAATGGGATGGGTAAATATAGATGAAATGGCTTTAAATTTCAGTAAAATAGCTAAAACAAATCCTGATGTTGTAAATTCATTAAGGGCAATAAAGGATCAGACAAAAAATTTATAGATTATGCAAATTGAAGCAAAGATAACCGGGATGGATGAGTTAAAGGGGCTTATCCATTCCAATATTAGAGAAGCACTAATTGAAGCTGGTGAAGAAGCTATCAAAGTACAAAAAGTTGAGTCCGACTATTTAAATCATACTTTCAATTTGCGTAATGCTCCTGGCTATGCCGTTACGATAAAAGGGAAAGAAGTAGCTCGCAAAGTTCCGGCTGATAGCAGTCATGTAGATGCAAAAAAGAAAACAGAGAAAACATTGGATCAAGCAGATAAAACCGGAACGGGGCTTATCTTTGCTGATGGGATGGAATACGCTAGCTTTGTGTCAGCCAAGGGGTATGATGTAATTGATTCTGGATTGCTTCATGCTGATAAAATTCTCAATAAAAAGACTAAGAAATAAGTGAAAGACATAATTCAATTTAATGTACCTTTCTTGCTTCGTGTTATTTATGCTGGAGGTGGTATCTATAATATCATGTTCACATACCAAGAAACAACCTTATTTCAACCTCTTTCATACGATGAATATGTAAAATATAGAAAATTAAGTTATTTACGCCCTGTTGCAGCAAATAACTATCTTCTTGATTTGATAAACTTTGAAAATACACCATATCAAAGGCAAGAATTTAAAGTAATGGGTAAAGACGATGGACCGACAAAGGAGATGATTCAACTCTGGGAAGATATCAAAAAAATGTTAGAACAATAGCTGAAGGAAATTTTTCCAGGCTATTGTTCTAGCCTCTTAAAAAAATGTAGTTCAATCTAACTATTAAAATACAAAATTCTTTATTTCAATTACTTTTCTCTTTGATAAGCTAAAAAAATGATTCTTAAAATAGGATTTATTGATCATTTTCCCGTATTGGACAGGTATGGTAAATCTAATATAGTCATTTTCATTACCTTCATTCAAATATAAAAAAAAGAGGTTCTTGGATTTTGAGTTCAGGTTAGCAAAATATTCTATTTCCTCTTTTTTCTTTTTGTCTATATCGTTTGATATAGTTCCATATTTAGTAAATGCGAATTTTATAGACTTGTTTGGTTTATGAAATATGTTATCTATCATCGCATTTAGCTGATCTCTATTTATGAAATATGCATAGTTCGATCCGCTTGACAAAGATGTTGAGGTTGATTTAAAATATATAATACCATCCAATGATAATTGTGTTACACCAATTATATCATTTATTAAAAAACAAAACATTATTTCTCCTACTTCATTTGTAAGCTTGTAAATTTCTATGTTTGAAAAATTCTGATCCCTACCATCAGGCCAGTATTGGCTTGATTTTCTATATTCATTATTATAATGTAGTATTACACTATCAAGTCTCAAGGATTCTCCATGTA
>OLZF01001916.1_pt1 | contig 12579 bp, 12 predicted proteins | sample 1674391 | NCBI WGS metagenome assembly OLZF01 (sample SAMEA103958166, study PRJEB25191) | human gut metagenome | biome: human-associated habitat [ENVO:00009003]; feature: intestine environment [ENVO:2100002]; material: feces | place: Germany | collected 2013/2015
AGAAAGCGACAGCTATACCATAGCCAAGAAAGCAGCTATGATGGTAGACCACTTCCACGAACAGGTCATTGCCAAAGGAAAAATCGGCGGGCAGGCTCGTGCTATGGTCGTGACCTCCAGCATTCCCCGCTGTATTGAGTATTACTACGCTATCAATAAATGCCTTGCGGATAGGCACAGTCCATATAAAACGATTATCGCCTTTTCCGGTGAGAACAAGTATCAAGGTCAGGAACCGCCGCTGACATCGGCAGGGCTGAACGGCTTCCCGGATGCAAAAATACCGAAAGAGTTCAAAAAAGACCCGTATCGTATTCTCATTGTTGCAGATATGTTCCAGACGGGCTTTGATGAGCCGCTGCTCCACACTATGTATGTGGACAAGGTGCTTTATGACATCAAGGCAGTACAGACGCTCTCTCGTTTGAACCGCTGCTGCCCGAAGAAGTACGATACCTTCGTCTTGGATTTTGCAAACAAGCCGGAGATGATTCAGGAATCATTTTCGCGATATTACCGTACCACGATTCTGTCCGGCGAAACCGATCCGAACAAGCTATACGACCTTGTTGCAACAATGGAGGAATACCAGGTGTTCTCCAACGAAGATGTCGAGCGGCTTGTCAATTTGTACCTGGATGGAGCGGATCGCGACAAACTTGATCCCGCATTAGATGCCTGTACTGCCGTTTACAAGCAGCTTGACACGGATGATCAGATCAAATTTAAGAGCGCAGCAAAGGCGTTCGTGCGTACCTATGGCTTTCTCGGAGCGATTTTGCCGTATGGTAATGCAGACTGGGAACGGTTATCCATATTTCTTAATTTGCTGATACCAAAGCTGCCGTCTCCGCGAGAGGACGATCTTTCGCAGGGGATTCTTGAAACGATTGACCTCGAAAGTTACCGCAACGAGGCGCGTGAGGTCATGTCCATTCGCCTGGAAGATGCCGATACGGAGGTGGCTCCCGTACCGGCGGGAAAGGTCGGGCACATCGTTGAACCGGAAATGGATTTGTTGTCTGTCATTCTCTCCAATTTCAATGATATGTTTGGTAACATCAACTGGAATGATGCGGATAATGTGCGGCGGCAGATTCTTGAGATACCGGCCATGGTGTCTAAGGACGAAAAATATCAGAATGCCATGAAAAACTCTGATGAGCAGAGTGCGCGCTTGGAAAGCGAACGTGCTCTGCAGCAGGTTATCTTTTCGATTATGGCAGACAATATGGAGCTGTTCAAGCAGTTTCAGGACAATCCATCATTTAAGAAATGGTTGTCCGACCTTGTATTTAATTTGACCTACAACAAGGACGGAAAGCCTTATGAAGCGCCCAACTCAAATATAGCTTCAAAAGAGAACTAATATTATATACGGCAGATTGGAGGACTGAAAGAATGAGTGAGTCTATTTCTTCAACAATAAAATAGTAATTGAATGAGACTCAAAAGCTAATTATTTCAGAATATATATTAATAACGAAAACGCAGCCCCGGTATGGGGCTGCGTTAGTTTTTATTCATGACTGAGAACAACATCTGGGAAATCCCGAGTGGCGCGTTCATTTGCCTCTTCTATCAGACGGTCGATGTAGCGGTTTAATTTTTTAGAGGCGTGAAACTGGTACAATTCGCAGTCATCTCTATTACTAACTACGCCGTCGATAACGCAGCAGAGCAGTTCCTCATCATCCATTTCGTGTATCTTCTGACAGCGCTCATCATCACCCCACTTGCGGAGGACAAGATATTGGATGGTTCTTTCCGTTAGCACGCGATCCTCGGGGTTCGCAAATACGAACGCGCAGTCCTCGTCAAGATCATCACTGTCGTTGGCGCTTTCCGTGTGTTGTTCGTAGATAAGCTGCAGTAGCTGCTGACAGAAGGCGGCCTCTTGCGCATAAGTCAAACCACTGACCAATTCCGAAAATTCACGGCTGGCAATCAGCTTCGATGCAGTATGCAAGTTCTCAGCTCTTGCTTCCTCGCACATTGCTTCACCGTCACATATGAAATGATCCAGACCGATGTGCAGCCGCTCGACGGCATCTTCTGACAGGCCGGTATATTCGACCGCTGCTTTCGCACTGGCATTCGGGCTTTTGGTGTCGCTGAGTCCAAGCAAGTAGTCGGTCGATACGCCGAAGTACTGTGCAATGTCCATGAGCTTGATGATGTCTGGCACACTCTCGCCGGTTTGCCAGTTGGAAATCGTCTGCCTTGTCGTGTGAAAAATCGCACCCCATTGCGACAGCGCTTTCTCCTCTTGTGCGCACAACTGCAGGAATCGAGAAGAAAATGCGTGCGCTTTGTCCAATTTGATTCCCTGTCTGCCCATAATGCACCTCGCAATGTAAATTTCGTTAACTGATTTGCTCAGCAGTGTTGACAATATTTGCGTCTCGTGAGATAACGATATCACACGACGACTCCGGAGTCAAGTGGAATAAAATACAAAGGAGGTTTGAGATGAAACCGGAAAACAAAATCATGACGAAAAACACAAAGGAGGATGCCTATGACAGATGAACACACACAGATGCATGAAAACGACTCTCTGATTGAGAGCTTTATCCCCACAGATTTTACGGACGTAGGGCAGGGAACCGTGCTCTATGAGGCTTACCATCACAAGCTGCGCTATTGTGAGGGCGTGGGATGGATCGCATATAACGGCGGCGTATGGGAACCGTCTGAAACGGCGGCACATAGCTATTCCCAGCGCTTGACGGATCTGCAGATGCAGGAAGCAAAGACCATGGGGCTGAACAATATTGGCATGTTTGGACAGCCTGCATCGATGTCGCAGACCTATATGGAGTATGCCGTGATGCGACGCTCGTCGGCTAAAATTGCGGCTGCGCTGAGAGAGGCCAAGCCGAAGCTCAGCATCCGGGCTGCGATGCTGGATGGAGATCCGCTCATTTTGAATACGCCTGACGGAGAGATCCATTTGGATACGGGAGAAATGTCTCCGCACGAGCCGGAGCATTTTATTACGCACATGACGAGCTGTGCACCTTCTGACGATGGGGCGGTTATCTGGGACACGTTTTTGCACCAGATTGCCTGTAATGACGAAACGCTCGTGGCGTTCCTCAAGCAGATTGCGGGCATGGCCGCGATCGGTAAGGTCTATGAAGAGCGGCTCGTGATCGCGCTCGGGAGCGGCGGCAATGGCAAGAGCACATTTTTTAACGCCATTCAGGATGTGATGGGAGATTACGCTTGCACGATCCGCTCGGAGCTTCTGGTCGCAAGCAATGACAGCGGTAAGAAATTTGAGCTGGCGAGGCTGCGCGGAAAGCGCCTGGCCATTGCAGAGGAATTGGAAGAGGGAAGACAGCTGGATACTGCGGAGGTAAAGCATTTGTGCAGTACCGGAGACATCAACGCGCAGTTTAAGGGGAAGGACGTTTTCACCTTCAAACCATCTCACTCCATCGTGCTGTGTACGAACCACATGCCGTCGGTAAAGGTCATGGACAGCGGTACTTGGGATCGCCTGATTGTAGTGCCGTTTCGCGGCAGATTCCGAAGCCAGGAGAACGAGATTAAAAACTATGGCAATTACCTCGTGCGAGCCTGCGGCGGCGCGATCCTGAGCTGGATCATTGATGGTGCCCGCGAATATATCCGTAATGACTATAAGCTAGACATTCCGGAGTGCATCATCAGCGCGACGGAGCAGTATCAGCAAGAAAATGACTGGCTCACGGATTTTTTCAACGAGTGGGTCGCTCTGGATAAAAATGAGGACACATATGGCAGCGATATTTATGGGGCGTATACGTCCTTCTGCAGTGAGCACGGTGAGCGGATGCTTCCCATGTCCTCCGTGCTTCCGCTGGTTGCAACGAAGGCAGGCGCAACAAAGAAGCGCACAAAAAAGGGCAATGTGTATCAGGGCTTGAGAATTATCAGCGAGTTCGAGCGGGCTGCATCCTAAAAGGAATGGCGGTGTATGGTGGTGTAGGCATATTTCTCTCACGGTTAAAAACGGATAAAAATGTAAATTAGCAATTTGCCATACACCGTTATACACCGCTTCACTGTATCCACCGCTGCGCGGCGGGGCCTGTCTTGCAGCGCAGTACGTGCTACGCCCGTTCTGCTCGCTTGAATTTTGCCTGCTCGCTGCGCTCGTCAGCCCAAATTCGCCGAAAAACACAATCGTATGAATAGCACAATCGCAAACAAGTGTGCTTGACATGGATATCGAGCGATTTTTTCGCGGAAATCAATCGTCATTGCTCGGGTCAGTGCACGAGCCTGTCACCTACATGCAGCGCTGAAAAAACAGCCGCTCACGCTGGTTTTAACTGCCCCCGATGAATACTGTTTGCAATTCTTGGCTCGATATGCTATTATAATAGTGTCCAGTTCTACTGTGACATACATCTGCATAACAGAGGAATGTGCCTCTGACAAATGTGCTGAAATTGCAGCTTTTTTCTCCAGAAGATGCTCGACATGTTCGAGGACAACGAAGATGTCCAGAACGTGTGGCACAACTGGGAAGAGTGATTTTCATACGCGCAAAGCGACCGCAGCCGATTTGGCAGCGGTCGTTTTTTTGTCGAAAAGATGAATATTTTGTGAATTTTGGGATTGTAAATCGTAAAATAATATGCTAGTATACAAGTATTGGAATGATGCTTTCGTTCAGAGATATCAACGGAGGAAAACGAGATGAAATACTGCAATCAATGCGGAAAAGAGTTGGTAGACGAGGCGGTCATGTGTCCAAACTGCGGCTGTGCAGTGCAGGCACCGGTGAACCAGCAGGAGGATAAACCGTCGACCGGGCTGAACATTCTGGCGTTTTTGTTCCCGCTGGTCGGTCTGATCCTGTACCTGTGCTTCCAGAATACGACGCCGGTGCGCGCTAAAGCGATCGGCAAATGGGCGCTGATTGGCTTTATCGTCGGCGTTGCGTTCTCGATCCTGTGCGTGATCCTGGGCTTTCTGGGTGCCATGTACGCATAAACGCGCGCGTGCGGGTGAAATGCAATCGCTGCATTTCACCCGCATTTTACATGTATGCGGTTTTGAACTTCACGCAAAAATGCTATCATGACCTCTAAATCACTTTTGGAGGCGATCGTGTGAAGCATCCAAAGCTCTGGGACGGTATTTCGTCCATTCTGGTCCTGTTTGGGCTGGGCCTGTATGGCAGCAGCTGCTGGTATGGTGTCTGGGCGCTGGTATATGCTGCGCTTGGGTGCGTCATTTTGGGCGTGCTCATCGCTGTGCGCACCCAGCGCTGCCCGTTTTGTCACCGATACCTCGGCATGATGTTTTTCTCTGGCAAAAAGATGTACTGCCCGCATTGCGGCAGCGATGTGCACGCGGACAGAAACGTTTGACAGCACCGTCATTTTCCGCTATGCTGGCTATGACGATCATGCGAAAGCGGGGATACCATGAAACTTGGCCTATGCCAGATGCCGGTCACGGCGTCCAAAACGGAAAATCATGCGACGATGCGCCGCTATGTGCACGATGCCGCTGCGGCCGGCTGTGATCTGGTCGTGCTGCCGGAGATGTGGTGCTGTCCGTACAGCAACGCGGCGTTTGCGGAATATGCCGAGCCGCAGGGCGGCGAGACATGGTGCCTGCTGCGTGATACGGCGCGGGAATATGATATCTGGCTCGTCGCTGGCTCCGTACCGGAGCGCGACGGGGACGCGATCTACAATACCTGCTACGTGTTTGACCCGCAGGGGGCGCAGCGGGCGAAGCACCGTAAGGTGCATCTGTTTGACATCGACGTGACGGGCGGCCAGCGATTTTTCGAGTCTGACACGCTCTCGCCCGGTCAGCAATACACACTCGTGGACACACCGTTTGGCAAACTCGGCGTGGCGATCTGTTTTGACGTGCGCTTTGCTGAGCTCTTTCGCATTCTGGCACTCGAGGGCGCGCTGCTGATCGTGGTGCCGGCGGCGTTCAATATGACGACCGGCCCGGCGCACTGGGAGCTGCTGTTTCGCGCGCGGGCGCTGGATAACCAGTGCTTTGTCGCGGGCTGCGCTCCGGCGCGGGACGAGACGGCGGGCTATGTTTCCTATGCCCACTCGCTCGTGTGCGACCCGTGGGGGCGCGTGCAGGCGCAGGCGGAGGCGGAACCAGAGCTGCTGATTTGCGACATTGACCTTTCGGAGACGGACGCCGTCCGGGCGCAGATCCCGGTCCTGCGCGCGCGGCGCACCGACCTGTATCAGTTGAAATATGAAAAAGACTCGTGATTTCACGAGTCTTTTTCTGTAATGTCCGTGACGGTCATTTTTTGTCCATTCACGCTGAATTTCACCTCATAGCCGCCAAATTCCAGCCCATAGACGCGGCTGGCGTCTGTCTGATACCGCGGGCGCGGATCTTGTGCGAGCACGCCGATGAGCGCGTCGCGCTTCTCAGCCGGGAAACGGGACAGCAGCTCCGGCGGGATACTCACCGTCAGCGCATGCATCTCTATCTGCCCGGTGAAGCCTTCCGTCGCCTCCGGGCGGCAGTCGGCGTAGGGGATGTAGGGCTTGATGTCGTAGATCGGCGTGCCGTCCATCAGGTCTGCTCCGGCGACGTGGAGCACCGGCCCGCGCGCGTCCGAAAACTCAATCCGTTCCAGATGCACGCACGACAAACCGATCGGGTTTGGCCGGAACGGAGAGCGCGTGGCGAATACACCCATGCGCACATTACCGCCCAGGCGCGGCGGCCGCACAGTCGGTGACCAGCCGGCGCGCACATTCTCGGAAAACTCCCAGATGAGCCAGATGTGCGAGAACGCCTCCAGCCCGCGCACGGCGTCGCGGCTGCGAAATTCCGGCTCGAAAACGATCTCTGCCTGCAGGCTGCCGACCACGCCGCTCTGGCGCGGGACGCCGAACTTTGTGGCAAAGTCGCTGTGGATGTGGGCGATGGGCTTCATCCGTCCGCCTCCTCCGCTGTCTGGCACACGTGGCGCACGCAGCATTGGTCACACATCGGCTTGCGCGCCGTGCATACGGCGCGGCCATGCAGCACGAGTCGGTGGCAGAAGTCGGATGATTCCTCCGGCGGCAGGATGGCGCGCAGCGCGGTCTCGATCTTGACGGGGTCTTTCAGCCCGTCTACGAGGCCCATCCGATTCGAGAGCCGGATGCAGTGCGTGTCCACGACCACGGCGGGCTTGTGGTACACGTCGCCGAGGATGAGATTGGCCGTCTTGCGCCCGACGCCGGGCAGGGAAGTGAGGGCCTCCATCGTGTCCGGCACGCGGCCGCCGTATTCCGCAACGAGCTTGCGCGCGCACAGGACGATGTCCCGCGCCTTTGCCCGGTAAAAGCCGCAGGAATGGACATAAGGCTCTACGTCCTCCGGTTCGGCGGCGGCAAACGCCTCGAGCGTCGGGAAGCGTGCATACAGCACCGGCGTGACCTGGTTGACACGCTCGTCGGTGCACTGTGCGGCCAGCCGCACGGCAAACAGCAGTTCATAATCTTTCTGATATTGCAGGGAGCAGTCCGCAGGGTAGGCCTGTGCCAGACAGCGGAGGATCTCCTGCACTTGTTCCGGTGTGCGCATATTGTTCACCTCTCCGGCAGTGTAGCACATTTTGCGCCGCCTGCCAAGTGCGGCGAGTTGCCAAGGCGTGCAAAATGCGGTATAATATCGCCATTGCATTACAGGAGGCGCGTTATGTACAGACCATTGGCGGATGAGATCCGGCCGACAACGCTCGACGATGTCGTCGGGCAAAAGCATATTCTGGGTCCGAACGGGATGCTCCGCCGCATCGTGGAGTCCGGGGAGATCCCGAACATGGTGTTTTACGGCCCGTCCGGCACCGGCAAGACCACGGTCGCGAGCATCATCGCGGCCAGCACGAACCGCACCCTGCGCCGCCTGAACGCCACGACCGCGAGCATTTCGGACATCCGCAATATCATCGCGGAGCTCGACACCATGCTCACGCCCGGCGGCGTGCTGCTGTATCTCGACGAGATCCAGTATTTCAACAAAAAGCAGCAGCAGTCGCTGTTGGAGTTCATGGAGGACGGCCGCATCACGGTCATCGCCTCCACAACGGAAAATCCGTATTTCTACGTCTATAACGCGGTGCTCAGCCGCAGCACAGTGTTTGAATTCAAGCAGGTGCCGGCCGCCGAGGTGGAAAAGGCCGTGCTGCGCGCGGTGTCCATTCTCAGCGCGCGGGAAAATGTCACGGCGGACATCGAGCCCGGTACGGCGGGGTATATCGCGTCCGTCTGCGGCGGCGATGTGCGCAAGGCGCTCAATGCGGTCGAGCTGCTCTTTTCTGCGGCGCCGAGAGAGGGAGATACCATCCGCCTCCTGCGCGCCGATGCAGAGAACATCACGCAGCGCAGCGCCATGCACTATGACCGCGCGGGCGACGATCACTATGACGTCGTGTCCGCGCTCATGAAGTCGCTGCGCGGCTCGGATCCGGACGCAGCGCTGCACTATTTGGCACGCCTGCTCGAGGCTGGCGACCTGATCGGCGCCTGCCGGCGCATCCTGTGCTCGGCAAGCGAGGACATCGGCCTTGCCTATCCGCAGGCGGCCATGATCGTCAAGTCCTGCGTGGACAGCGCGCTGCAGCTCGGCCTGCCAGAGGCGCGGCTGCCGCTGGCGGAGGCTGTGCTGCTGCTGGCCACGGCGCCGAAGTCCAACTCTGTCGTCATGTCCATCGATGCCGCCATTGCGGATGTCCGGGCGGGGAAGGCGGGCCCTATCCCGCGTGAACTGCAGAACGTCCACGCCGACGGCACGGGCTTCGAGCGTGAACAGGGCTACAAGTATCCGCACAGCTACCCGGGCCATTGGGTGCAGCAGCAGTACCTGCCCGATGAACTGAAAGGAAAGCACTATTACGAGTACGGCGATAACAAGACCGAACAGGCTGCGTGCGCCTATTGGCAGCGCATCAAGGGGGAGTGAGCGATGGACATTCAGGTCGGCGATATTCTGACGATGAAAAAACAGCACCCCTGCGGCGAGAAACGCTGGGAGGTGCTGCGCATCGGCGCGGACTTCAAGCTCCGCTGCCTCGGCTGCGGACGCGAGGTCATGGGCCCGCGCGCAAAGTTCGAGAAAATGGTCCGGCAGATCGACCGGAAAGAGGCATAAAAAACCGGAGGACGTGTCCTCCGGTTTTTCTTTATCTGTGGATGCCCTGGAAAAACAGCGCCACGGTGCCGGGCCCGACGTGCGAGCCGGTGACGGGCTCATAGCAGACGGTCAGACATTCGCCTGTGAAGCCGCGCTGGCGCAGTGCGTCGAGCAGGAACTGTGCACCGGCTTCATCGTCCGCGTGCGCGATGCCAATCTCCTCGGTTTTGTCGGCGGCGAGCTTTTCGTAGAAGTCTGCCAGCGCGGTGAGCGACTGCTTGCGGCCGCGCGTTTTGCCGCACTGGACGATTTTCCCTTCGTCGTCGCCGCGCAGCAGCGGCTTGATCTTGAGCACGGTGCCGACGATGGCAGCAGCTTTGCTCACGCGGCCGCCGCGCTCCAGATAGGCGAGGTCGTCAACCGTGAAGTACTGGCACATAGTGCGGCGGCGTTGGGAGATCTGCTCCACGATGAGCGAGAAGGGCGCGCCGTTTTCGAGCATACGCGCAGCCTCGAGCACCAGCAGCCCCTCGCCGAGCGAGGCGGCATAGGTGTCAATGGCGGCAATCTTCCGCTCGGGGAACTCCTCCTGCAGCTCTTCCACGGCCATGGCGGCAGCGTGTGCCGTGCCGCTGATGCCACCGGACATGCCGATGTAGATCACGTCGTCTCCGGCGGCCAGTGCCGCATGCAGCGGCTCCAGAAAAGCGGCGAGGTTGATCATGGCGGTGGACACAGGCGCACCGCTGCGCATGGCGTCATAGTAAGTCTTGCCGTCAAAATCGATTGTGGGATCCTGCTCTGCCTGCACGCCGTTAATGGAATAGTGCAGAGGGATAACACGCAGGGAATATTTCTGAATGTAAGCAGCCGGCAGATTTGCCGACGTGTCTGTGAAGATCTGGATCATGAGAGTGCTCCTTTGCTTGCTCAAAGTGCTGCACGGTGTGCGCTCTATATCAGTACACCCGTTTCTGTGCAAATACAAGCTACTGTCATTTTTCCCTGTCTACGTTCCGATTTTACGGTCTCTACCGAAAAAAATGCGGCTCTACAGTCGTGTAGAGCCGCTCTACTCCCTTATAGCGGTAATTTTCGCTGCCAACTTTCCGTCAAAAGGGAGATGCACACAAAAAAAATCCCGCGGCTCTGAACAGAGCCGCGGGATAGATCACAGAAGTGAAACTTACTTGATGAGCTTCGCAACTTCCTCGGCGAGGTCGTCCTGACGCTTCTCAATGCCTTCGCCCTTCTCGAAGCGGGTGTAGTCCACGAGCTTGATGGAGGCGCCGACCTGCTTGGCGACGGCAGCGATGTGCTCCTCGACGGAGACCTTGTCATCCTTGACGAACGGCTGCTGCAGCAGGCAGATCTCCTTGAAGTACTTGCCGATGCCGCCCATGACGATCTTCTCAATGATGGCGTCGGGCTTCTTGGCGTTCTTCGGATCTTCCTTGGCCTGCGCCAGGCGGATCTCCTTTTCCTTCTCGATGAACTCTTCGGAGACGTCGCTCTTATCCTTGTAGGTCGGGTTCAGAGCGGCAATCTGCATGGCCACGTCCTTGCCGATCTCCTCCACCTTCTCAGCGGGCAGGTCGGACTCCAGGTTCACCAGCACACCGATCTTGCCGCCGGCGTGCACATAGGGCACGGAGACGTTCTCGGCGAAGCGGGCGAAGCGGCGGACCTTGATGTTCTCGCCGATCACCAGCACCATCTCCTGCTGCTGCTGGGTGACGGTCAGGTCGGTGCCGACGTACTTGCACTCCATCAGCGCGTCCAGGTCGGCGGGAGCCTCCTTGGCCACAGTGGCGGCCACGCCCTTGACGAAGTCCACGAACTTCTCGTTCTTGCCCACGAAGTCGGTCTCGGCATTGACCTCCACCACGACACCCACGCCGTCCACAACCGTGGCCAGCGCCATGCCCTCGGCGGCAATGCGGCCGGCCTTCTTGGCAGAAGCGGCCATGCCCTTCTCGCGCAGCCACTCCACGGCCTTGTCCATATCGCCGTCGGAGGCGGTCAGCGCCTTCTTGCAATCCATCATGCCCACGCCGGTCATCTCGCGCAGGTTCTTTACATCAGCTGCTGTAAAAGCCATGTTACGTTCCTCCAATAATCATTTGATAACGAGCCAGAACAGGCGGGGCCTTTATTCAGCGCTCTCGACAGCCTCTTCCATCTGCTCGCCCTGCTTGCCTTCCAGCACGGCGTTAGCCATGATAGAGGCGATCAGCTTGATAGCGCGGATGGCGTCGTCATTGCCGGGGATCACATAATCAATCTCATCAGGGTCGCAGTTAGTATCGGCAATAGCCACCACGGGGATGCCCAGCTTATGGGCCTCGGCAATGGCATTGCGCTCCTTGCGGGTGTCCACAATAAAGAGAGCGCCGGGGAGCTTCTTCATTTCCTTCACGCCGCCCAGGTATTTCTCCAGCTTGGCGATCTCGCCCTGGTGCTTGATGACTTCCTTCTTGGGGAGCATGGCAAAGGTGCCGTCCTCCTGCATCTTGCGCAGCTGAGCCAGACGGTCGATACGGGTGCGCATGGTCTTGAAGTTGGTCATCATGCCGCCGAGCCAGCGGGCGTTGACATAGTACATACCGCAGCGGGTGGCCTCCTCGCGGATGGCGTCCTGCGCCTGCTTCTTGGTGCCGACGAACAGCAGGGACTCGCCGTTCTCGGACAGCTGGCGCACGAAGTTATAGGCCTCCTCGAGCTTCTTGACGGTCTTCTGCAGGTCGATGATGTAGATACCGTTGCGCTCGGTGTAGATATAGGGGGCCATCTTGGGGTTCCAGCGGCGGGTCTGGTGGCCGAAGTGCACGCCGGCCTCGAGCAGCGCCTTCATGGATACAACGTTCTGATTTGCCATGTTTGTTCATTACTCCTTTGATTTTTGGTTTTTACCTCCAACCCCTTCCTCCCCCCGGCCAACCCTTGCGGGCACCGACCGAAAGTCCGGGGCTGTGCGGAATGCTGAAATATAATACCACAGGCAAATGTATATTGCAAGCTGTTTTTCGGAATTCTTCCGTAAAATCTGCGTTTTATCTTCTCTCGCCCCGGTTTCAGCCGCCCCAGCGGCGTTTTTTGCGCTGCGGCGGTGGATCGCGGCGCTGGAAGGGCTTGTCGACGATCACGATGTCGCAGCCGAACTTCTGCACGCACTCCCACGGGATGTAGTAATCCTCTCCCCTGCCGAACAGGCCAAAGAACCGACACGGCCCGAACACGACGATGGCCTTGATCTCCCCCTCGGGGTATTTGATCTCCAGATCCCCCACATAGCCCAGGCGGCAGCCGTCACAGACGTTGACGACCTCCTTGCGCCGCAGACACGAAAATCTCTCCAGCATAGCATACCACCTCGCCGCTATCCTATGCCGCGCACGGCGCGTCCCATACTGTCGAAGCGGCGCGGATTCCGCCGGGCCGTATAAGCCGGGTTTGCCGGGG
>OLZF01001925.1_pt1 | contig 12503 bp, 7 predicted proteins | sample 1674391 | NCBI WGS metagenome assembly OLZF01 (sample SAMEA103958166, study PRJEB25191) | human gut metagenome | biome: human-associated habitat [ENVO:00009003]; feature: intestine environment [ENVO:2100002]; material: feces | place: Germany | collected 2013/2015
GGGTGTGTCGCAGCTTATCCCCACCAACACCCTGGTTTCCACTCAGGACGGCATGGCCGGATACACCGTGAAGGATAATAGCGTGTCCGTCATCGTCACCACGGACTGCACCGTCACCTTTGAGAGCAACGGCGGCACGGAGGTCCCCTCCCAGACCGTCCGCTACGGCGAGAAGGTGAAAAAGCCCGACGACCCCGTCCGGGAGGGCTACCATCTGGAGGGCTGGTACAGCGATCTGGACCGCACCCAGAAGTGGGACTTCCACAAGGACGTGGTCAAGGGCAACATGACCCTCTACGCCAACTGGACCGAGGGTGCCGCCGGAGGGACCATCTGGTGGATCGTCGGCGGCGTGGGCCTGCTGGCCCTGCTGCTCATCCTGCTGCTCCTGCTGGGCAAGAAGAAGGTCCGCTTTGAGACCAGCGGCGGCACGGAGCTGGAAGCCGTTTCCGTGAAGCGTGGCAGCGTGATTGGCGAAGTCATGACGCCCACGAAGCCCGGTGCCGTGTTCGGCGGCTGGTATGCGGATGCCGCCCTGACCAAGCCCTGGGACACGCTGAAAGACCCTGTACGCAGCAGCATGACGCTGTATGCACGTTGGATGTAAGTACACATCACGAGGTAAAAGCAATGAAGAAACGCATATTATCCATCCTGCTGGCAGTGACGCTGCTCCTGTCGGCAGGCACGCTGGGCATCATCCCGGCGCTGGCTGCGGATTCCTGCGTGAGCGTAAAGGCGGATGCCGTCACCACCGGTGAGGTGGTGGCAGGCAGCCTGCTGGAGATCAAGCTGGGGGACGTCTTTGAAGATACGGACGGCCACTCGCTGACCTACACGCTGACCAATGCAGCGCAATTCGGCATCCAAACAAAAATCTCCGGAACCAGCTTGTTTGTTTCGGAAAAAGACCCCGGTGTCTATGAGCCGAAGGTCAAGGCGACCTGCTCGGACGGCAAAGACATCACCGTGACCTTTACCATCACGGTCAAGGAAGCCCCCCACGGTCTGGACGCTCAGTACAACTACGATGAGACTCCGGCGGATAAGGTCACGGTGTATGTGACCATCTCCAGCGACGGTGTTCCCATCAGAGGCAAGGACGGAACGATCCTCTGCCACAAGGCCATCACGGTCCCCTACTTCGACCTGAGCCGGTACGACATGCCCGAGTTCTACCGCTTCCATACGGCAAACGGTGAAGGCGAGTATGTGGATGAGAACATCGTGGAGCGGCCCACCGGCCTGCACCTGTACCTCTACCTGCTGGAGCGCTACTTCATCGGCCTGCCGGAAGATGAATGCGGGAAAGGAAAATATACCCGCAGCGACCTGGAGGGCTTCATTCTCAGAGACGATGTTCTTTACATGGACGAGGAGCCTGCCTATACGGCAGACACGCTGGCTGCGCTGAAGATCACCGGCTCTCCCACCAGCCTCTACATGGCAAATTTTTGGGGCCATGATGAGAACCTGATGTACTACCGGAATCACTGCTATCCCTACATGAGTCCCGGCTGGGGTTCCACCTCGGACTACATCCTGCTGTCCAACGGAGATACCTGGGATGTGGCCATGTACAGCAACTGGAGCTTCTGGTCCAGCGGCGGCGCCTTTACCTGCTTCGACAAGGACGAGTACACCGCCCGCCCCGGCACGGATCTGACGGTCACCTCCAGGGCTTACGGCACGACCTTTGAGGGAAGCGACTTCTATGACTTCACGAATCTGGATGTATTCATCTATAACTCCAAATGGGAGCAGGTCGGAGATCAGGTCAAAGCAGCGGATGACGGCAAGTCTACCTTCACAGTCACCGCTCCCACGGAGGAAGGTACCTACTACATTGTGGGCATGGACCCCAACCGAAAGATCGCCACGGATGATTCCGGCGGTAAGAACTATGCCAAGATCGCACCGGCTACGGCTATTCTGAACGTGTCCAAGACCGCTGAACTGGAGCGGCCCTTCCAGTCCATCTCCGTCAACGGAGAAAAGCTGGATGCGAAGAACATTTCCTACGAGGGCATCGTCTCCCTGGGCAGTGAGGACAATGAGGAGTTCAAAAATGTCTACGAAGAGATCCCCAAGTACCATGTGATCGTCCCGCAGGGAACGGAGACCGTTGACATTACCTACAACGAGGGCGTGGATATTTACCACGCAGATGCCACTGCATACGGCTATGAAACGGACCTTGCCGTGGATGTGGTGTCCTCGGCAACCATCCGCTCCGTTACCTTGAAAAACAGCTACAAGGCCAACAGTGACGGCACCCAGACCGTCACCACCCCCGTCACCCGCTATATCCGCAATGCGGACGGAACAGCGATGGCGGTCACGCTGGAATCCAGCACCGCCAACAATTTCCGACCGGTGGCTCTGTTCACCTTCGAGTATGCAAAGGCAGACACAAAGCCGGATGTGACGTATGGAGATGTGAATGGAGACAATACCATTGATGTTTCGGATGCGCTGCTGGTCTGCCAGTTCTATCTGGGCAATGTAGCACCGACGGATGCGCAGAATGCAGCTGCCGATGTGAACGGAGACGGTGCAGTAGATGTTTCGGATGCCTTGATGATCTGCCAGTTCTACCTGGGAAATATTACGGAATTCCCTGCTGAGAAAAAATCTTGATAGGAGGAATTGAGAACACATGAAAAAAATCGTTTCTATTCTGCTGACATTGGCGATGGTGCTGAGCCTGGTACCTGCCGTCTTTGCAGCAGACGAACCGACCATCACTATGAGCGCAGATAAGACCTCTGTCGCCCCCGGTGAGACCGTGACGCTTACTGTGAGCCTGGATAAGGACACGGTCGTCGATGGCGCAGGATTTAAGATCGATTTCGATAAGGAAGCATACGAATATGTGAAAAAGGTCCCCGATACCTTTGACGATACTACAAATGAAAATGTAGCGAATGCAAATGGCTGGGTTCGGGCGGTTTATTTGAACACAAAGCCGAATAAACCGACGACCTGGTCTGCGGGAAAGCTGGACACATTCACATTTAAGGCCAAAGAGGGAGCGAACACTTCTACGGCCACATTCAAGCTGACGATTGAAAACCTGTTAAAATATAATCCGGACGATCCGGCAAATAACATCAAGGTTGCCCACAAAGTAGTTGGCGGCGAGCTGACCATTCCCGTTGAAACTCCGGAAGAAAAGGGCTACACCGTCTCCCTTGGTGAAAACAAGACGGTAGCCTCCGGCCAGATCGTGGAGATCCCCGTGACCATCGGCAACACGGCCGGAGAGACCACCTATAACGCCTTCGATATGAAGTTTTCCTTCAATAACACTGTCCTGAAGCTGGATATGGAGAAAACCAATACCGAAGGCTACCGGGTATATCCCCTGTCCAGCACCGTTCGTGTACAACGCTACGGCAAGGCAGCTGCGTTGGGTCAGGCCCTGACCCTGCGCTTTATCGCCGTAGGCCAAGGCTCCGGTGAGGTCAAGGTTATGAGTGCGTGTGTAGATACCAATGCCAACGCCATCGAGTTTGATGCACCGGATGCCATCGTGCTGAATGATACGACAACCATCACCGTCAACGGCTACACCGTGACTCTGCCGGACGACTTCACTCGTACCGATGCAACAGGCTCCGTGATCGAAGCGGGCGGCAATCTGACCTTCGTTCCCAAGGACCCCAACTATGACTACACCGTGACCGTCACCGTCGGCGGCGGCGAGGCAACGACAGTTAGCCCGGACGAGAATGGCATCTACACTGTGGCGAATGTCAACGGCAATGTGGTTGTCTCCAGTACCAAGACCCCCAAGACCTTCACTGTCGCCCAGGGCGACGATACCACCGGTGCTGCGACTGCTACTTACCAGACTGACTACACCTTCAAGCTGACCCCTGCGGATGGCTATGTCTACAATATGGCTGTGACCATCGGCGACAAGGCATACACCGGCTTTACGGCCACGGTAAATGACGACGGCACCACCACCTACACCATCCCCGGTGTGGATGTGACCGGCAACATCGTCATCAACAGCAATAAGCAGGTCAAGCTGCCGGAAACCTACAAGGTCACCTTTGCAGGCGCCGGCGCAGGTGATGCTACCGGCGAGCCCACCGTTCAGGAAAAGGCTAACTACACCTTCACCGTGGCCAAGCAGGAGAACTTTAAGTACACCATCACTGCCACTATGGGCGGCATGGATGTGACTATCACCGAGGGAGCCGACAACACCTACACTATCGCCAATGTCACCGGCGATCTGGTCATCACCATCGAGAAGAAATCCACTCTGACCATGGAGGTAGCTGTTTCCGAGTATGTGCAGATGGATAACAAGACCGTGTTTCTGGTAACCGTGACCGGCACCCCCGAAGAGGGCAAGGCTTTTGCCTACGGCGATAATGTCATGTATAAGACTACCGCTTACGGTGAGAATGTGTACAGCTGGCTGGTGATCGTGGACAAGGGCGAGGCATTCACTGTGGCTACGGCTGAGGCCAAGATCACGCAGGCCAGTGCTACTGCCGAGGAAGTGACCCAGAGCTATGATGTCAATGAGACGGGCCTTGTGGACATCAACGATGCTCAACTCACCTACGACATCTACAGCGGCAAGTACACCGACTTTGAGAAGGTCTCTGTACGGAAGTTCCTGCGTGCGGATGTGACCAAAGATAAGGTCGTCAACTCCGCCGACGCCGTTGCGGTCGTCAAACATTCCAAGTAAAACCAAGGCGAATCCACAGCTTCCCCTCCCTTTTGGGAGGGGAGGCGATTCGCCATATTTTGGGGCTTTACCATTGCCTCCTGTTTTAGGAGACGATGGTAAGAATCCAAAACAAGCATTTGGAGGAAACCCGTATGAAAAAACATAGCGGCCTATATAGCGCCGTGAGTATTTTGCTGGTCATTGTGCTGATTGCAGGGATCAGCCTCTCACTTCTTTCCTCCGGTCGGACAAGGCCGGACAATCCCATCAGCACTCAGCCGGATCGGCTCCAGGCAGAGTCGCTGCAAGGCTCCGGCAGCACCGGCGGGCAAAGCTCCGGCAAGGATAATACAGAGAATACGGATACTGCCCAGGATCCATCAGAGCCGCAGAAACCTGATGACACGCAGAAACCCGATGACACCAAGCCGGATCCATCGGGCCCCACAGACCCCACGGATAACCCCGGCAAGGGCGACCAGGGCGGCTCCAAGTCAGACGATAACAAAGGCGGCTCCGAGGATTCCGGTGACCATGGTGATGGCACCGGCGGAGACGACGGGGACCACGGCGGCAGCGGAGGTGACCACGGCAGCGGCGGTGAGGAGGATGATACCCCCCGCATTTATACGACACTGAAAACCCAGCAGCTTACCAAGGCAGAGCTGCCCGACAGCAAGCTGACCTTTGTGGCCTATCCCCTGGGTAAGGGCGATCTGCATATCCGTGTCCGGCTGAAAAATGAGACCAATTCCGGAAACGGATTGCTGCTTACTTCTCAGAATAACCAGGACTACGAGGCACAGCTGGATTTCAACGCAGATAACCTCTTTGTGCTGTCTCTTTATGATGGGGAGACCTTTCTGGGACTTGTTCAGTACCGGGTGGGCTATTACGCGAATCTTGCGGACGATACCCACCCGACGGTGGGGGACTATCCACCCTCCATCGTTACCAATCTGGACGGGGCCAGCCTGGACATGAGCTCCCAAACCTTCCCCTTGACGGTGATTGCCCGTGCCAACGCAGAGCTGGGAGCCGGTGTGATCTATTCCAATCAAATTCGGGTCACGCTGGACGGCAAAACCGTGGAAAAGAGCTACGGCGATTCTCAACCCACCTACGAGTTGTATTTCGATCCCCCTCAGTTGGGCGATGAAGAAACCCACATCGTCCGGGTGCTGGCCTGGGATGGTAACGGAAACTCCACCATGAAGGTCTACACCGTCACCTATCACCAGATCAGTGAGGGCGACCCGGCAGGCTCGGTGGATGTGGTGCTGGATGCGACCACCATCGGCCTGGGCATTCTGGATACCGGTACGCTGGACATCGTGGAGGGCGAAACGGCGGCATCCGTGCTGCTGCGCTTCCTGCAGGAGCGCGGTTATGAGCCGGATTACCAGGGGTCCACCACTATGAACTTCTATCTGCGCCGGATTAGCCGGGGCGACATTGCCTACCGTGCCAATGTCCCGGAGCATCTTTGGGAGCTGATCCTGCGGGACGGCATCACCACCAATGACAACTATGACCGGGACAGCATCGGGGAGTTTGACTATACCCAAGGCTCGGGCTGGATGTACTCCATCAACGGCACCCTGTATGAGGGTACCGGCATGAGTGGCTACAAGGTCCGCAACGGCATTACCATTTATGTGCGCTTCACCCTGTCCTACGGCAAGGACATCGGCGGCTACGATTCCACCGGAGGCGGCTACGGTTCACTGAGTAGCTACTGCGGCCTGTGGATCAACGGCGGCTACCAAGCCCTGGGCCACGACTTCGTGGAGACGGACCGTTTGGAACCCACCGAAACAGAGGATGGTTACATCCACTATCGCTGCTCCAAGTGCCATGAGGAGAAAACAGATATTCTCCCGGCCACCGGCGGCGGAACGGAGCCAATAGAGCCTGCCCCTACGGAGCCGGTCCCCACCCCACGGAACCGACGCCCACGGAACTCAGCGACCCGGTCGTTACGGACCCCACCGAACCAAGTCCCTCGGACCCCAGTGACCCTACGCCCACAGAGCCAACTTCCGAATAGGACCGGCTGATGCGGCGGAGGATGGGAAACGCTCTAACGGGACACGGGAACGGTAAAGTTTTCCTTTGTAGAAGGGCGTTGAAACGAACGATGGAGGATACTGCATGAAAAGAGCAACACGAATATTAGCGGCACTTCTTTGTGTGCTGCTTCTGCTCCCAACGGTGGTCTTTGCGGAAGCGCAGCCTTCTTTGGAAAAACAGATCGCACAGAGTGCGGAGGGAATGTCCGCTCTGGGCGGCAAGAAGGGTGAATTGCTGAAAGACCGGGAACTGTTTCCTGCAGGCGATTCCGTCTGCGATTGGCTGGCCATAGCTATGGCACTGTCCGGCACAAGGGAGAGCTATTCCGACTATTTGGCGGAACTGAAGGCCCATGTGGAGGACGCATACGCCAAAAACGGATGCCTGGACCGCAACAAGGCCACGGAATACCACCGGATTTCTTTAACGGTGCTGGCACTGGGGGGCAACCCCACCAACTTCGGCACGAAGCCCGACGGCTCGGCCATTGACCTGATCGCAGAGGGTACTTACAACTATGCCCGTGATCCGGGCGCTCAGGGCTTAAATGGCTGGATATGGGCGTTGCTGACCTTGGATGCCGGGGACACAGAGGTCCCGGCAGACGCCCTGTATTCCCGGGAGGACATGGTAAATGCCATTTCCGTTGCTCAGGAGCCGGACGGCGGCTTCGGCCTGATCCCCGGAAAATCGGATGTGGACATCACCGCTATGGCGGTGCAGGCCCTAGCTCCCTATCGGGACCAGATGGAGACCGAGATCGACGCAGCACTTTCCTATCTTTCCGGCCAGCTGACGGACACCTGCGGATATATCGCCTACGGCGATGAAAACGCGGAAAGCACCGCCCAGGTCATCCTGGCCCTGTGTGCGCTGGGCATTGACCCGGAGACGGATAGCCGTTTTGTCAAGGGCGAGCACACCCTGCTGACGGAGCTTTCCCAGTTCCGAGAAGCGGACGGCACCTACCGCCATGTGCTGGAGGGGGCCGGCGACGGCCTGGCAACGGCCCAATCCGTCCTGGCCTTAGTGGCTGTGCAGCGTGTGCGGTCCGGGCAGCCGTGGGTGCTGCATTTTGACGGCACTCAAGCGCCCCGTGAGGCATTCGGCACAAATGGAATCATCATCTGCGCCGTGATCGGTGCGGTAGTCGTAATCGCCGCCGGTGCGATCTACATCATCGGCAGAAAGAGGAAAAAAGTATGAATAAGCTGACAGATCAAATTCAGGCAGAGGTCAACAAGGTCGTTTTGGGCAAGGAGGACATCGTCCGCAAGGTGCTGCTGGCCATCCTGGCACAGGGCCATGTGCTGCTGGAGGATGTCCCCGGCGTAGGCAAGACGACGCTGGCCAAGGCATTTTCCAAAACGCTAGGTCTGGACTCCAAGCGTGTCCAGTTCACCTCCGACACCCTGCCATCGGATATTATCGGGTTTTCCGTATTCGATAAGGCAGACGGCAAGCTGAAATATCAGTCCGGAGCCATTATGACCAATCTGCTGCTGGCGGACGAGATCAACCGTACCTCCAGCAAGACCCAATCCGCTCTGCTGGAGGCTATGGAGGAGTTGCAGGTCACCGTGGACGGCGTGACCCGGCCCCTGCCGAAGCCCTTTATCGTGCTGGCAACGGAAAACCCGGTGGGTTCTGCGGGTACGCAGATGCTGCCCGCATCCCAGCTGGACCGTTTCATGCTCCAGCTGAGTATGGGCTATCCCAATCGGGCCAGCACGGCGGCGCTGCTGAAGGACCGCCACCATGTGGACCCGCTCTCTGCCTGCCAGACAGTGACTTCCCCTGCCGAGCTGGAAAAGCTCATTGCAGAGGTCAGCAATATCCATGTGGCAGACCGAATTTATGACTATATTGCAGAGCTGGTGGATCTGACCCGCTCCAACGCCTATGTGACCCTGGGTGTCAGTCCCCGTGGCGCTTTGGCTGTGACCCGTGCGGCCAAGGCCAACGCCTACTTAGAGGGCCGGGACTATGTGATCCCTGACGATGTGTGCGCCGTGTTCCCGGATGTGTGTGTCCACCGTCTGATCCTCAACTCCAAGGCGCGGCTCCAGGACTATACAGCGGCACTGATCCTGCAAAATGTACTTACCTCCGTCCAGAAGCCGGATGTCCGGGAATTTTCCAGCAAATGAGAAAAACGATCTTAGGCAGCGCCCTGTGTTATCTGATCCTGCTGCTGGCGTTGGCGGCGCTGCTTCTTACAAGCGGCTCCTTCTGGGCGCTGGCCGGACTCTGCTTGCTGCTCCTGCTGCCCCTGGCCTCCTGGGCGGTCAATTTCCATGTCCGCAGGCACCTGCAGGCGGACATTCTGACCCCGGCCACAGCGGCAAAACACACGGCAGTCAGCTGTCGGGTGCGTATCCGCAACGGAGCGTTTCTGCCCGTAATGCGCTATGGCTGTCAGGTCTCTATCCGCAATGATCTCACTGAGGAAGATCAGACAGTGACGCTGACCGGTAGCATCGGAGCCAAGGGCGAAAGCAGCCAAACCATCCTGCTGCAAAGCAGCTTCTGCGGCAGAGTGTATGTGCAGATCAGCCGGTTTACCCTGCTGGACTATCTGGGCCTGCTTCCCATGAAGGCCCTCGTGAAAGCGGATGCCCGTCTGACCATCCTCCCGGACCTGTATCCAATGGAGGCGGACATGACCGCCCGACCGGCCTATGCCGACGACGGCACTTCCAATCGACGGGGTGAGGACCGCAGCGAGGTGTACCAGCTCCGGGAGTATCGCCCCGGCGATGACATCCGGCAAATTCACTGGAAGCTGTCCTCCAAGTTAGATGAGCTGATTCTGAAAGAGGCCAGCCAGCCGGAGAGCCGTTCCCTTTTGGTATTCTGGGATAAGCGTCCCGGCGGTAACCCCCAGCAGATGGACGCACTGGCGGAGGTCGTGTCCTCCGCAGGCATGGCACTGCTGCAAAGCGGTGTACCCTATACCCTGTGCTGGACGGACCGGGACGATCTGCAGGTCCAGGACATTTCAGAGGAAAACCAGCTTTTGCAGGCTATCCCGGCTCTGGTAAAGACCAGGGGCAGCGCAGATTGCCGCCTGCCCAAAACGGGCGGTTACAGCCGCATCCTCTATTTCGGCACAGCGCCGGAGGAGCAGCTCCTTACAGACGGACGGGTGCATTTCATCCTCTGTACCGAAGAACAGTATCCCGGTGCGACCACCTTTGCCCCGCAGAATTATTCCGAGGCCATGCAACGACTGGAGGTTTAGCCCATCATGCGAAAAAATGAAAATGGACTCCAGTGGACCGTCACCGAAACGGCACAGAAAAAGCTGCACTTTCCCTGGGGCGCTTGGGCGGCCTGCGCCGTGCTGACGGCGGGCTTCTGCTTGCTTTTGACGACTGCATTTCCGTCCGTTCCCTATCCCTGGTGGGCTATGACAGCAGCTGCGATTTTGGTGCAGGCGGCGTTACTGACAGCGTTCCAAAGCAAAATCGGGAATTGGCTCGTTCCGGTGGGCATTGGCGTACTGCTTCTTCTGAGCCTGGCACTGCACAAATTTGTCCTACCCGGTTTTGGAACACTGGCAAATGATTTTCTGACCCTGCTGACCGGAAAGACCGGGAAGATCTATCTGGACTTTGCGGCAGCGGATGCCCGTTTTCTGCCTCTGGCGGTAACGGTTCTACTGCTGGCGCTATCGCTGCTTCTCAGCCGCAGCGCATGGGGCGGACGGTTACTGCTGGCCTTGCCGATTCTGCTGCCCTGCTATGCAGCCATGCTGCTGGACCTGTTTCCCATAGGCATCGGCGGTGGGCTGCTGATCATCGGCACGGTGCTGCTGATGGTGCAGCACACGGCAGAGGGAGAAGCCCTTGCAGGCGTTCCGGCGCAGATGATCTTGCCGGTCCTGTGTGCAGCGCTGTGTCTGCTGATTGGCCTGTCCTGCCAAGACAAGCTGAATACAGACATGGTCGAGACGATGCAAACCCAGCTTCACCAGCGGCACTACGACAGCGATACCAATTCCATGCCGGAAGGAAACCTCAAGAACTTACCCGCCTGGAATAAAAGCGACACCCCGGCGCTGGAAGTCACAATGGAGCAGCCGGAAAAGGTGTATCTGCGTGGGCAGGTCTACGACACCTACACCGGCACCGGCTGGAAAGCAGCCGATACCGAAGAAACCGCCCAATATGAGGACCTTTTCTATTGGCTCCATGAGGCGGGTTTCTACGGCCAGAGTCAAATTGCACTGGCGGATGGCTATACGGAAACGGCCACACCGCTGTCCATGACTATACGAAATCTCTCCGCCTGTTCCGCCCACGGCTACTACCCCTACGCCGTCTACGGCAGCGAAACGCTGGCAGCGGACCGCATCGGGGACACGAATCTGCCCCCGGCAGAGAGCCTGTATTATCTGAAAGGCAGCGTCCCGGACTGGTATCAGATCCAGCGGAACCTCTCCACAGCCCAGGGCCGGGAAAACATCGAGACCTATCTATCCAAGGAGCAGGCCTATGCCGACTATCTCCGGGCCGTGGACCTGCAAATGACCCAGGACAGCTGGGCCGTCCTCCAGCGGCAATTGAAGCTGGACACCCAGACCCGGACCATCAGCGACATCCGCACCATTATCTTTGACTATCTACGGGAAGCCATGACCTACGATGAGACTGCCCGGACCATGAACGGCAGCGGCGACTTCCTGCAATATACGCTGGAGCGCAGCGGACACGGCTACAGCGTCCATTACGCCACGGCAGCGGTGCTGATGCTGCGCTACATGGGCGTTCCGGCCCGCTATGTGGAGGGGTATTACCTCTCGGCAGAGGATGCCGCCCGCTACAAGGCCGGTGAGACCATTACCCTGACGGAAGAAAACGCCCACGCCTGGGCGGAATACTATGTCAGCGGTGTCGGCTTTGTGCCGTTCGAGGTGACTCCCGGCTACATAGACGACGAGGAACTGTCCCTGGGCGGCGACAGCCCGGATGAGAATACCTATGAGAACAACACCCAGCAATTTGTAGAGGTGGAGCAGCCAGAGGAGGTCAACGAGCACAAGCAGGACCGATTTACCTTCTCACTGAATGCCCACTATCTACTGCTTCTTCCCTTGCTGCTGATCTTGCTGCTGGCCGGGTGCATTTTCCATCGCCGCAGGGTGTTTCGGAAGAAGATGGCCGCTATTGACGCCGCAAACGACCGGGAGGCCATTGCCATGCGCTATGGCTATGCCGTTTGCCTGCTGCGCCACAGCACGGTCCGGCCCCCGGAGGGTGCGGCAGAAGCCGCAGAACTGAATCAAAAGGCGCTGTTCAGCACCCAGGAGATAACCCCGGAGCAGCGCAAGACGGTTGACTCGTTTACCATGCGTGTACTGGATGCCTGCAAGGGCAGCTGGACCCCGTGGGAGAGAATACGGTACCGGCTATGGAACTGCCTGTACTGAGAATTTGAAGGAGGATGGAAAATGCACAAAAGAGTAATGGCTCTGCTGCTGAGTCTGGTGCTTCTGGTTTCTGCCATCATGCCGACCACGGCAATGGCCGCAGAGGACGAAGGCGGCAGCTTCGTGTTCGTTGCCATGAACGCCAACAGCACCATCGTGGAGCCGACCCGTATCCATTATAAGGCCGGACAGACCATTCAACAGGCGCTGGCGGATTCGGACATTGAATTTGTCGGCCTGGAGCAGGGATTCATTTATGAGATCAACGGCGTTTCCGCCAATTACCTGCTCTATTAT
>OLZF01001946.1_pt1 | contig 12377 bp, 9 predicted proteins | sample 1674391 | NCBI WGS metagenome assembly OLZF01 (sample SAMEA103958166, study PRJEB25191) | human gut metagenome | biome: human-associated habitat [ENVO:00009003]; feature: intestine environment [ENVO:2100002]; material: feces | place: Germany | collected 2013/2015
GCGCATGGTGCGCATCGGCGTCAAAGCTGCGGCTGTGCTTTTGCACGGCAGCGCTTGTATCCAGCACCAGCGTCAGCAGCTCGTCCAGCCGGGCATCCACATCCGCCTCGGTGATCTTGCCGCTTTGTACGGCGGCCAGCAGCTCCCGCACGGCGTCACCGCCGGGGGCGGGCATTTCCAGCGTGGAACCGTTCTTTACGCCGAGTGCATGATCGTTGGAGCCGCCCCAGTCGGTCACAACGGCACCGGAAAAGCCCCAGTCCCTGCGCAGAATATCCTGCAGAAGATGGGCGTTCTCGTTGGCATAGGTACCGTTGACGAGGTTGTAGCTCGACATGATGGTCTTAGGCGCAGCCTCCTTGACCACGATCTCAAAGCCGGTCAGGTACAGCTCGCGCAGCGTGCGCTCGTCCAGAACGGAGTCGGACGCCATGCGCCGCAGCTCCTGACTGTTGACGGCAAAATGCTTGGGGCAGGCTGCAATGCCCTCGCTTTGGATGCCCCGCACATAGGCGGCGGCCATCTTGCCCGAGAGATACGGGTCCTCGGAAAAATACTCAAAGTTGCGTCCGCACAGGGGGCTGCGCTTGGTGTTGAGCCCGGGGCCGAGCAGCACGGCAACCTCCTGCGCGGCAGCCTCCTCACCCATGGCGCGGCCGATCTCCTCGCCCAGTGCGGGATCCCAGCTGCAGGCCACGGTGGCCGCAGTCGTGAAGCAGGTCGCCGGCACGCTGGGGTTCAGGCCCAGATGGTCCGCCGCCCCGGCCTGCTTGCGCACGCCGTTCGGCCCGTCCGACAGGGTGATGGACGGCACACCCGCCTTGGGGCAGCCGCGCGTGGTGAAGGTGCCCGCGCCCGAAAGCAGCGCGCATTTTTGTTCCAGATTCAGTTTTGCGATGATTTCAGCGTTTTTCAAGGGGACGCACTCCTTTTTTAATGAGGCCATACCGCGCAATTTCAAGTCACGGTCATGCGCTTGCATTGTGCAGTATTGCGGGGGTATTCTTATGCGTTCTTGTTTTCGGTTCTGCCAGCCTTGGCGGCCTTGTACAGCTTGACATCACGGACAATGCCGCGGATCGCCAGTGCAAACAGTGCCACGGCAACAAGGTCGATCAGCGCAACAAGGTGGCGCCAGCCGAGCACAGCGGGCTTAAAGTCGTGGCGCAGCGCGGCGGTGTCGCCGATGCTCTCGGCATAGTCGCGGTTGGTCACGCGGACATGCAGGTACATGTAAATGGTCTCCTTGGCGGCACGGCGCAGCGCCTGCATATAGCTGTTGGTGCCGGTCTCGCAGGAAAGCTGGCCACCCATCATGCCGGACATCCAAAGGCTGCCGCCTGCACGCAGGGCCTGATCGCCGTTCATGAAGCTGTGGTGGTCGGCGTAGTCGGTGATAACAGCGCCGTCAAAGCCCCATTCATCGCGCAGGATACCGGTCAGCAGCGCCTCGCTGCCGCCTGCCCAGACCGCGCCGATGCGGTTGTAGCTGCTCATCAGACCGACGGCATCGTACTCCTCTACCAGCATCCGGAAGGGGCGCAGGTAGGTTTCGCGCAGGGTCTGCTCGGTCATCCATGTGTAGACGGAATCACGGTAGATGCCGCTCTCGCCATCGTTGCATATGAAATGCTTGACATAGGTGTAAACACCGGCATCGTTGGCACCCTGCACAGTGTTGCCGCAGATGACGCCGGACAACAGGCTGTCCTCGGAATAATACTCATAGTTACGGCCGTTGAAGGGACTGCGGTGCATGTTGGTGGCAGGGGCGTACCAGCCGGTATAGCCGTTCTGCAGTGCCTGCGTGCCGATGGTACGGCCCTCCTGCAAAGCAAGGTCGGCGTTCCAGGTCTGGGCCAGCGTGCTGGAGCTGGGGAAGCCGGTCCCGGCACCCATACCGGTAAAGCCGCCGATCTGTGCGGGGCCATCGGCGTCCTTGCTGCGCACCCTACCAACGCTCTTGAGCTCAACCAGACCGCCGTAGCCGTTGACAAACAGGTTTTCCATCTCGTCCACAGTCAGCTGATCCAGCAGGGCATCCCACTGCGGGTCGTTGAAGTCCGCGCCCAGCTGGTAGCCCAGCTCGGTAGTCTTGCCGTTATCCTCGATCTTCAGACCGTTCTTGGCACCGGTGGTGATGGCCTCATCGGCCTCGTTAATGTAGCCGTTCGCCATGTCGGCGGTGTAGAGGTTCAGCGCCTTGACGTTGTCGGTCATGGCGCGGCTGGGGGTGCAGGCCTTCGGGAAGGTGCCCGCAAAGTCGGCGCGGGTCAGGTAGGTGATGTTCTGTTCGGAATCGCTGCCGTCAAGGCTTACGCCGTCAATGGCATCGCTGCCGGTGAACTTGTTGCCGACCTCGCTGCCGGAGACACTGTCGGTCGGATACTGCACATTGGCGGGCAGCGTGCAGGTCAGCGTTGCCTTCTCGGCATCGTCCACGGTGTGGGCATCGTGGCGCACGGTAAAGATATAGTCACCGGCGTCCAGCTCATAGCCGGCAAAGCCGTTGTGGTTGGCATCGTAGGCATCGTAGCTGGCCATCTTTTCCACGGGGACGGTCAGGGTGACCTCCTCGCTCTCGCCGGGCTGCAGCTCCTTGGTCTTGGCAAAGGCGGCCAGCTCCACGCTGGATTTTTCGATCTCGCCGGTGATGTAGGGGGCGGTATAGTACAGCTGGACAACATCCTTGCCCGCGCGGTCGCCGGTGTTGGTAACGGTCACTTTTACCGTCACATCGCCGTCCTTGGTCAGGGTACTGCCGTCGGCGGCGGCATCGGTAATGTCCCAGTCAAAGCTGGTGTAGGACAGGCCGTAGCCGAACGGATACTGCACAACACCGTCATAGCCGGTGCCGTACTCGTTGGAAACATTGCTCCAGTAGCCCTCGGCGTCAGCGGTCTCGTACCATTTGTAGCCGATGTAAATGCCCTCGGCGTAATCCACATAGGAGACCTGCTCATAGGCATAGGGTGCATCGAGGTTGCCGCAGGTGGTGCCGTCCGCCGGGTAAAGACCCTCGGCGGCGGTGTAAGCGCCCACGCCCTCAAGCCCGGCGTTGGCGTAGCTGGCGGCGGTGGTCAGATCATAGGCCCAGGTGTCGGCAGTGCGGCCGCTCGGCTCCTTCTCACCCCACAAAACGGCGGGAATGACCGAGGCAGCCTCCGAGCCGGACAGCCCGGCAATCAGGCAGGCATCCACACCGGGGATGGTTTCCAGCTGACCCAACTCCATCACATTGGTGGAGTTGACCAGCACGACCACGTTTTTGTAGTTGGCACCGACGTAGGTCAGCAGATTTTCTTCCTCGGTGGTCAGCTCCAGCATCGTGCGGGTGTCGTCCACCACGATGTCGCCGCCCTTTTCGGTGCGCTTGTACTGCTGCTTGGTGGCATCGTTGCTCTCGCCTGCCAGACGGCCGATGACGACCACGGCGGTATCGGAGTAATTCTTGGCATTATCCAGCATCGACTGGGTGTAGTAGGTGGTGTTGTTGATGTCAGGCTCGTACAGGCGGCCGGACTGCTCGGGGCGGCTGTTCAGTGTTTTGAGATATTCGCGGCCGGGCTGGAAGTCCTTGTACATATCGGTCAGCTCGGTGTTGTACTCAATACCGTAGGCGGTCAGGGCAGCCAGCAGATCGGTGTTGACGGCGTTCACGCCGCCGGAACCGGAGCCGCCGCCAAGCCATGCGGTGGATGCCCAGCCGAACACATTGACCTTTTTGGTGTCGGCGCTCAGGGGCAGGGTGTTATCGTTGTTCTGCACCAGCACGGTGCCCTCGGCCTCGACCTCTGCGGCAAGGGCCTCGGCCTTCAGCTTGGTGTCTGCGATCTCGGTCTCGGAATAGTTGCCGCTGGGCGCACCGATAAAGCTGTCGATGATGGTAGCCATCGTGGACAGGACATAGGTACCGGCCAGCACTGCGACCAACAAGATCGCGGACAGTGCCAGCCCGATCCCATGCAGCACGGGGTGCGGCTTGCGGACTTTCGGTTGCTTCGCCATTTGCGTTTTTCCTCTTTCGGCAATTCACAGGCAGTTGCCTTTGCGTTGTCTCTATTGTAGCAGAGCCGGGGCAAAACAGCGCACTTTTTGCATAACCTGCCGGTTTTGGTGCATACTTTGCAAAAAAGGCAAAACAAGCAGGAAATTCTCTGCGCGTTTTGCCTAAGTTTGTCCTTGTTTGGTTGTGCAACCTGCCAATGCCATGGCGGCTGATTATTTCTGCGGCAGCAGCACCCGCAGGGTGAACCACTCGTTTTCCCAGTGCAGGGTCAGGGTGCCGCCGCGGGCCTCAGCGGCAGCGCGGACACTTTTCAGGTCGTAGCCGCCGTGGCTGCTGCGGCGTGGCAGACCGTCCGGGCCCAACTCCACGGGCTGGGTGCAGTAGTTTTCAAACCGCAGCATCACAAAGCCGTTTTGGGCGTAGATGGCCGTGCGGATCAGCCGTTTTTCTGGGTCCTGCTCGGTCAGCACACTCTCGGTGGCGTTGTCCAGCGCTGTGCCGACGATGGTGCATATCTCCCCCGTTGTCAAAAAATTCAGCAGCGTGCCGTCTGCGACACAGGTCATGTTGATGCCGTGCTGCTGGCAGTACAGGCTTTTGGCCGTCAGCAGCGTGTCCAGCACCGGGTTTCCGGTCTTGTTCTCGGCCTCATAGCGGCGGATGTCGCTCTCCATCTCAGCCAGAGCGGCATTCTGCTTGGCCTGATCCCGCTCGGCCCGGATGGCCGCGATCTGCATTTTCAATTCGTGGTAGCGCCGGTTGATCAGGCGTATATTCTCCTTGCTTTGGCGGTACTGCTCATACTGGCGTTGCAAAACGTTGTCCATCGCCGCAAGCTCGCTGTGCAGCGCTGCCTCGCGCAGCTGCTCGTGCTGGACGCTCAAAATCAGCACCCCGGCAAAATCCACCAGCGTGCGGATGTAGTAGATGCTCATCGTTGCCTGTTCGTTGGCGATAAAGCTCAGGTTGCTCACGGCAAATACGGTCAGCGCCATAACGGCCGCCATCAGTGTGGCCGCCGCCGTAACCTTCAGCCGCGCGGCGATCACACGGCGGCGCTCCAGCCAGTACAGCCCCCCGTACAGTGCGCCGTAGACAGCCGCCAACAGCAGCAGCGCCGGTATTTCGCCGCCCCCGCGCCGCGGCCAGAGCCAGCAGTGCAGCTGCCATTCCAGACTGGCTGCCAGCTCCGCCAGAACAAACGCCCGCGCGCAGCTGTAGCCGGCCTCCCGCAGGTTCATCTCCCGCGTGGCCCAGAGGTAGAGATACATCGCCGCGATAGCCGTCACCATGCAGGGCACCCACCACGCAAGCGGTACATGGCCGGTCAGATGCAAAAACACTGCCAGCAAAATCGCCCAGACGGCGGTTATGCCCCAGTACACCGGCTTTGCAGTGCGGGGAGGCCGTGCCTGCGCATACAGCAGCGCGGCCAAGATCTCCGCCAGCGCCGTGTACAGCCGCGGTACATCCGGTAAAACGGACATTACCCCTCACCCCCGATGAAATCCGCCAGCGCCGCAAGGAAGCTCTTTCTCTTGGGGCGGCTGATCTGCAGCTCATACGGGCCGACCTGCGCAACGCTCTGCTGCACACCGGACACCTGTGCCAGATTGACAAGATACCCGCTGTTGCAGCGGGCAAAGGGCTGCGCAGCCAGCTTTTCCTCCAGCGTTTTGAGCGCACCGGGGGCCGAGAAATCACCATCCTCGGTGTAAAAGTGGATGCGGTGGCCCTCACTCTCAATGTAGTAGATGCCTGCCGCATCCAGCCGGCGCATGCCGCCGTCCACCGGAACGGCCAGATAGTGGCGCACACGGCGGGCCAGCTGGTTCACTGCCTTTTGCAGCTGCTGCGAAAAGGCAAAATACGGCACGGGCTTCAGCACATAATCCAGCGCCCCCACCGCGTACCCCTTGATGGCATACTGCGCCATGTTGGTAATAAAAATCAGCAGCACATCGCTGTCCAGCGCGCGGATGCGGCGGGCGGTCTCCATGCCGTCCAGATGCGGCATCTCAACATCAAGAAAAATAATGTCGTAGACCGGACGGTATTCCTCAAGGATCTCAACGCCGCTTGCAAAGGCCGAAACCTCAAACGGTGTACCGTACTGCCGTGTATAGCGCTGCACATAGCCTGTCAGCTGCTCCCGGACGGCGGCCTCGTCTTCCACGATCGCAATGCGGGTCATCCGCAGCACCTCCTTTTGGCTGGTATCGCACCCGGGCATCGCTGCATAACGCCCGTGCCGGTGCGGTGCGCGGTGATGCCCGGATATTTTTTCCTGCTGTTAGTATAGCATACCGCACCCCCCTGCGCAAGAAGTGCCACCGCGGGCAGAAGTCACAAAGGGCGGCAGCAATTTTTGTCGTTATTACGCATTGACGGGACCGTCCCTGCGATTTTATACTGTTTTTATACGATATTATACTGTCTTGCGCAGGAAGGTCCGGCCATGAAAGCATCCCGCAGTTCCAAAAAGTCGTCCGGTTTTACTTTGGTGGAGCTAATTGTTGTATTGGTAATTTTAGCGACACTGGCGGCGCTGCTGGTGCCCTCGCTGACCGGCTACATAGACAAGGCGCGGCAGAATGCGGTCATTGCCAAGGCCCGTGCCGTGCTGGTTGCCTCGCAGGCGGTCGTCACCGAGGCCTATGCGGATGGTAAGCTGGTTTTAGATGCAAACGGATTGGTCTATGACAAGCCTGATGAACACATCGCCCACGCTATGGCCAAGGAGATTATGGCGCTGGCAGAGATAACGGAGGACGAGTGCGAATGGCGCATTTACATCGCATCGCCTAATGAAGAAGATTTAGCAGCACTCGCCACCGTTCTACAGCTTGACTACTGCGACAAAAACTACCGCGTGACCTACCGGCTTATCGGAATTGAGGATGAGCCCGCAGGCTGGGGACAACCGTTGCCTGCTGAAAGCTTGCCGAAACTCGAAGATTGGGACACTCCCGCATTCCTAACTTCGGATGCATATGATCCCGATCATTCTCATCCAGACAATTAAATTGCTCACCGATTTTTTCTATTCTCCGGACTTTCTCTAAGAAGTGATATGCACCCCACAGCACTGCTTTTCGCAGTACGCCAAGTCGGAGTGCATATCACTTTGTCTGTTGTTCTGTTCTTCGGGAACTTCGGCGGCCAAAATCAGCAGAGCCTTTCTGTGTACCTTTCTCTGCCACCATCCTTACCGTTCCCTCTGTAGGGGCGGCATACATGCCGCCCGCCCACCTTTTCCTTGATCGCCAATGCAATCTTCCATCACCCTGTAGGGGCCGGGCATGCCCCGCAGGGGCAATCAGCGTGTCAAAAAATCACATTCTTGCCCTATTGAATGTGTAGGGGCGACCATTGGTCGCCCGCCAACTTAGCGCAGCAACGCGTTTTCCGGGGAAGTTATTTCATAGACAAACGGGCACGGGCGAGCTATGCCCGCCCCAACAAGAGTTTTTTTGACAGCCTAAAATACACGAGCTGTTCTCGCCACCAATGGAGCACCAAGCTCCTGCTTTCCGGAAAACAGCAATAAAAAATACCCCGCAACTTCTTGCGAGGTATCTTTTTGGTGCACCATCGGGGACTCGAACCCAGGACCCACTGATTAAGAGATATGGTATCCTTGTTTCCTATCTTTTCCCAACTTTGCAAATCGTTGATTTTACGCGTTTTTTATGGGATAATTTAGGGCTTCGTTCCCTCTCGTGCCCTAATTTTCCCTATCTTTGCTCGTCAAACTTGAGCAGAACTTGAGCAAGATTCTTTGAGCATGTTTTCAAGGCTTGCTTGCACCCGCCCGATGGCTTCCATCTGGGTGCTGTCAAATACCTTGGCATAGATGTTCAGCGTTGTCGAAACATTCGCGTGGCGCAAAATCGTCTGCACCGTTTTGGGGTCTGCGTGTGTCCGAATCAGCAGCGTTGCGCACAGGTGCCGCAGCGAGTGTACCGTGACATGCGGCAGGCCGTTGCGCTCCGTCAGCTTATCCAGCCATTCATTGATGGTGCTCGGATTTAACGGCATCCCATCATCATTGATAAACAAGCACTCCCAATCGCCGCGCCATGCGTCACCGTACATTGCCTTGTGCTCGTTCCACCACTGGCGGTATTCTGCAAGCACTTCTGCCAGCATGGGCGACAGCGGCAAGTCTGCTTTGCTTTCCTTGGTTTTGAGCTTGCCGAGGATAAGCCCCTCGCCGCTCTTTTCTTTAAGCTGCTGCGATACATGTACAATGCCTTTATCTAAATCCACGTTGCCCCATGTCAAGCCGCACAGCTCACCTTTACGCAGTCCCAGATAAATCAGAATCAGCAGCGCCGTCTTAACGCGAATGTCCTTCTCACACATAACCGCACAAACAAAACGCGCGCTTTCTTCTTCGGAAAACACATAAATTTCCGAGTCGATTTTAGGCGCACGAACGGCGTCAATCGAATTATCGGTCAGCAGCTTATGCTTTTCGGCGTAGTGGCAGACCGCACGCAAAAAGCGGTGCACGCCGTTGATTGTCGTACTGGAATAAGGAGACTCCCGCACTTCCAGTTTGAACGCTTTATCTACGGGGCATTGCAGCGCCTTTGCCATTTTATCCGCACTTTCCAGCGCGACCCGGCAGCCCTTGCAGGCAATCTGCACCGTGTCGATACACAAGCCCGCCTTTTCCGCAAGCGCCTTGTAGGTCATGCCCTTTTCTTTGCGGATTTTATCAAGTTCCATTGCCGTCACGCAGTATGTCCGTTTGGCGTCCGGCTCCCGCATATCGGCATAAATGCGCTCGATTTGATAGGCCTTCAACGCCGAAATCGGCATATTGCCTATATCGTCCTCCACAACGCTCAGCATATACTCGTACCACTCTTTGGTTTTATATTCCATTTCCGTGTTGCGAATATACTCGCGCGCCACATCAGACAGTTTCGTTCTGGCATCAAGGGCAGCGCGCCCCTGCTTCACTTCGTTCTCAAAAATAACCGCCTGCCGTTTTGCTTCTTTTTCGGCTGCTTTTGCGGTCATTCCTGCGGGCGGTTGCCACGTTTTGGAGCGTGTACGCTGTTTGCCATCGGCGTTCTGGCTCAAGAACACACGGAATTGGTATACCGTTGTTCCGTTGCTTTGGGTACGTTTTGTAATGTTCATTTTTCTGTTCTCCTTATAAATGAGCGCCCGCTCCGGCAAGCAGAACGGGCGCACGGTAGTTACACGCTGACAGTCAGATAATCCATCAGATTTTGCCACGACACCAGAATCTTACGCCCGGTGTGGACAGCGGGGAGCTTGCCCTCGTCCACCCAGCGGCGCAGGGTCTTTTCCCCCACCGGGATACCTTCCTCACGGCAACGCGCGGCAGTGTTGCCGATGGTTGCGATGTCTGCGTACTTCTTGATATTGTTGTTTTTCATGGCAGATACCTCCGTATCTCTCAGTACAGATAGTGAGATACCACCACATCACAGCGGCTGTGCCCCATCTGTTGGGATACCGCCAGTAGGATTCCTTTATCGAAGGCTTGCCCTTTGCGCTCTGCTCTGCAATAGTACATAATCCCCGTTGCTGCGCCCCGCTCCGCAAAATAGCGGTACAGGTCTTGTGCGTACTGTGCCCGCAGATAATGCAGCGGCATATCCTTGGGCAGTGCCGTCAGCGGCAGTAGGTATTTGCTATTGCTGGGCTTCGCGCTGTACTTTGCGAAGATTTCCCGCACACGGTCTGCATAGTCGGGCAGTACAAGCGCGTCACGCTCTTTTCCGCCCTTCTCGCGCAGGTGCACACGCAGGTTTCCTTCCGCATCTGTCCGCAGGGCGTCCGCCGTCAAGCCTCGTAGACCGCCCCGCCGGGCACCACAGGCACGCGCCAACAGGCGGGCGTCCTCGTGGTGTTCGGCGTGGTAGCGGTCATTGCTTGCGCTTAGTGTCCTTCCCCGCGTTATGTCGGCGCGGTGGCGTATTGGCAGATTTTCGACCCCGAACAGGTCTTGATAGGGCTGCGCATACACGGCGCACAGTGCATAGACCCTTGTGCGTATCGTCCACGCTGACAGGTTCCGTGCTCTCATGTCCGCGTAATAGGCTGGCAAGTGTTCCTTGCATTCAGCAAGATTGCGGCAGCCATATTGCTCGGCAATCCTGCACAGCGCTGTCTTGGCTTGTCTTGCATAGGTCGTTAGCGATGTGGTAGCGTATAGCCCCGTGATGGTCTTGTACGCGGTATGGTTATCCTGCGCTACTTTGCGCGCTGCCTGTTTGTCTTTGTGCTTGCTCCGGCCGCGTTTGTCACGCAGTGCCAGTGCCTCGTGCACCTCATGGGTCAGGCGCTTTTCAACACGATGGGAAATCATACCGGATACTCCTTGTTTCTGCGGGGGCTAAGGCTACCCACCACTCTTGACCGTATCACCCCACGGCACGGGCCTGTAAGGTAAGGACAAGCCAAGGACGATTAAGCGCTCGTCCAAGGAAAGCGCGCCCGAATTTACCGGGCAAACCATGCTGTATCTGCTGCCTTATAAAGCAGACACTGCTATTTGCAAAGAGCCTGCGCAATGCGCCTGCTCGTTATAGGGTGTGCACCAGCATTTTGTACTCCTGGGCTGTCGGGCTGTAATATTTCTTTTTGGTCGCCGCGCACCGCGCCAGCGTACTGGCGGCGGCGCTGTGGGCAGACCCGATTGCAAGCTCCAATATTACGGGGTACGGTACCGCCGCAAGGCGGTGCCGTATATCTGTGATGATGCGTCTGTTGCCTTTGGGCGGGCATTCCTGCCGCAGGGCTGCAAACGCTGTCGGGTTGTCTGTACATATCACGGCAAGTTCAAAACCGCGCAGGTAGTAAAGCCCCTGCGCGGCCATTTTGACCGCTTGCAGTGATATTTCCTCTGTGCTTTTTACTGTCTTTGCATCAGCCTGTATCAATCGCCCCTGTCCGTCAATCGCAACATAGGCTATTGCGGCTGTATCTGTTATTGTCTCTTGATACTCACCAAGGTAGATTTGGCAGGTCATGCTTTTGCCACCGCCTGCCGCTTGTAATTTCTGCGTTGTGGTGCGGGCTTTGGTTGCGCCGCCTTCTCGTTTTCTTCTTGTTCCGCCGCCAAAACCACTGCTTTCACGGCGGCGGCCAGCGCTGCAATTTCTTGTTGAGTCAGTTCTATCTGCTCGATGTGCGAATAATCGCCGCAGGAGCAAATATGTCCTTCCTCATCCCGTTCACCTAACGTGCAGGTTATGGAGCACATAACTTTACCCTCGATGTTCGGCGTCACCAGCAAGGTGCGCACATAGCCGAGGCCATCGTCACGATACCCTTTCTCGGCACATTTTTCGGGACTGATAATGTCAACTGCCGTTGCGTTTTTCTTGGGCGCATTGTCTGCCATAGACAAGACAATGTTCGTTCGGATTGCACAGCACAGCTTTTTGACGTTCTCCCCCTCTGTATGCTCTATTCGCACCGTAACCGCACCTTTGCGGTAGGCAGGCAGTACATAAAGTCTGCTCTGTCCTTTGCTGACGGTGTAAATAGGTCTTACGCGGGTAGTCGTCTGTGATTTCTGATAAGTAGCGTTCATTTTGGTTTCTCCTTGCTTTTATTATTTTTTTATCTGTAAATAAAAAAGCGCAGACCAAATAGACGCACTTTGCAATGCGTTTACTCGGCCTGCGCTTGATTATCGCAGGGTACACTTTCCCCGCCGAAGCGGGCAAAGCACAGTTGTACTTTTAGTCAGTAGGTTGCGCCGGGCGCAAATGTGAATGGTGGTAGGTAAGGCTTTGGAAAGCCCTGTTGTTATCTATTACGGGTTCTATTGTATGCAGTTCGCACGCAGCGTCAACACATAAATATAATTTTTTTTATTTTTTTTGTGACGCTGGTGTCACCACAAATATCGTTGTGCAGTATCATGAATGGTCACTCCCCTTCCCTACTCCTCATTGTATTCGATTCGCACATTTTAGCAAAAGAAAAAGGAGACTCTGAGTAGAGTCTCCTTTTGTTGTTCGATGGAAAGTTCCGTATCGACCTCATTAAAGGTAATACTTAGCCTCCACCGTCTGGTGTAATGGCTTTAATCGCAGTTAAAATCGCAACCACCATCATGACTTCCGTTCGAATTGTCTTGCGTCCAGTCAATACCCGAGCCAGGCTGTCCATTGGGGTCATGAGGAATGTCATAACCACCGGAACTGCCACCGTCTCCCCCACTCGGCTGAGAAGGTTCAGCAGGAGCCGGAGCGGGCTCAGCCGGTGCGGGTGCCGGTGCGGGAGCAGGTGCCGGAGCCTGTGCAGGAGCGCTTGGCGTTACCGCCTGTGCGGGTGCCGTGTAGCTCGGAACAGTGGATGCGCCAGCAGA
>OLZF01001955.1_pt1 | contig 12319 bp, 8 predicted proteins | sample 1674391 | NCBI WGS metagenome assembly OLZF01 (sample SAMEA103958166, study PRJEB25191) | human gut metagenome | biome: human-associated habitat [ENVO:00009003]; feature: intestine environment [ENVO:2100002]; material: feces | place: Germany | collected 2013/2015
GGCAAAAGCGGTTTACCGGACGATGACTTCCGTGGATCATATCATCAATTATACGCATGGAGACGGAGGTTGCGAAGAAGGTCCTTCCTATTGGGGACATGCTGCTGGAAAGATGTACGATTATCTGCAGATGCTTTCTGACGGGACAGGCGGTAAAGTCTCCGTATTCGATCAGCCTATTATTAAGAATATGGGTGAATATATCGCCCGTTCCTATGTGGGGAACGGCTGGGTGGTCAACTTTGCCGATGCTTCTGCCAAAGGAGGAGGGGATGCCGATCTCATTTTCAGGTATGGGAAAGCAGTCGAAAGCCCTCTTATGATGAACTATGCTGCTTATCTCAAGAGTCTTTCTGATAAGGACGGTATTCCTTCCGGTGACCCTTTCCGTCTGTTCCAAACCTTGCTCTCCCGTGAAGAACTGGAAGGAATGAGTGCCGATTATCAGGCTCCCGGCTATTCCTGGTATCCGGAAACCGAATTTTGCTATATGACCAACAAGAATGGCTTTTTCGTGGCAACGAAAGGAGGCTATAATAATGAAAGCCATAATCATAACGATGCAGGGACCTTCTCCCTTTACTTGAATACGACGCCTATTTTTATCGATGCCGGAGTCGGGACCTATACCCGTCAGACCTTCAGTTCCGAACGCTATTCAATCTGGACAATGCAGAGTAATTATCACAACCTGCCTATGGTGAACGGTGTGTCACAGCAGTTCGGTTCGGAATTTAGGGCTACGGATGTGCACTTTGATCCGAGACGTATGTATTTCTCTGCAAATATTGCGACAGCTTATCCGGCAGAGGCAAATGTAAAAAAATGGGTCCGTTCGTACCAGTTGGGAAAGAACTCCCTGAAAATAGAAGATTCGTTCTCTTTGGACAAGGCGGATAAACCGAATCAAGTCAATTTCCTCACTTGGGGGGAGGTGGATGTGTCGGTTCCGGGAGTAGTCACGGTTGAAGTGAATGGCGAGAAAGTCCGGATGACGTATAATAAGAGCGCCTTTACACCGACTGTCGAAACGATCCGCCTGGACGATCCTCGCTTGTCGAATGTTTGGGGCGAACAGGTCTGCCGGATATCGTTGAACGCCAATAAGCAGCTGCTTTCCGGCTCCTATACTTATACAATAACAACAATAAAATAATTGGTACATGATGAAAAATTTGATTGCATTTGCTTTTTCGGCATTTCTGCTATCTTGTGCAGGTGCCCCTAAAACAGAGGAAAAAAGTTTTATTGACGAGAATATCGATTTTGCCCGTGCACAAATAGGGAATGAGATCGGTGTGATCGAAGCGAGTGGGAAATGCTTGAATCCGGTGACGCTTAAGACAGACAGTTCTGTCTATTATTGTGGTTATGCGGATTGGCGGAGCGGCTTTTTCCCCGGATCTGTCTGGTATTTGTATGAACTGACGGGCGACAGCACGTTGCTGCCGTTGGCCGCCAAATATACGGATGCCATAGAGGAAGCCAAAAACCTGACTTGGCATCATGATATCGGATTTATTGTAAATTGCAGTTTCGGGAATGGCTTGAGACTGGCAGGGACGCCTTCTTATAAAGATGTGATGGTGCAGGCTGCCAAGTCGTTGTCTACCCGCTTCCGTCCGGCTGCCGGAATTATCCAGTCGTGGGATGTGGAACGTGGATGGCAGTCTGAACGGGGTTGGGAATGTCCGGTTATCATTGACAACATGATGAATCTGGAACTGATGTTCGAAGCGACGCGTCTGTCCGGCGACTCTTCTTTCTATAAGATTGCGGTGTCGCATGCCGATCGTACCATGGAGGAACATTTTCGCCCGGATGGAAGTTGTTACCATGTGATTGACTACAGTATCAAGGATGGTAAAGTGCGCCATCGCCAGACGGCACAAGGATATGCCGACGAATCTATCTGGAGTCGCGGGCAGGCATGGGCTATCTACGGTTATGCGGTATGCTATCGTGAAACCAAGGACCGTAAATATCTGGATCAGGCCTTGAAAACGTTCAATATGATGAAGAATCTGGAGAATATGCCGGAAGATCTGATTCCTTACTGGGATATGTCGGCTCCGAATATCCCGAACGAACCACGCGATGTATCGACGGCTTCCTGTATCGCTTCCGCGCTTTATGAGATCAGTACGATGGATGTACCGGATGCAGCCGGCTATAAAATGTATGCCGACAGTATCATGGTTTCACTTTCTTCTCCGGCCTATCGGGCTGCATTGGGCACGAATGGAAACTTCCTGCTGATGCATTCTGTTGGCAGCATTCCTCACAATTCGGAAATAGACGTCCCATTGAACTATGCCGATTACTATTATCTGGAAGCATTAAAACGTAAACGGGATATCGAGAAAGGTCTTTAATTAATGAGTATGCATTATGCTTAAATATCTATTTCCCTTATCATTTTTCTTTTTTATATAATATTCATAACTTTGCTTATCCGCGCGTATCGGGACCGGCAAGGAGAGTTTCCGTCCGATAAACCCTATTATTTGCTGATCGATATGTTGTTGGGTGGAGCTTGTATTGGCGAAGTCGATTCTCTGGCTTTGCCGGTGGAGATGAAAGTGGGGCGGGTACGATATTATAGGAAGGATTGATATATTTAATTTAAGATAGCATGAAAACAGGAAAGTTGATTTTAGCATTGGTATTTCTGATGTTGTTTGCCGATGCTTCGATGGCTGCCAAGTGGAAAGCCAAACATGTAGTTTTGATCGGTCTGGACGGCTGGGGCGCTTATAGTGTGAACAAGGCCGAAATGCCGAATGTGAAGAAGTTGATGGAAGAAGGATCTTATACGTTGAAAAAACGCTCTGTACTTCCGTCTTCCAGTGCCGTAAACTGGGCTTCCATGTATATGGGGGCGGGACCGGAACTTCATGGTTACACGGAATGGGGATCGCAAACTCCGGAACTGCCTTCCCGTGTAGTGAATAAGCACGGTATTTTCCCGACTGTGTTCAGCTTGCTTCGCGAGTCTGATCCGAAAGCTGAAATCGGCTGTATCTGTGAATGGGCGGGAATCCGTTACGTTGTCGATACGTTAGCTTTGAGTTATGATAAAAATATTACGGAAAAGCCGCAGAATCCGGCCACTGCCAAATGTGCGGTTGAATATATCAAGCGTGCACGTCCGGCATTGGTCAATATCGTTTTCGACGAACCCGATCATGTCGGTCATGCTGAAGGTCATGACACACCTGCCTACTATGAAAAGCTGAAAGAGCTCGACGGCTATATCGGCCAAATCATTCAGGCGGTTAAGGATGCAGGTATGTTGGATGAGACTATCTTTATCGTCACAGCCGATCATGGTGGTATCAAGAAAGGGCATGGCGGCAAGACCATGGAAGAAATGGAGACTGCCTTTATTATTGCCGGCAAGGGAATCAAGAAAGGATATGAATTCCAGGAAAGCATGATGCAGTTCGACTGTGCTTCGACAATCGCTTATATCTTCGGGTTGAAACAGCCGCAGGTTTGGATCGGACGTCCGATGATCCAGGTGTTTAAATGACCGTTTTCTTTCTGTATTCAGCCGGGGTAATTTCAAATTGGGCTTTGAAACAGCGGGTGAAATAACGCGGAGAACCGAAGCCCAGCCGGTCGGAGATGTCGGCGATCTGTAGATCGGGGTTTTCCGTCAACATGGTTGCGGCCCGCTTCAGTTTGCAGTTGAGGACAAAGTCATTGGGTGTCATACCTGTCAGTGCCTTGAATTTGGCATACAATGAACTTCGACTGAGTCCCAACTCGCGGGCCATCATATTCATGTCGAAGTCGATATTATCAAGATTCTTTTCAATGATCGAGTTGACCGTATCCAAGAACTTTTGGTCTATCGGGTTGCTTGCCAGCGATTGTGCATCGAAATCTTTCTGCTGGCTGAATTTCTTTTGCAGGATAATACGGTTACGGACCAGGTTATTGCAACGCGCCAGTAATACCTTTGCATTGAATGGTTTGTTTATATAGTCGTCGGCGCCTCGTTGTAAGCCTTCGATATTTTGTTCGGCGGAAGTGAGTGCCGTAAGCAGTACGACCGGGATGTGGCATACATCAAAATCATTTTTGATCTTCAAGCACATCTCTGTTCCGGACATTTCCGGCATCATGACATCGCTAACGATGATGTCCGGTCGTTCTGCGCGTGCCTTTTCCAATCCTTCTTTACCGTTTCGTGCCAGCAGGACGCGGTAGGTCGGTGAGAACAGGGAGTTGAGTATCTGGAGTAACTCTTCGTTGTCTTCGACCAGTAGGATCGTATGAAGGGAATCGTCTCCTTCGATCAAAAGCTCTTTTTGTTCCGTATCGGAAAACTCTTCCATGTGATCGGAAAAGGCGACCGTGTCGGGAATCAGGCTTTCCGTTTGCTTTTCTTGCTGCTTTTGTGCCAGTTCTTCCTCGGTAAAAAGCGTGCAGCCTTTCTGGAGATGGACAATGAAAATACTACCGTAGCCCGGTGTACTTTCCACTTGTATCGTTCCGTGGTGCAACTCGATTATGCTTTTGGTCAATGAAAGTCCGATCCCCGTGCTGGGAGTCTTGGTGATATTCGAGATACCGTTTTCAGCCTGATAGAATCGGTCGAATATTTTGTCTATATCTTCTTTGCTGATACCGATACCATTGTCGATAACTTTAATGGTAACTTCATTTTCTTTGTTTTCCAAAATCATTTCAATGGCTGCATTCGGTTTGGTATACTTGAAAGCATTGGATAGCAGGTTATAGAAGACTTTTTGCATTTGCTTCGGGTCGAAATAACACAAAACATTCTCTTGCGGAGCCGTGAAATTGTATGTGATGGAACGGCTGGACGCATATTCATAAAAAGACAGGTAAATCTCTTTCAGGAACGGGACGATGTCTTGCTCGTACACTTTCAGCTTCATATGCCCCTGTTCCAGTTTACGGAAATCCAATAACTCACTGATCAAGTTCCGCATATGATAAGTGTTTTTATATACTTTCAGCAGTTTGTTGTATACGGAAGGTGACAATGAACTGCTTTGTAATAAGAGTTCTATCTGGGAGATAATCAGCGTCAACGGTGTCCTGAACTCATGCGAGATGTTGGAGAAGAACTGTAGTTTTGCCTGATTCAACTCTTCGATCGCTTCTTTTTCCTTCCGTTCCATTTCCAGTGAAGTTTGCAACATGTATTGTGATTTCTTGAAACGGTAAATGCTGTACAGTATACTAATGATCAAGATGAAGTAGAGGAAATAAGCTAAGTTGGATGCATACCAGGGGGAATGGATATGAATGTCCATCTTGATGGTACGCGGTTGTTCCTGATTCGGGTCGTATTGTATTTCCCGGACGATGAGCGTGTACTTTCCGGGGTTCAAGTTCGTATAGAAAATATTGTTGTCTTTGCTGGGTATCCATTTCTTGTCGAAACCTTCCAACATGTATTCGTAAGACGCCTTTTTCAGCGTATTGACATAGTTGTTCGATGTAAAAGTGAAAATCAGATTATTTTGATTATAGGCCAGCTCTATTTCTCGAGTGAAAGGTAGGGCGGTGGCCAGCACCTTGTTGTGGTCGCCGGGAGAAACTTGTTCGTTGTTAATGAACAGGTCGGAAAAATATAGTTGGTAGTCTTTGGCGGAGTTGAACAACTGCTGTTCAAAGAATGTCGCCATGCCATTGCTGCTGCCGACGAATATTTCTCCGTTTTTGCAGACCAGGATTCCGCAACCGATGTTTATGCCTGTCAGAGGCAGGGCCGTCCCCAGTTCCACGACCTTGAACAGGTTTTGATCCGGATCGAAAAAGGTAATTCCTTTGTCGCCTGTTATCACTAATTGGTCCAGGGTCGACAAGGTGAGTTCATAGCAGTAGTCACTGGCGATGAAGCTATTTTCGGTTGTATATCCGATAAACCGTTTGTTCTTCTCGTCATAGTGGAACAGGCCGGAGCCACGGGTTCCGAGGAAGATCCGTCCCTCTTTGTCTTCGATTATTTGAGATATGGGAAATGTTCCCAATCCGTTTTCACCAGAACGGTATTGTACCTTGTCTTCTTCATTTTCGAGGTTGATCTTCCAGACACCTTTGCCGTAGGCCAACCAAATGTACCCTTTCGAGTCAATTAGGAAGCAGGTGTTCCCGTAATACTTACCGCTTTTGAACAATGGAGATACTTTTTCTGTATATAGATTCATTTTGAAGATTCCTTTCGGTCCGGTACAAATCAATTCGTCATTGTAGATTCTCATCTGGTTGATGCGGTCGCCTGCTATTACGGCATAAGACGGATCTTCGAAATAGGGATTTTTGAACCGTTTATTTTTGATGTCGTAGATGGATAGTCCTCCGGTATGTGTTCCAATATACAGTTTGTTGCGTTCAGGGCTGTAGGCTATTGCCTTCAGGTTGTTATGAGCAATGGAGTTACGATTCTCATCGGCCATGAAGTAGGTGAATTTCTTCGTTTTCCGGTCGAAAAAGTTCAACCCGCCTCCTTCGGTACAGATCCAGATATTATTGTCTTTATCTTCCACCATATTACCGACGAAAGGATAATTCAGGCAATCGTTCCGGCTGTTGTTAGCTGCATAAACCGTGAAAATATCTGTCTCCGGGTTGAAATAATTGACACCGCCGTAATAGGTCCCCAACCAGATCGTGCCTTGTCTGTCTTTGTAAACGGGGAATACGGATGAATGGGTCATGCTGCCGGGCAGAGGGTTGCGGGCATAAACTTCGAACTGATTGCTGGTCGGATTATATTTGTTTAGCCCGGTGAAAGTGCCGAACCAGATGTTCCCGAAGTTGTCTTCCACGAAATCCCGGACCTGGTTGCTCGATATGTTGTTGGGGTTGGAAGGATCGTAACGGTAACGGGTGAAATTGCCGTGCACGTCCCTTTTGTACATGCCATTCATGCGAATGGATATCCAAAGATTATATTTGGAGTCTTCATATAGGTCGTAAATGTCTTCTCCCATGATCATACAGGTCAGGGATTTGTCGTCATTCATCTTGAAGAGTCCGTCTGTAGTGCCGATCCAGTACCGGCCGCCGGAATCTTCCAACAAACAGGTCGCACGCTGGTTCCGATTTTCCAGCCTCGTGACGAAATCGAAATCGTTTTTATCCGGATTCCAGGTGAGTATGGAGTCAGCTATTCCTACCCATATTGTTCCTTTGATAGAAGCGACGGTATATACGTTTGATTTCCGTAGGCATGAGAATTTCTGTGTCTGGATGTCATAGCGGATCAAGGATTGATCGGAGTCGAAGAAAACATTTCCATCTTTGTCGCCTGCAATGAAGTGCGTCTGGTTACCTATCGGATTGGCGTTTTGGCGATGAAATTCGGATGGTTTGTATACTTTGGTCTGTACGCCGTCGTATATGCTGATTCCCTCTTCCGTCCCGAACCACATTCTACCCAAATTATCCTGGTAGATGGCCATGACGGAAAGTTGTGACAGGCCTTCCTGCATGCCTATATGCTTGAAATATATCGGGTATGTGCCGGAGCAAAATCCTACAAGCAGTATGAGTGATATGATGATTCTTCTCATAGTATTATAGTATATAACATTAGCAGTTCTGTTGTTTAAGGGGCTAAGATAAAAAATTTTTCCAAAAGCATTATCTTTGCAGGCATGAAAAAGCAAGTCTTCATTTTTTATCCGTTTTTGTTAGTTCTCCTGTTGCTGTTGTTTGCCGGCGGACTGGTTTATGGCGCTGTCTCGATACCCGTTGAAAGTGTGGTGAATATATTGCTGGGAGAGGGAACGGAGCGACTTGCATGGCAGAATATTGTGTTGCAGAGCCGTTTTCCCCAGGCTGTAACGGCTTTGTTAGCAGGTGCTTCGCTGGCTGTTAGTGGATTGTTGCTACAGACATTGTTCAGGAATCCGCTTGCCGGTCCTTCCATATTGGGAATCAGTGACGGGGCCAATCTGGGAGTCGCTGCGATCATGCTCTATTTCGGCGGTTCGTTGAGTATGGTGACCGATTTGCCGATCAGCGGTTATCTGGCGGTTATCTGTATTTTGGGATTGATTATTTATTTCTCGGCGAAGGTGAAGAATAACGTCATGTTGTTGATTATCGGTATTATGATCGGTTATCTCGCTTCATCATTGATTTCGGTTCTGAATTATTATGCATCGACTGACAAGGTGCATGCATTTGTGATGTGGGGATTGGGGAACTTCTCCGGGGTTTCCTTGCAACAGCTGCCTTATTTTGCCGGTTTTACCTGTATAGGATTGCTATTGGCCATTCTTTTGATCAAACCTCTGAATGCATTGCTCTTAGGAGAAATGTATGCTGCCAATTTAGGAATCAAGATCAGGCGGACGCGTATTCTGATCCTGTTGTGTACAGGATTGCTTACTGCGACTACGACTGCCTTTTGCGGGCCGATCTCCTTTATCGGGCTGGCGGTCCCGCATGTCGCACGTTTGATGTTGGGCTCATCCAATCATAAGATGCTGGTTCCTGTAACGTTGCTGACCGGTTCTTGCATCGCGTTGCTTTGTAATCTGTTGATGGTATTGCCGGGTACGCATAACATATTGCCGCTGAATGCCGTGACTCCGATGCTCGGTGCGCCTGTCATCATTTATGTAATTGTGAACCGGAAAAACATCCAATACTTTGACTGACCGATATATGACAAAAGTAGCTGCAATAGAAACAAAAGGACTTTGTATCGGTTACCTGCTGAAAGGCGGTAAGAGGAAAGTGGTCCATGAGGATTTGAACCTGCAACTCGTTTCGGGCGAGGTGACTTGTTTGTTGGGACTGAACGGTGCCGGTAAATCGACGCTGCTTCGTACGCTTTGTGGTTTTCAGCCTCCACTCGGAGGGGAAATACGTTTGATGGGGAAGCCTCTTTCCGGTTATTCGCAGGCAAACTTTTCCTTGACTGTCGGTGTTGTACTGACAGAAAAGACTAATGCAGGAGGAATTACCGTCTATGAACTGGTTTCGTTGGGCAGGCATCCTTATACCGGCTTTTTCGGACAGTTGAAGAAGCGGGATCATGTTATCATCGAGCAATCGCTTGAAGCTGCCGGCATAGCTCATAAAGCCAATAACTATGTCTCGGAGCTAAGTGACGGTGAACGGCAGAAGGCTATGATTGCCAAGGCGCTTGCCCAACAGTGCCCGATTATCCTGTTGGACGAACCGACCGCCTTTCTGGATGTGACCAGCCGTATCGAAACAATGGTTTTGTTGCATCGCCTGGCAGTCGAGCAAGAGAAAGCGGTTCTGCTTTCTACTCACGACCTGGACCTGGCTATCCAAATGGGGGATTGCCTTTGGCTACAGGAGAAAGGACGTCCGATGGCTTGCGGAACTCCCGAAGACCTGATTATGAGTGGAGCTTTTGAATCTTTTTTCGGTAAGGAGGGAATCGTATTCGATCCGGCAACCGGAAAGCTGAATACGGAAGCTCCTACGTCACCCATCGGTGTGGAAGGCGACTTTCTGACTTCTTATTGGGTAGGGAATGCTCTGATCCGTAATGGTTACCGTCCTTCGCCCGTAAAGGAAGGGCAGTTGAATATCACTTGCAAGAGCCCGCATGAACTGGTTGTGGCTTTCCCTGAGGGCTGCAAGGAAGAACTCCGGACGGTGGCGGAGCTTGTCTCTCTTATCGGCATGAGAAAAAGTTTTTATGGACATGGAAACAACGTTTCTCGCTTATGACAATAAATTTTCCCGGTAGGAAATAAAAGTTTTGTTTAAGATTAAAAGGAATAAATATGGCAAACGAAATAACATGGCGGCTGGAGCATGAAAGGATCGGCCGGTTGTTGTTGCATTATGCGATGCCGGCAGTGATCGGTACAATGGTGAATGCTCTTTATAATATTGTCGACCGTATCTTTATCGGTCAGGGAGTCGGTCCGCTGGCAATGGCAGGATTGACGCTGACATTCCCTATTCTGTTGTTCCTCCAAGCGTTTGGAATGCTCATAGGGGCGGGGGCTGCGACGCGTGTCTCCATCTATCTGGGACGGAGGGAGAATGAGATGGCGGAAAAGGTATTGGGGAATGCTTTCACCTTGACATTCATCATAACGCTTGCGACAGTAGTTCCCTGCATGATCTGGATGAAAGATTTATTACTGGCTTTCGGGGGAAGCGAACAGACCATCCCGTATGCACAGGACTATCTGAATATCGTGGTTCCGGGGACGCTCCTGACCTCCCTCAGTTTTGGCTTCAACGCTGTCATGCGTGCTTCCGGCTATCCGAAGAAAGCAATGTTTACCATGCTGATCGGGGCGATAACCAATGTGATACTTGATCCTATTTTCATTTTCTGGCTGGATATGGGGATTAAGGGGGCTGCCATTGCGACGATCATCTCGATGCTGCTCTGTACTCTTTTTGTCATGAACCATTTTGTCCAAAAAGACAGTATCGTCCGTTTCCATAAAGGGACGTTCAAGCTGGAAAAGCATGTGGTATGGAATATCCTGACGATCGGTGTTTCGCCTTTTGCCATGCAGTTGGCGGGAAGTTTGGTGGTGGTGATCCAGAACTATGCACTCAAACAGCATGGGGGAGACTTGGCATTGGGGGCAAACGGCATTATCACCAGTGTCGGAATGCTTTTGGTGATGCTGATTATCGGGATCGCGCAGGGGATGCAGCCGATTGTCGGTTTCAATTTCGGGGCAAAGAAATACGAGCGTGTCCAGGAAACGCTACGTCTGGTCATTATAACCGCTACCATTATCATGGGAGTCGGCTGCTTTTGTAGCGTGGCGTTTCCGAAATTGATCACCCGTGCCTTTACGAACGATCCTGATTTATTGGATGTGACGGCAAATGGCTTGCGGATCAGTTTGCTGGTATTTGTGGTCGTCGGTTCGCAGATCTCGATCAGCCAGTTTTTCCAAAGCATCGGGATTGCTTGGAAGGCTATGTTTTTGAGTTTAAGCCGCCAAGTCTTGTTCCTGATACCAGCGATGTTGCTGTTCTCCCGCTTTTGGGGGTTGGATGGTGTCTGGTATGCTGCTCCCTTCTCTGATTTTGTTGCGGCTGTAACTGCTTGGCTCTTTTTGTGGTATCATGTTAAAAACATGAAAAGTAAGAATTCGGATTGAACTTTTTAGTATCTTGTTTGTCATACTATATGAAAGTAGATTGATTAGGTTTCAACTAAAAGAATGAGAAGTATGAAAAGAGTATTATTATTACTGGCTGTCCTGCTATTTAGTGCAGGGACAATGATGGCCCAGCAGGATAAAGCTGCCGAGAAGGCCGCCAAGAAAGCAGAAAAAGAAGCGAAGAAAGCCGCCGAAGCAGCTGAACAGATGGCCTTGTTCGAACAAGGTGTACAAGCACTGAAGGAGAAAGATTTTGTATTGGAAGCCGAACGTGTCGAGTTTAAGCGTGGACAATTCGTCTATGTGACCCCGAGCACGAACTTTGTTTCCATGAAAGGTGACCGGGCGACTATCCAGTTGGCTTTCAATACTGCCGCTGCCGGCCCGAACGGGATCGGGGGGATAACGGTCGATGGCAGTGCTTCAAATATAGAGATGAAAACAGACAAAAAAGGAAATGTCACGTTTAGTATGATGGTACAAGGTGTTGCAGTCTCCGCCAATGTGACAATCCGTATGGTAAAAGGCACGAACAAGTGTACGGCAACTGTGAGTCCGAACTTCAACAGCAACCGTATTTCGTTTACCGGTTATCTGTATCCGTCGGATCAGTCCAACGTGTTTAAGGGGCGTGCCATCTGACGTGTAGATTCTTTTGTTCAGGAAAAGCTGCTTTCGGAAAGGGAAGCAGCTTTTTTTGTGCAACGTATTTTATATCTTTGTCCGTCAAAATATCATAAACATAAAAGTCATGCAATTAGCAATAGATCAGAAAGACATAGATAAGTTCCTGATGGTGGGTGACAAGGTGCTTATCAAACCGAAGAACCCGCAGAGTCAGACAAAATCCGGATTGTATCTGCCGCCTACTGTTCAGCAGGAGAAGATTCAGAGCGGCTATATCATCAAGGTCGGTCCCGGTTTCCCGCTTCCTTCCCAGAGTGAGGAACATGAAGTATGGGAAAAGAAGAAAGAGGGTGAGGTGCATTATCTTCCTTTGCAGGCGCATGAAGGCGATTTGGCTGTATTTCTACAGAATGCGGCTTACGAGATCAATTTTAATGAAGAGAAGTTCCTGATCGTCCCTCATTCGGCTATTTTGATGTTGGTTCGTGACGAAGGTTTGTTCGAATAACTCCTTTTTGTTTGGCAAAATACTGTGCTATCCAGTTTTTTGATGTATTTTTGCAACCAAATCAACA
>OLZF01001969.1_pt1 | contig 12186 bp, 8 predicted proteins | sample 1674391 | NCBI WGS metagenome assembly OLZF01 (sample SAMEA103958166, study PRJEB25191) | human gut metagenome | biome: human-associated habitat [ENVO:00009003]; feature: intestine environment [ENVO:2100002]; material: feces | place: Germany | collected 2013/2015
TTAATCAATTTATTAACTTAACACATTACAAAGATATGAGAAAAATTTCTTTGAATGGGCTTTTTTGCCCAAAAAGTTTAGTATTTAAGCAAATATTACGAACTATGAAGATCACACTATTCCTTCTTTTGTTTGTAACGTTCCAGGCGTACAGCCACGCTACCTACTCTCAGAGTACAAGAATCAGCATCCCCCGTTCTGAGTTACGAGTAGGCGAAATCCTCGATAAAATCGAGGCTCAGACCGAGTATTTGTTTGTCTACAATAAGAAAAGTGTGGACGTGCGCCGCACCGTAAATGTAGATGCAGACAATCAACCGGTGTCCGAAGTTTTGGACGAAATCTTTAATGGTACCGACATCAGATATGTAATGGAAGGCAAGAATATTGTGTTGACCAAACAAAATGAAAAGGCCAGTGAAATCATTGCTACCGTACAACAAGAAAATATCTCTGTAAAAGGTGTTGTTACCGATACAAAAGGTGAACCCATTATCGGTGCCAATGTCGTGGAAAAAGGAACTACAAACGGTTGCATTACCAATATAGACGGTGAGTTTACACTAAATACACCGACTAATGCAACGCTGGTTATCAGCTTTATCGGATACCAGCCTGTAACGATTGCTCTCAACGGGCAGAAAACTCTCAATATACAGATGCAGGAAGAAGCCCTGTCACTGGAAACGGTTGTGGTAACGGCTATGGGTATCAAGAAAAAAGCAGCTTCATTGACTTATTCAACCCAACAAGTGGGTGGCGATGAACTGACACGCGCCAAAGATCCGAATATGATAACCGCATTAGCAGGTAAATCAGCCGGTGTACAAATCAATAAGAGCGCATCCGGCCTTGGTGGCTCAGCCAAAGTTTCTATCCGTGGTACACGTTCCGCTTACGAAGGAGGCAATAACCAACCGTTATATGTCATCGATGGTGTCCCTATGCTAAATACGACTACCGAATCGACTTCCACCGTTATGGGTGGAGAAAATGACGGTGTGAATCGTGACGCCGGTGATGGTATCTCCAACCTGAATCCCGAAGACATTGAAAGTATGAGCATTCTGAAAGGTGCTTCTGCCGCCGCTCTTTACGGATCACAAGCAGCCAACGGTGTTATCTTAATAACTACCAAGAAAGGTAAAGCAGGTATGCAAAGAGTTACTTTCTCTTCAAATCTGACCATCGATCATGCCATCAGTCTGCCGGAATTCCAGAATTCGTATGGCCCCAGCGGAACTGACAGTTGGGGAGAAAAAAAGTCATTAACCGACTACGATAATGTTGGCAAATTCCTCGGTAACGGTGTAACCGCTATTAACTCCATATCCGTACAAAGCGGAAACGAGAAGATGCAGACTTACTTCTCTTATGCCAACACTACAGCCAAAGGTATCATTGATTCCAACAAATTACAAAAGCACAACCTTACGTTCCGCGAAACAGCGAGTTTCTTCAATGATCGTCTGAAACTCGATGGAAATGCTACCCTGATGACACAAAAGATTAAGAATAGCACTGCATCCGGAGGTATATACCTGAATCCATTGGTCGACCTGTACAGTTTTCCACGTGGAATGGACATGTCTGAATATGCTACTAATTTTGAAGTAGCCGACCCGACAAGAAATGGTATGCCTGTACAAAACTGGTATACAGACGTTTCCGAATGGTCACAAAATCCTTACTGGATTAAGAATCGTGTTACCAACACCAATAAGCGTTACCGCGCTATGGCATCCCTAAGTGCCAGCCTGAAAATAAACGATTGGTTAACCCTGCAAGCCCGTGGTAATGCAGACTACGTAAGCGACAAATTCGATCAGAAAATGTATGCATCTACAGCTCCCAACATTACAGGTACCTATAACGGAAAGAGTAACGGACGTTATGTTTGGTCAGAAAGCGAACAATTCCAGATTTATGCCGATGTGATGGCCATGTTCAATAAAACATGGAACAAATGGTCATTGAATGCCGCTGTCGGTACCAGTATCAACAAGAATAAAGTCAACTCACTGATGCTCGACTCTAAAATCGCCTCACTTTACAAACCTAACTTATTTACGGTTGCCAATATCGTTATGGGCTCCAATGCCTCCATCAATCAGGAGATTGATCAGAGACGTACCATTCAGTCTGTATTCGGAACTGCACAAATCGGCTTTGACGAAGCCCTGTATCTTGACATTACAGCACGTAATGACTGGTCTTCCACATTGGCTCATACGGAAAGTATGAATTCAGGCTTCTTCTACCCTTCCGTTGGTTTATCCTGGATCATTAATAACTCATTAAAACTACCGGAATGGATTTCCTTTGGTAAAGTACGTGGTTCATGGGCACAAGTAGGTAACGACCTGCCTATCGGTATCACTAACCTTGTAGATATTATTCAGGCCGGTGGTGTATTGCAAGCAGCCGACACATACAATAAGGGCGATCTGAAACCGGAAATCAGTAGTTCTATCGAATTTGGTACGGAATGGAGATTCTTCCAAAGCCGCTTAGGAATTGACTTTACCTGGTATCAGACTGATACAAAGAATCAATTGTTGAGAATGCCCACCGCCGCAGGAGACAAATATGCATATCGCTATATCAATGCCGGGAAGATCCGTAATAAAGGTATAGAATTAACAGTAGATGCAACTCCGGTTATGAATGATAATTTCCGTTGGAAAACTGCCGTCAACTTCTCAACAAACAGCAATGAAGTCATTTCTCTTCACCCGGATTATACTTCATTCATTTATGGTAGTTCCGGACTTTCTATGGCTTACCTGATGCGCATCAAAGAAGGTGGTTCCCTGGGCGATATCTACGGAAATGCATTCGTGCGTGAGAATGGAAAAATAAAGCTCAATGAAGATGGAAGTCCTCTTGTAAAGACTGGTAACAACGACTATCTGGGTAATGCAAATCCCGACTGCTTATTGGGTTGGAGTAATACATTTACCTATAAAGGATTCAGTCTCTATTTCCTGATCGATGCCCGCGTAGGTGGTGATGTCATGTCCTTGACACAAGCAGTCCTTGACCAAAATGGCGTGACCAAAGCAACGGCACAGGCCCGTGATAGAGGTTACATAGAATACGAAGGAACTCGCTTCGACGAGAATCATATTAAACCATTCTTTAAATCAGTAGGTGGTCGTAATGGTATATCCGAATATTATATGTATGATGCTACCAATATCCGTATGCGTGAATTGTCAATCGGCTATTCTTTCCCGCAATCACTGCTGGAAAAGACGAAGGCATTCAAGGGTATCGATGTATCGCTGGTAGCACGCAACCTGTTCTTTTTCTACAAAGATGCACCGTTCGACCCGGATGCAACCTTGTCTGTTGGCAACTCACTTCAAGGTGTAGATGTATTCGGCATGCCTTCTACCAGAAACATTGGTTTCAATATCAAATTCACATTCTAACTTAAAGCATTTACGATTATGAAATATAATAAATTCCTAACCATACTTTTTGCAAGCGGATTGCTGGGTATCGCAGTCGCATGTACCGACAATTTTGAAGCAGATAACAGAAACAATACAGGGTTTGACTCCGAATTGCAGGAATATGATTTCCAAAAATATCTGTTGAAGTTTGAAATAATCCAGAGTGGTATCTACTTTAACTACGACTGGGGCGAAGGTAAAAACTGGACTTTCCAAATCGCACAAAATTTAGGGCAAGACATGTTCTCAGGCTATTTCCATGATTTCAATCAAGGTTTCAATGATAAGAACAGCGTATATGCACTGAACGATGGATGGACTTCTACTCACTGGACATACAATTACTCGTACATTATGCCCGAAGTACAGAAGTGCGAACAAATCAACGTAGAGCAGCCTGCACTGTTAGCTGTAACCCAAATATTGAAGGTTGAATTGATGCACCGTGTAGCAGATTGCTACGGACCATTGGTATATAGTAAATTCGGACAAGAAGGTGACAATGTAGATGATCTGAAGACAGCCTACAAACAATTCTTCACCGATCTGGAAAAAGGAATCACTTCTTTACAAAGTTTTATCAAGGACAATCCCGGCGTAGAGCCGTATAAAGACGCCGACATGCTGACTCCTAACAAGACTTTGGCAGAATGGGTTAAATTTGGCAATTCATTGCGTTTGCGTCTGGCCATGCGTGTTGCTAACGTAGACAAAGCTCTTGCCACCGAGCAAGCACAGAAATCATTCACCCTCGGGCAATTCCTGGAAGCACCAAATGAGATTATTTCCGTATCGACTGCCGGCGGCTACAATAATCCGCTGGGTGAAATCAACAAGTCATGGGGGGAAGTCTTCATGGGGGCCACCATGGAATCTGTACTGACCGGATATGATGATCCACGCATGTCCAAATATTATGATCCGGCAAATGGTGCAGTTATCACATGGAAAGAGAACGATGTAGTGAAAGAACTTCCGCAACTCTTTGAGTACGCTGGAAGCTACAAAGGCGTACCACAGGGAACCGGCTTGCTTTCTGCCGACAATCGCTATAAAGAATGTTCAAAGAGTACAGTCAGTCAAAAAACGAACCCTATTTTAATGACTGCTGCCGAGGTATGGTTCCTTCGTGCAGAAGCTGCTTTACGAGGCATCTCTACAGAAGATCCCAAAATATGCTATGAGACAGGTGTAAAAACATCCTTTGAGCAATGGGGAGTAGGTGGAGTTGATGCTTACCTGCAAAGTGACAAGACACCAGCTGATTACAAAGATCCGTTCGATACCCAATTCGATATGAATGCACGCATCACTACTACTCCCAATTGGGCGGATGCCAACGGTACAGAAGAACAATTTGAGAAAATCATGACACAGAAATGGCTTGCCATATATCCCGAAGGTAATGAAGCATGGACAGAGCAACGTCGTACCGGTTATCCGAAATTATTTAAAGTCAAAGTGAATAATAGCGGTGGTGCCATTAACACAGATGAGATGATCCGTCGTCTCCCATATCCGGAAGGTCTGAAAACATCTAATCCTACTCAGTACAGTTCATTAACAAGAGCACTGGGTGGTGCCGACACAGGTGGTACTCGTCTCTGGTGGGATGCCGGAAAGAATAATTTCTAAATTCCAATAAGACCAAGGTATAGAATTTTGATTAGTGGTGTTTTTCTCCGTATTAGTTACGAGGAAAAGAAGATTGGGAGGAGTAAAGTCATTTGGGGGACTTTACTCCTTTTTTTGTCTATATTTTCAGATACACTAAAGACTGGTATATGTCAGTTTATCATCCATTATTAATAACCAGGATTCTGTTGTTGCTTCTTTTCCTCGGAAGTCAACGTATGACCAAACAACCGTCGGGCTTATATCCCACCAATCATCACTTATAGACTTGTATCGGCAACTCCCCGCGCAATGCTCCCAAAACGTTAACAGCAAGCGCTTCCAACTCATCTTCTCCAGGGTACACATACACTGGAGCAAGAAAAGAGACACGCTCTTTCAGACGGGAAATAACATACTCTGAATGGGCAATACCGCCTGTCAGCAAGATTGCATCTATTTTACCGAAAAGCGCAACGGCGGCAGCTCCAATACTTTTGGCAACCTGATAGATCATGGCATTCAGCACCAATTCGGCTTTTTCATCTCCGTCTTCAATAAACTTTATGATGGCAGGTATATCCGTAGTGCCAAGGTGTGCTGCCAGACCGGCATGGCCGGAAATGCGTTTCTTCAGTTCATCCTTTCTGAAACGATGGGAATAACAAAGATCGATCAACTGCCCGGCAGGCAATGTTCCCGCACGTTCGGGAGAGAAAGGACCTTCACCGTCAAGCGCATTATTCACATCAATGGCACGTCCGTAATGGTGAGCCCCAACAGAAATGCCACCACCCAAATGACAGATAATCAAATTCAAGTCTTCATAGCGCACCGGATGATCGGGAGAAGCGGCTGTTAACTCGGCAGCATAACGGCGGGCGATGGCACGCTGGTTCAAAGCATGCCAGATGGTAATACGTGGCATCAGTGGAGAACCCGTGATACGGGCTATCTCATCCAGTTCGTCCACGACACCGGGGTCAGCAATAAAAGCACGGCAATCGGGAAGCAATGCTGCCAATTCGGAAGCAATAAGGCACCCCAGATTACACGCATGGCTTCTCATGGCATGGGTTATATCATCCAGCATGGCGTCGTTCACCTCGTACACTCCACCCGGAATGGGTTTCAGTAATCCTCCACGCCCTACGATGGCATCAAATTCAAAAGGAATACCATTCTCTTTTAAGGCTTCTATTACCAGATTCTTGCGGAATTCAAACTGGTCGATGACGCGAGGGAAATGGGAAAGTTCTCCTACCGAATGGCGAATGTTACGCACCAAAAGCGGAGTTGTGTCTTCGTATACTGCAATTTTCGTTGAAGTAGAACCGGGATTGATAGCAAGAATTCTCATAATTTAAGATTTGACGATTTACAATTTACGATTAGGATCACCTACTTTATCACCCTGCCACTTAGTCACAGGCACAAGTGAGACATGCCATAGCAATACTATAATATTTAGAGAGACCGGAATCACTACGTGAGGGCAACACCACCGGACATACAGGACCTTGCAACAGACCTGCCATATCAGCATGGGCAAACAAGGATACAGCCTTATAAAAAGCATTTCCCGATTCGATATTAGGGAAGATCAGCACATCCGCTTCTCCATTGATAGGAGATGCAATCCCTTTGATATCACCGCTTGTCTTCTCACAGGAAGTCTTTACATCCAACGGACCATCGATTATTACATTTCCGAATTCTCCGGCCTCCGCCAACTCCACGATATTGACATAATCTAACGAATGGGGGAACTTGGCACTTACCTTCTCCGTACAATGAATAAGTGAAATGCGAGGTTGTTCGATGCCAAAGTGGCGACAAGTATGGATGGCATACCAGATCATCTCTATGCGTTGCTGCAAAGTGGGTCGCGGAATTACGGCGGCATCCGAGAAGAACAGCAACTTATCATACGTAGGAATCTGCATTACAGCCAGATGGGTCAGGATTTTACCCTTAGGCAACAGGCCTTTTTCTTTGTCAAGGATAGCATGCAACAAATTATCTGTATTGATAATACCTTTCATCAAAATATCCGCTCCACCCTCACGAACAATACGTACAGCCTCACGCGCCGCCTCATCGGGATCCTCTATATGCACCGTACGGACGTACTGGGGATATTTCTTCAATGTAGGATATTTTTCAAGAATCGCAGAGTCGCCAATCATCAGGAACTCCGCAATCCCTTCTTCCAGAGAACGGGCAATGGCGTATTCCGTATTGAGGTCATTAGCACAAACTACTGCAATACGTTTCCTTTTGTTCAAGGATTTCAAGTGTGAGGTTAGTTGATCAAAGCTTCGAATAGGTTCCATAACGTTAGATTTTTAGCAAATATCTGAAAAAATGTCGAGAAATGCAGCATAACACTCCAGGAAATTTCGCAAGCCTTATTTCATTTTGATAGTTTACACCACAGATTACACAGATTAACACAGATTTATTCTAATCATGGTGAAAAGTAATAATCTGCGTTAATCTGTGTAATCTGTGGTGTAAACTAAATTTCGTTTTGAGTTATTTTATGTACTTTTGTCCCCATACGCAAAATATTGAATTATGAACAGCCTTATTTTTCCGTCATACGTACAAAAAGGTGATCGTGTCATCATCCTTTCTCCTTCCAGCAAGATAGACAAGTCTTTTTTGAAAGGAGCCAAAAAGCGTTTGAAATCCTGGGGACTGGAAGTGGTAATGGCTAAACATGCCGGAAGCTCACACGGAACGTATGGAGGCAGCATCAAACAGCGCGTAGAAGATTTACAGAATGCGCTGGATGATGAAAAGGCTAAAGTTATTCTATGCAGCCGTGGCGGATACGGAGCAGTGCACCTGTTAGGGAAGCTCGATTTTACCCGTTTTCGTGAACATCCTAAATGGCTGATTGGTTTCAGTGACATTACCGCATTACATAATGTGCTCCAGAAAGAAGGTTTTGCATCACTCCACGCCCTGATGGCACGCCATTTGACGGTAGAATCCGAAGATGATTTCTGCACATTGGCACTCAAAGATATCCTCTTTGGACATTTTAATCCGGAGACAGCAGAATCTGTAAAAATCTCAGAAAATGGTTTCAGCTATATTTGCCCCGGACACAAATTAAACCATAAAGGAACCGCCAGCGGCATTTTACGAGGTGGCAACCTGTCCGTATTTTATGGGCTGCGCGGCACTCCTTACGATATTCCCGCTGAAGGAACCATTCTCTTTATAGAAGATGTAGGCGAACGTCCGCATGCAGTAGAGCGCATGATCTACAATCTGAAACTGGGCGGTATATTAGAAAAACTATCCGGCCTTATTATCGGACAGTTTACGGAATACGAGGAAAACAAGTCTTTGGGGAAAGAGTTATACGGTGCAATTGCCGACCTCGTGAAAGAATACGATTACCCCGTCTGTTTTAATTTTCCGGTAGGACATGTCAGCATGAACCTGCCCATGATAAACGGAGCGGAAGTAACGCTGGAGACCGGAAGAAAGGAAGTGAAACTAAGTTTTAATTTAGATAAAGAATGAAACGGAATTATACTCTCATCCCTTTATGCCTGGTGTTGCTTGCATTCATAGCATGCAGCAACAATACCAAGAAGGCAAGCGACGACACTGAAACAACAACCAAAAGCGTCGTCAATGTTCCACAGTTCAACGCAGACAGTGCTTACCAGTATGTGAAAGCACAGGTTGACTTCGGTCCACGTGTTCCTAATACGAAAGCGCATGTGGATTGTGGCAATTATCTGGCTGATAAACTGACAGAATTCGGTGCAAAGGTTACTAGCCAATATGTAGACTTACCTGCCTATACCGGCACATTACTAAAGGCCCGGAATATCATCGGTTCCTACAAACCGGATACAAAAAAGCGTATTGCACTTTTTTCTCATTGGGACAGCCGTCCGTGGGCAGACGCTGACCCGGACGCTAAAAAGCATTACACCCCCATTTTAGGTGCCAATGACGGTGCCAGCGGTGTAGGCGTATTATTGGAAATAGCACGTCATTTGCAGAAACAGTTGCCGGAAATGGGTATAGATATTGTTTTTGTAGATGCTGAAGATTATGGAACACACCAGGCTTACAACGGCCCGCATAAAGAAGAATACTGGGGACTTGGCTCACAGTATTGGGCACGCAACCCGCACGTACAGGGATATAATGCACGCTTCGGTATATTGCTGGACATGGTAGGTGGCAAAAATGCAGAATTCCGTTATGAAAGCCTGTCTCATGAAGTAGCTCCCAATGTCAATGAGAAAGTCTGGAAAACAGCCAACGCTTTAGGCTTCGGGCGTTATTTTGTACAGAAAAAAGGCGGCTTCGTTACCGATGATCATACGTTCATCAACAAGTATGCGAAAATCCCGACAATCGATATCGTCCCTTACTATCCGGAAGGAGATTTCTTTGAGCATTGGCACACCGTGAAAGATGATATGGATGCCATTGATAAAGCTACATTGCAAGCAGTAGGACAAACTGTCATGCAAGTAATCTACAGCGAAAAATAAATCATAAATTATAAATCATAAATCTGCAACATGAGTATCAATGAACTACAAGACGAAGTGATCACCGAATTCAGCGACTTTGACGACTGGATGGATCGCTATCAACTCCTCATAGACTTAGGAAACGAGCAGGAACCGCTCGACGAAAAATATAAGACGGAACAGAATCTGATTGAAGGTTGCCAAAGCCGTGTATGGCTGCAAGCTGACGAAGAGGATGGAAAAATTATCTTCAAAGCAGAAAGCGACGCTTTGATTGTAAAAGGTATCATTTCGTTGTTGATGAAAGTCCTTTCCGGGCATACACCGGACGAAATTCTAAATGCCGATCTTTATTTTATTGATAAGATAGGATTGAAAGAACATCTTTCTCCTACCCGTAGCAATGGTTTGCTGTCTATGGTGAAGCAGATGCGGATGTATGCGCTGGCTTTCAAGGCGAAAGATAGTAGTAAATAAATAGATATTCCCCTTATCAATAGTGCTTTGATAAGGGGAATAGACTTTCCACAATACATAGTTATTTTCCATACAATCATTGAACAACCTTATAAAACGCAATAATTGGATTATCTGTATCAGGATCATATTTACGAAATATATCAGGATAATCTTTGGGCTCTTTAGACAAAGCATATCCTATAGTTTCCGGGGTTAAAACACCCCAAAATTGTCCTTTATAAACTCCATCAATTAATTGAAAGATAGGAACTGATTTACCAACTTTATCAGTCAATCTTTTACCACAATATATCTGTTTCTCTTGGATTAAATCATATAGAGCAGATTGAAGAAAGCCATCTTTTGAAAATTGGAAATAAAGAAGATTATTACATTTGTATATACTTTCTAATCCCAGAGAATATTTTGACTTTACCAATTCCCATCCATTTATCTTATTTTCTATTTTAGAAAATGGCAAAGGATCCGGCAACATTATTTTATATAGAGCTTTTAAGCTATCTGGATTCAATTCGTAAATTACGTTATCAAAATTTCTGCAATAATACAATACTGAATCATTATAACTGAATGGTTGCCTCGTAGGTCTAAAGCGATAAGAAGATTCAGCATCATTGTGTGGAAAATAGTGCCGGTCCATAGTCATAGCATTTTTTGAGACTAATAAGGAATAATATAGATCAGTGTCATTCGGATAGTTACTATGATACCTATTATCATAATAATAAACTCCTCCCAACGAAGCCATTGCTGTAGGATCAGGCTTAACGAGCTTTTGTGTTTTGAAAAATATTCCATTATCCGCATTATAAAACAAAAGAGATTGCTTATGATTATCATAAATAATTAACTCCCTGCTTTGTTCATTAATAACAAATGTATTAACATCCGTATACTCACCTGGTCCTGCTCCTTTGGCATCTATCTTAAAAATCATTTTACCTTGCATATCATAACAAATAATTCTGGCAAATTTATCATGTATGTAGATCTTCTCATTTTTAATTTGTATTTCCTGTATGGAGGCAAGCAAAGGCTCTGCAGTCAACTGGATATAAGAAGTAACTTCTAGAAAATTTCCCAAATCTTCAAAATTGAAATCTTCCACTTCTACTGTTATAGTTTGTAAATTTGCTCTAGTAATATTCTCCATCGAAAACAATACGTCTTCTTTCTTATTCCTGCTTTGGCAGGAATGAAGAAAGAAGGGAAACAATATAACGGCATATATACATTTCATAATGATTAAATTTTAAGATCCACTTCCACAACCTACAGGAGTACAGGAATAGGGTACAGCACAAAACACACATATTGTTTCTGTAGTAACATGAACCCAGCCATCTTCCGTTTTATAGTGACATCTTACATCGTCAGGCTGTAACCAACTATTAGGTCCGTTTTCATCCTGCGCAAGAGACTCTACATTCGCCAATGTAGAATTAATAAAATCTGCCAACTCTGAGCTCTGCTTAAAATACTGTTGCACAAATGCGAACATAAAACAAATTGTAAATAAAACAACAACCTTCTTTTTCATAATAACTAAAATTTAAAATTAAACATTAATTCAGGTATTTATCTTGTACTATTTGATAAAATTCAACTGCCAAATCTGGTAATTCTGACATCGGGAAAAAAAGATCCTTAATATATAGTTCTCTATTCGTAACAAAATAGAAAGGCGGTTCTACCTCTTCCAATATTGGTTTTTCTATTTGAAAGACCTTAGCTGTATCAATATGATTAATGGCTACAAAAGCCTTAAAATCTCTCAAACTTTGAGTCTCAATAAGAATATTAACAGACTTCATTTTTCCCGTAATATTCTTCAATTCAGATTCAATACAGCTACTGCAATCCGAAAGAGAAAATTTATAAAAAAGCTTATATCCATCATTAAATTCAAGACTAAAAGGTCGCTTTTGCCTATCAACTATCAGATCTAAATCTTTAATTCTCTCATTAGTGTATTTATGACATTGAGTTATTGCCCAAACAGCAGAGCCCAATGCAATACTTTTCTCTAGCAGTTTCAGATTACATTCCTTTAACTTACTATTAATTTGACAGTTATTTCTAGTCATTATTATTAACCCTATTGAAAGAACAAA
>OLZF01002004.1_pt1 | contig 11957 bp, 23 predicted proteins | sample 1674391 | NCBI WGS metagenome assembly OLZF01 (sample SAMEA103958166, study PRJEB25191) | human gut metagenome | biome: human-associated habitat [ENVO:00009003]; feature: intestine environment [ENVO:2100002]; material: feces | place: Germany | collected 2013/2015
GCATTAAGGCGTCGGGACAACATATACCCCAAAAATTGTTTGATTTGATGAAAGGCGGTGCGGCATGATACTGAACCCGGTGATACAAGGTGGGGGCGGCGGTGCAAATCTCGTGACTGCAACACTGGATTTTGAGCCGAAAAATGGTGTAACATACACGTTTCTGGATGAAAATGGAACGCCTAAGCAAATCGATGGGACGGGAGTCTATTCCATGCAGGCGGGGATTTTGATTGCCGAATTTGATGTGTCACGCTCTTCGCCCTTTTTCTCTGGTGACATTTCTCAAATTAAAATTATTGGCCAAGTTGGAGCCGCTTATCATGTGACTGGAGATTTCAGGATTTATTAACCAATAGTTTAAGATGGAAAGGCGGTGTGCCATGCCACCGGATTGCAATGATTGTCCCATGGAATCCCGTATCGCTAACCTGGAACGGCGAGTAGAAAAGAACGAACAGAAATCCTCTGAGACGCACAAAGAATTTTATAATCGGGTCCGGGCCTTGGAGATCGCCCGTGCAGAGCAGGGCCAGCAGTACACAACGATACTCGAAAAGCTGGAGGACCTGACGGGTAAAGTGAGCACACTGTCCAAGGGATTGTCAGACATTCAGGCAGAGCCTGGACGAACCTGGAAAGATCTGAAAGGCAAAATAAGTTGGGCCGTAATTGCGGCGGTTATTACAGCGGTTATGGCCTTTCTGTTAGACAAGATAGGTCTTTGAGAGGGGGTGAAAATATGGACTTTGGAATCGCATCCGTGGCGGCCATTACCGTCATCTGTTATCTGGTGGGACTGATCGTCAAATCGTCTGGCCTGGATAACAAGTACATCCCGGCTATCGTGGGCCTGTGTGGCGGTGTTCTTGGCGTGGCGGCGCTGTATACCGGCCTCCAGGATTTCCCGGCCACGGACCCGCTGACCGCCGTTGCCGTGGGCATCGTAAGCGGTCTGGCGGCAACTGGTGTTAACCAGGCCATCAAGCAGATGAAGGAATAACAACATATTTTTGACTACAAAGGAGATTGAACTATGAACACCGAACTACTCTATGAACTGTACGAAATCACTGAGAAGAACGACGCCCCCGATTTGGCTACCGTAGGCATGCCCATGCTCCTGAAGAAGCACCCTGAGATTACCCACGAGGAGGCCAGGGAGATGCGTGAGTTTACTGGCCGTCACGGTCAGGAACTGGCCGCCGCCTACCCTGACAAGGAGGCATTTGCCGCCGCCGTGGCTACTGGCGTGGCGGAGGATGAGGCCGCCAAAGAGGAAGCGGAAAGAGAATAATAAAAAAGCACCCAATCAGGGTGCCTTTAGCTCCATATTTAGCTGTTGAATAATCAGGGCGGTCTCTAACATCCCAGTCATTTTCTCCTCACTGTCCGGCATGGAGGAAAAGTTCTCCCTGGCATTTGTCAGGATTCTGAGGGCCATTTCCCGGTCTTCGTTTGTGGCGTTGCCGGACTCGAACTTGTCTGCTAGTGCAGAAAATTCCTGGTTTGTGTCCACTGATAGGCTGAAAGCAGTTTCTGCCTGCCTCAAAAAGTGGCAAAGCAATTTGTAATCATGCATTTTTATCACTCCCTTATCCGCATATTACAGCACACGCCCTGATATGTCAATGGAGGAAGACCATGAGATTACGAAAACAGTATTTGACCAAGAACGACTGTTACAAGGCCGGGAGGACCATCCGGCCGCTGGGAATAATGATACACTCGACGGGGGCTAATAACCCCTCTGTGGCCCGCTATGTGCCCGGAGATGATGTAATTGGTCGGAATCAGTACGGGAATGATTGGGACAGGCCCGGACTGGAAAAGTGCGCCCACGCCTTTGTAGGCAGATTTGCCGACGGATCGGTGGGGACAGTACAGACCCTTCCATGGAATCGCCGTGGCTGGCACTGTGGCCGAGGAAAGAACGGCAGTGCAAATGATACCCACATTTCCTTTGAGATCTGCGAGGACGGCCTGGAGGATGCCAGCTATTTTAAGGCGGTGTACCAGGAGGCCGTGGAGCTGACCGCCTCTCTCTGCAAAGAGTATAACCTGGACCCGTTGGCTGACGGAGTGGTAATCTGCCATCAGGAGGGCTACCGTAGAGGGATCGCCAGCAATCACGGGGATGTGTTGCACTGGTTTCCAAAATTCGGCAAGACCATGGATGATTTCCGGGCCGATGTGGCCCGATGGATGGAAGGAGAGGATGAGATGACACAGGAACAGTTTGATACCATGATGGAAAACTGGCTGGCTAGACGGAACAATCAACCGGCCTCTGATTGGGCAAAGCCGTATATTCAGGAGGCTATCGACGCAGGTGTGATGACAGATATAGGCGGGACCATCCAATCTCCCCAGGGGGTTGTTACGAGGCAGGAGCTGGCCACAGTGGCGGCGGCAATTATCAAAAGATAAGGACGTGAGCAAATGAGCGCAAGAGTAAAGCTACCTCCTGAAATGGCTGACCTCTTGCGCTCTGAACTTGATGCTGCTATCAAAGAATCCGCATTCCACCGGGACGATGAACTGATCGCCAGACGATATCTTATTGACAAATGGTGTCAGATGGATATTGCGGCGGAGCTTGGATGGCGCAGGGCTACTGTGGGAGACCACCTCAAACATATTTTGGAACGGGTGGAAAATGTATCCGCCAAGCTCTACACAAACCGTACATAAAACGTACACAACCCCGACTGGGACCGTACCCAGCCGGGGAATTTTTATGCGACAATATAGACATGGAGGACGTGAGGATCAAGGGTTGGTACACGTCGCCGCCCTCCTCACGGACTCCTTATTTTTATACAAAGGACGTGTGATATATGACCCCGGTAGAGAGATTGATTGCCGCTGGCATCCGCCCGGACTGTGCCGCTGAGAGTGTGATGTGGTATCAGGCCCAGGGGGATGACTATGGGCTCCAAAAATACTTGGACGAGGTAGAAGCAAGAAAGGAGGCACTGGACAATGGCCGGATTTCCTAATTATACATACCCCGCTTACGGCGGCTACAACCCTGTAACTCCGTTTGCGCCCGCTCCACAGGTCTACCAACCTATGCAGCAGCCCGTTCCACAGCCTGTACAGTCCGCCCAGACGGTTGGGAGTACAAACACACAGCCCAACTTTTTCTGCCGTCCTGTGGCCTCCAAAGAGGAAGCGTTGGGTGTCCCAGTGGACTTTATGGGTGCCCCCATGTTTTTCCCGGACCTTGCTCATAATGTGGTCTACATGAAGCGGTTCAATACCAATAGTGGGTCGGCTGATGTGTTTGAGTTTAAGCTCGATGCGCCCAGAGAGAAACAGGAACAGGTCCCCACTCAGGTAGCGGCCTTTGCACCGCTGGATGAGTTTATAGACATGAAGGACACAGTACAAAATTTAAAGGACGAGGTTGATAGATTGAAAAAACCTACTGGAAAGGCAGTGAAAAAGAATGATGCCTCCAATGATGAATAATCCAATGATGGCAATGCTCCAGATGGCACGGAACGGCGGAAATCCCATGCAAATGCTCCAACAGATGGCTGGGCAGAATCCACAGGCCGCCCAAGCTATGCGGCTTATCCAGGGGAAGAATCCGCAACAGCTCCGCCAGATTGCGGAAAACATGGCAAAAGAGCGGGGCGTTGATCTGAATCAGATGGCCCATCAAATGGGCATTACATTGCCTAAGTAAATAAAGCACTTTATCAGTTTTCGGGTCTTGATAAAAACCGCTCTTTGGAAACATCCGGGGAGCGTACGGCCCCGATGTAATAACTGATAAAGGAGTATATACAATGGACAACGATTTTGCGACTGGCTATGCGCTGGGCAGCGATTCCAACGGCGGAAACTGTAACAATGGCGGCTTTTGGGGCGGTGACGGCTGGTGGGCTATCATCATCTTCGCCATGATCTTTGGCTGGGGCCGCGGCGGTTTCGGCGGCTTCGGCGGTGGCGGTGCCAGCACTGATCCTGGTCTCCAGGGCCTTGCTACCCGTGCCGATGTAAACGAGGCCATTGCCTTCAACGGTGTGGAGCGCGGTATCTCTGCTATCCAGCAGGGCATCTGCGATAGCACCTATGCCCTAAACAGCAGCATCACCAACGGCTTCAATAACACCAATGTTGCTCTGCTTCAGGGCTTCAACGGCATCCAGTCCCAGATGTGCAACATGGCCGCGCAGGCTCAGGATTGTTGCTGCCAGACCCAGCGGGCCATTGACGGTGTGAATTACAACATGGCCACCAACACCTGCGCCATTCAGAACACTATCCAGGGCAGCACCCGCGATATTTTGGAAAACAACAATTCCAACACCCGTGCCATTCTGGATTTCCTGACTCAGAGCAAGATTGATTCCCTCCAGGCTGAGAATCAGTCCCTCAAGCTGGCTGCGTCTCAGGCTAACCAGAACAGCTATCTGACCGCCACTCTGGACGCTCAGACCTCTGAACTGATCCGGCGCATCAATCCCATGCCCGTGCCAGCCTATCAGGTGCCCGCCCCCTATCCCTACTGCGGGGCCTATAACAGCGGCTGCGGCTGTGGCTGCTAAACTGGTCGATTTCGACCCCTTTAAATTTCCGGCTCTGCCGTGACTATTTCGGGGCGGTGGGCAACAGTCTGCCGCCCCTGATTTTTGGAGGTAAAATATATGTCTTGCAAACCTGTATGTAAGCTCTGCGACCGGCTTGTGCTCTCACAGGCGGTCACCTTTACTGGTGGGAATCTGGAGATCAACCTGCCTGCTGGTTCCTACAATAACGGAGAGAAGTATTGTATCGTTGTGGCCCAGGCGATCCCTGAAACTACCACTATCAATGCTCCGGTATATATCACCATCGGGACCGGGACAACGCTCTACCCGCTGACCAAGCGTAACTGTGCTCAGGTAACTGCCTGTGGTATTCGTACCCGCACCCGCTACTCCGTCTGTGTGGTTACTACCCCAACCGGCGGCTCGTTCCGTATGCTGGGTCAGCCTTGCTGCTCCCCCAGCAACAACCTTTCCAGCATTGACGGTGGGACCGCCGCTGCCCCTGCGACATAAAGGAGGGATACAGTATGAAACGATCTACTAAAATGCTTCTGATGAACCAGGGAAAAGAAAAGGGCCGCCATTTCGGGTTTGAGTATGATGATTGGCGGGCTAAAGACCGCTATCCGTATCCTGACCGGGCGGAGGACCGCTTCCGTGACCGCACTGGCCGCGAGCACTACGACAATGGACGATATGCCCCAAGCTCCGCAATGATGGAACCGGAGGACAGAGGATACCGCAGATATTCAGACGGACGGTTTGCGCCCAGGTCGGATATGTATGGGCCTGATATGGGGCGCTATCTTCCCTACCATGACCAACCCATGGGCCATTTTGACGAGAACCAGCATTGGCCGATAAACGATAGATACGAGGGCCGTCCAATCGGGTTCAATCGTGACTGGGTACAAATGGGAAGTTCCGATGCGAGCGTGCCTCAGTATCGGGAAATGGACCACATTCCCGGCCATCGTGCTATGAGTGGATATTCTGACAGCAATTATTCCCCAAAGTTTGACCAGCAAATGGCCGATGAGTGGACCAGCCACATGGAGAATGAGGATGGAACAAATGGAGCCCATTGGACATTCGACCAGGCAAAACAGGTCATGGCACAACGTAGTCTTGGTTATGATCCCTACGAATTTTGGGCCGCACTCAATATGATCTATTCCGATTATGTTAAAGTGGCGAAGAAATTCGGTGTCGGGGATAAGATCGATTTTTATGTCGATATGGCGAAAGCATTCCTGGACGACAAGGACGCTGGTCCCGATAAACTGGCGAAGTATTATAAGTACATCGTAAGATAAAAAAGTCCGCCCTCAAAATTGGGGGCGGACTACCACATTTCATCTGCAAATTCATCTGCAATTTTTGTTTTCATCTGCAATTTTTTGTATCCTATAAATGTCATTTGTTTCTGCCGTGGAAATTTGAAACTCATTGCGGTCCTAAGAAAAATCCCGGAAACCTCTAAAATCAAAGGTTCCGGGATTGGCGCAGAAGGGGGGATTCGAACCCCTATGCAAAAACAATAAATCCATTGTGGCTCTATGTGTTCTATTTTTTCGTTTGCAAATTCGTTTGCAAAATTTTTGTAAACTCTTGGTCGATGGCGTCAGCGTAGTGATCTTCCATCGACCTGATTGTGTGGAGGTATACAGTTTTCAGCATGTTGTCGGTCTTGTGCCCCATTCGCTTCTGCGTATAGGTGTTTGGGACACCGATGGACATAGCAATGGAGGCAGAGGCGTGGCGGAGATCGTGGAAACGGTAGTGTGGCAAGCCCAATTTAGTGCACAGGCGAGAGAAGCGCATATAGATCGCTCGCCCTGACAGCGTGACAATGTGATCTCCACTCCCTCGTTGTGATTCCATGGCTTGCTTCACATAGTCCGGCATCCTAAGCCAGCGGTCCCCGGAATAGGTCTTGGTCCCCTTCTGCGCAGGCCCATCTTCCCCATCCACGATAACCTGTTTGATATGGATCATATCTCCTTCTATACAGTCCCAGGTCAAACCTCGAATTTCTGATTCTCTCAGTCCCAGCCAAACGGCCAGAAGGATGGGAATCTCTATCTCCTTCCCCTTCGTCGCCTCGATAATTTGCCGGATCTCATCCAGCTCCGGAATCTTCGCCTCATACTTCTGTTTCTGTGGGAGAGTGGTCTTCAGTACAAGGTCCGGTCGGTAGACCGCCAGAGCAGCTGTGAGAAGTCCGTGGGCGTTCTTCACTGTCTTTGGAGACTTTTCCCTTGCCATCTTGTTCACAGACCGTTGAACTATTTCTTGGGTCAATAGAGATAACTTGACTCCCATGATATCTTGCAGATTACTTTTCCGAATTTTTTTATAACCCCGGATAGTGGAAGGAGACAGAACAGAATCCTTGCTCTCGATAAAATTGTTGATTGCCTCGCCCACCGTCATAGATGAAATGCGGGAAGATGACCGAGCGGCTTTTAGCTCCGCTTTGATAGCTGCGGCCTCTGCAATGGCTTCCTTCTCTGTATCCTCTGTAATGGACACACGCTTCCCATCCACCATTACCTGAATGTTCCACCGGCCGGACGGGAGTCTTTTTGCTTTTGGGAGTTTCATATTGCACTATTCCCTTCATTCTGTTAGAATAGAAGGGCAGACGGCCCGCAAAGCTTCTGCCCCTTTTCCCTGTTCCAGTGTTGGTAGCGCCGGGGCGGGGATTTTTTCTTGCATACTATTTTGAATTGTGGTATAATTTCAGAATCTCCCAAGAAGGGTGGATGTACGCATGATACTACTTGATAAAAACATTAAGGGAATGTTAGTGAATGCAGAAAGCCTAGACGGAGTGCCAACGCCGTACATCAGCAACGGGGTAGAGTCTTGTGTGACAAATATAGGCTATGATCTCCGTGCAGCCCACTTTATGAAGGACAACAAAGAACTTTTAGAGTGTGCTCTGGCTCCGGGGGAATCCATATTCGTTTCCTCCATGGAGATTATTGGCTTTTCCAATGACATGATTGGGCGAGTTGCTCTGAAAAACAGCAGAATACGCATGGGGCTAACAATGGATGCCCCAGTTTACCAGCCTGGCCATATAACTCCTATTTATTGTAGATTGACCAACCTATCTAAGGACAACATTGAATTGAAACAGGGAGATAAATACGTCACTCTGATATTTGAGCAGCTTGACGAAGAACCAGATGAGCCGTATAATGGAACCTTTCAAAATGAATTTTCGTTCAAGGGATTGGCCGATTATAAGTCGAAATACATAGATCAGATTCAATCAATAGAGGGGCAAATCCATGATATTAAATCTCTTGAGAAAAGCGTCTACGGAAATGTAATTACAATACTCACGATATTTATTGCTATTTTTAGTATTCTGAATGTGAACATTGGCCTTATTCAACAGAGCGTTTCTGGATGGACTTTTCTTTCGTACAATCTGGTTGTCCTTGGAGCTGTCGGTTTTTTGGCCGCCCTCCTAAAAGAGTTTCTTCCTCCTGCTTCTGAGAAAAAGCATGGATTTTGGGCAATTCCTATTCTTTGCTTTGCGGTATCTGCAATTATTTTCCTCTTATCCTAACTTCTTTCCCTGCTCCGGTGCGCCGACACTAGGGCGGGGATTTTTATTTTTGTGAAATTTTACGTGTTTACATTGGGTAGATATTTGCGTATAATAATGGTGCGGTAGATGGCTCTATAGCCTGCCTCCGCATAAAGCTACGATTATGGGGGCTACGTTTTTTGCGTGGCCCCCAAAAACTTTTTGGAGGGTGTCTGTATGTTACGTGGTATGGTATTTGTAGACCATATGAATTTCAATATTGCGGTCAGCGACTATTATTCGTCTCAAGGACAAAAACCCCCTAATTTGGACTATAATACAGTTTTCAGGGGAGCAGTATCGCTTATCCCAGATGTAAGCTACACAAAAGCTACCATATTCGCTCCAGAGCCAGATGCGTTTTTGATGAATGACCCTTATTTGAAGGGTTATTACAAATGGATTCAAGGAATGAAAAACGCAAAATATCTTGATGTTGTTGAGGGACGTTACATCGGTCGCCCTGTCATTGACACACAGTCTATGGACATATCAGACAAAAGTACATATTACAAAGTTGAAAAAGGAACAGATATAAATCTTGCGATTCATGCAATCACAAAGGCATATTCTAATGCCTATGATATTGCATTTGTTTTTAGTGCGGATACCGACTATATCAGTCTTTACAGACACTTGAAATCATTTGGGAAAATTGTTGTGGTTGTTGCTGTAAAAGGCCAAAGGCTTGGGAAAGTGATCCCAGAAGTGGATGACTACATCATTTTGGATGATTCGTTCTTCTCGAAATACATTAGGAAATAATGAAATTTCCTTCTTTCCCCGTTCTGGTGCGCCAACACTGGAGCGGGGATTTTTATTTGTCCAACTCTTTTATATCTTTTGCCGTGTGCTTAGAAATTGCAGATTTTCCGGTTTTCTCCTCTAATTCTTTACGGGCATTTCGAGCAATAGCGCCACCTTGTTGCACAACCTTTTTACTGGGCTCAAGCCCTTTTGGACTAGTGGCTCTGGAAATTTCGGTAGTGGATACTTCGGCAAGCATATTTAGAACCAGCTCTGTATTTGTCATATTGTCCCGAAGGCTTTCCTTTTTTAAACCCTTGTATGCCTTATATTCCCCTGTGGTCATTCCGGCCCATGCTTTTGTTAATTCATTGGTAAGGATTGCATACTCCAAATCTTTGATACCGGCCCTGTCCCATTCATCTGTAAGCTCTTTGCGAAATTCAATAGATTTAAGACGCTGTGAGATCCATTTATCGGAGTAACCTTTTTTCTTGTAAGTATAAAGTGCTCTTTGGATTGCCAATTCAGGATCAGCAGTTTCATCCAACCGCTGGCTTCCGACCATAGCGAGCCATTGCTTAAAGGGTTCAGCTTTCGGAGATGGAATGGATTGTATGATCCTCAGCAGTTGCGTTGTATCAGCAACATCGGTTAGGCGCATTTTCCCGTCTGCCGCCGGAAGTTTCAACTGGTGACAATTTGTCACCACTTCGCTCCCTTCTTCTTTTAGACGCTGTTTTAGTTTATTCCAATATTTTCGTCCTGTCGTATAATCTGGACTATCTGTCAATATACCAACAGCATCAACAATCGAAAAATACCATTCCTCTTTTTCGGCATCCCATGCTGTTCTAATTTCTTTACTTTCAAATAACTTGATTGCTGTCTTTTTATCTCCCATGCAATTATCCTTTCTGGGTTTCAATACCGCACACGTCTGGCGGGGATTTTTATTGTGCCTTTTTCAGTTCTGCAATCTCCTGATTTATGCTCCGAATAGCGAGCTTCAAGACGGAAACTTCATTGCGTAGCTCCTCTAATTCACTCTTCGGCGCTAATTTGTCCAGCATGATTTTTTGATTTTCCGCCAGCAGATTGAATTTCGGCGTGACTTCTGTATCCAGAAGGACCTTCATGCGCTGGGTGGTTTCGTCCAAGATCTCCTGCTTCTGTTGTGACAACAAGTCCTTCGTCTCAGACATGATGTCCTGTTTCTGCTGGGCCAGCCTTTGGTCCATTCGTTTTTCGGATTCACCAATTCTAGAATCCATCAACTGTGCGATAGCTTGCAGGTCTTTTTCTTCTAACATAAAATTCTCCTCTCTATTTCCGTTCCCCAAAGTTAAGTTCTAATCTGGTTTATCTAGCAGCCGACCTATTTTCCGGTCCCGCCTGACATCATGAGCACACCATTCTTTGGCACCGAATTTCTGGCATGGCTGGGAGTAGTCATATTTGAATACATTAAACCGACTATCATACCCAACAGGCGGGCAGTCAAAGAGGCAGTGACCACATATTACGATTGTTTCAGGTGATTTATATTCCATGGCTGTATCCCTCAAAAATATGATTATCCTTTGAAACTAAGGCTGCATTTTTGTCTCGAACTAAAAATCCTCTCCCCTAATCAACTTCATACACATTTTTAGGAGCTGCTTCGAATCCGCCTCTTTTAAATTCTCGATCATTTTGTCTTGTTTTTTAATATCCTGTTCAAAGACGATCTGAGCCGCATATTCTGGTGTCATGATGGCTATCTCCTTCCTTCCGGGGGATCAAAAATGCTGGCCATCCTATATTTAGAATGATTCAAACTTAAAAAAAATATGTTGGGGACTTTATCTCTATATACCTAAAAGCTCCTCTTTATCTTTTTTCTATCTGGCTGTTTCGTTACTTTATCGCATAAACAGACCGATAAACTGTACTTTTCTCTTTCAAAATAAGAATCTGCGTTATTCATAAAACAAGCTTCCAACTTTTAGGTAATATGTCCTCTTGAAATTATAGAACAGACGTTCTATAATCGTGATACACCAATCAAACGGGGTGGGAGGATGCAAGATGCAGGATAACGATTTTGACGACATTAAAGAATTGCGGGAAGAAGCATTATCTACTATAATGAAACTACCAGAGGAAAAGCAGATAGAAATGTGGAACATTTTACGGAGGTTAAAGCAATGAAAATCCTTATTGCAAGCAATGGCATGGAAACACGAATTCTTTTGAACGGCGTGCAACTCCCACTCAGCGAAAAAATTTCCTTCCAAGCATGTGGGGGTGAATCTCCCACGTTGAGCGTTGATGGTATTCCTATCTCTTATAAGGATGGACCGTCCAACGAAGACGAGTTCTTCAAGAATGTTGAACGGATGTTAGGGTATAAGATTGCTTCCAAATGAAAGCCATTCTTTGATTGTTTCAGCTTTTACATTCTCCATATAAACAATCGCTTGGTCTTGCAATTCAAATTGTCCAGTAACATACGCCTTAACAAACCCGATTTTCTTTAGTTCTGGTATGTCCTCTCGAACAGACTCAGCCAATTCAAGCGTTTTCTGGTCGTCGGTCGAATCGAAATACTTCGAATTTAGTTTATCCATTCCATGCGATCTTCTCTCTAGATATGCCTTATAGATTTTGGCAAGGCTTTTCTTTGCGTCTTTCGTCATAATAGCGGCCATTTTAATCCCTCCCAATCAATTCTGATGTTGCCATATCAATAATAGCCTTTAGTTCTTCCTTATTGAATGTGGCCAGCAAATCCTTCCAGTCCTGAATAGTCGGAACCTTTCCCGTTTCCGTTTCGGAGGCGGGATTTTTTATATCTGTTTCGCCTTGTTCTTTTGTGGATGGATCATCCGTTAGGCCGAGGAGGTAGTCCGAAGATACTCCAAAGAATGAAGCAATCATTGAACAATATTTCGCATATGCTTTGTTTCTCCCTGATTTCCAGTTATAAATCGTGCTTCGAGGGAGGCCAATTTTTTCTTCTAATTCTCTATCTGATAGCCCAGACTTTTCAAATAAAGGTTGAATTTTATCGAAAA
>OLZF01002008.1_pt1 | contig 11934 bp, 8 predicted proteins | sample 1674391 | NCBI WGS metagenome assembly OLZF01 (sample SAMEA103958166, study PRJEB25191) | human gut metagenome | biome: human-associated habitat [ENVO:00009003]; feature: intestine environment [ENVO:2100002]; material: feces | place: Germany | collected 2013/2015
ATCAGTGGGTCCTGGGTTCGAGTCCCCGATGGTGCACCACAAACGCCTTGCATTAAGTTGCAGGGTGTTTTTTTATTGCCTTTTTTTCGGGATGCTGCGGCCTTAAGGTGCACCATCGGGGACGAGAACAGCCCGGGCCCCGCGTCCGCGTACCGCGGGGCAAAAACAGTCCTGCGGACTGTTTTTAGGGCGCGGGAGAGTCCCCGATTCAATGGCAGCATGATGGGGATGAGGGTAGAGAAAAGAGTGGTCGACCCCTATTCAATACGGTACTATAAAACGGAAGGCGTATTTAGCGCCTGCCGCTTGCTTTTCATTGGGGAGATATTCTCGATAGCTTTTTATAAAGAACTACGATTAAATAAACTGGAATTTGTAATTACATTCCATACATATTGGCATTCTTTACAATCACTCTATCTCCTTTTTCTAATTGTTCCTTAGAAACTCCTCTTAACCCAAGTCCAACATGTTCTGTTTTATATCCACAACCATTTGATTTTCGTTCTTTTGTATGTATATCGATGGTAGTAATTATAGTCTCTAATACACCTCCATTTGCTTTATAAACACACGCATTTTCTCCTTCTCTACACATTCCTGTTGATATGTTTCCTGTGGCAACTGTTCCAACCCCCATAATTGTAAATACATCATCAATAATCAATTCAAAGTCTTCTTTTAAACATAATGGAACATCTAATCTGTTCATATACTCTTTTTCTCGCTCTTTTTTGCTTTTACCAAATAATCCCATAGTGTTTCTCCTTTATAACTTCCGATTTAGCTAATTGTATCATATGGCGTATTGCTTTACAAGCAGCGTGAAATTTCAAGGACAGTTTTTGATTGCCGACGGCATTAAGGGGCGCGGCTATCCCATGGGTGGGAGGCTGCGCGGGCGGAGCAGAGCCCCGCCCCTACGGCGCGGTGGAAGATTCAGTTGCAGCAAAGGTAACGTTGCGCGGGCGAACAATGTTCGCCCCTACGTGGCGGTGCAAAACCAAGGCAGTGTTATCCCTACAACGGAAATCCCCCACTCCATTCAGTATAATGGGAGCGTAAACGACCGATACTGAAAGGGATTGGGGGATTGCTATGAAGATCGTCTTTTACGGGACGCGGGAGTATGACCATTACTACTTTGATGTGCTGGCGGCTGACCCGGAATATGGCTGCGAGATCAGGTTTTTAACGGCGAATCTCGATGCGGATACCGCGCCGCTGGCGCGGGGCGGGGACGCGGTGTGTGCGTTTGTCAATGCAGACTGCTCGGCTTCGGTGCTGGAAAGGCTGGCGCAGGCGGGCATCCGCTGCCTGCTGCTGCGCTGCGCCGGGTACAATCATGTGGACCTGCCGGCGGCGCAGCGGTACGGCATCACGGTGTTGCGGGTGCCGGGCTACAGCCCCGAGGCGGTGGCCGAGCACGCCATGGCGCTGGCGCTGGCCGCGAACCGCCGCATCTGCAAGGCGTATATCAAGGTGCGCAACAACAATTTTTCGCTTGATGGGCTGCTGGGGTATAACCTGTACGGCTCGGCGGCCGGTATTGTGGGCACGGGGCGCATCGGCGCGGCGATGGCCCGTATCTGCTGCGGCTTCGGCATGACGGTGCTGGCCTGCGACCAATACCGCAACCCTGCGCTGGACGGCCTTGTGCGGTATGTGGGGCTGGAGGAGCTGCTGCGCACCGCAGATCTGGTCAGCCTGCATTGCCCGCTGACGGCGGAAACCTACCACATGATCAACGCTGAGACGATCCAGATGATGCGCGACAGCGCGGTGCTGGTCAACACCAGCCGGGGTGGGCTGATCGACACGCGGGCGCTCATCAACGCGCTGCGCAGCCGCAAATTTGCCGGTGTGGGGCTGGATGTCTATGAGGACGAGGACGGTCAGGTGTTTGAAAACTTCTCCGACGATGTGCTGCGCAATGAGATCGTGCCGGTGCTGATGAGCTTTCCGAATGTGGTCGTGACGAGCCATCAGGCGTTTTTTACCCGGACCGCGCTGCAGAGCATCGCCATCACAACGATGGAGAACGCGCGGGCATTTGCGAGAGGGGAAAAGCTGGTGAATGAGGTGAAGGGGTAAGGAGGGCAGAAGGGCGGCTGCAGAATCCCTCCGGCCGCCGTTGGCGGCCACCTCCCTTTGACAAGGGAGGCAAAGCTGCCGGGAGGGATGAATCCATCCCCTACGGTTTAAAGATAACGTTGCGATACAGGCAAAGCTGCGGGCCGGGCATGCCCGGCCCCTACCGTGCGGCGCAGATTTCCCAAAACAAAAAAGCCGCTGCTTGCGCAGCGGCTTTTTTGTTTTTATACAGCAACTAGAGGATGGCAGAAATCAGCGGTTCTTCTCTTCGTCCAGACGATCCAGCAGATCCCAGACGCCGAGCATGTACTGCACGCCGAGGGCGCGGTCGTACTTGCCGTAACCGGGGCGGCATTTGCCGGGGCCTTCCTCCCACAGCTGGCGGCCATGGTCGGGGCGGATGCAGCCGTCAAAGCCGCAGTCGTGGTAGGCGCGCAGGATCTCGATGATGCCGGTCTCGCCGCAGCAGTCGCGGTGGGCAGCCTCGGAGAAGTCACCGTTCTCGAAGTGATGGATGTTGCGCACATGGGCGAACGGGATGCGGTCGCAGTGCTTGCGCACGATGGCGGCCACATTGTTGTTGGGGTTGGCGTTCATGCTGCCGGAGCAGAGCGTCAGGCAGTTGTACGGGTCATCGACCATCGTCAGGAAGCGGTCGATGCTCTCGGCGTCAACCAGCAGACGGGGCAGGCCGAAGATGTCCCACGGGGGATCGTCCTGATGGATGGCCATCTTGATGTCGCACTCGCGGCAGGTGGGCATGATGGCCTCAAGGAAGTACTTGAGGTTATCCCACAGCTTCTCCTTGGTGACGGGGGCGTAGGCCTTGAACAGCTCGTCCAGCTTGGCCATGCGCTCCGGCTCCCAGCCGGGGAAGGTCATGTTGTACTTCTCGGTAAATTCGAGAATGTAGTTTGCCATGCCCTTGTAGTCGTCCTTGATCAGGTCCTTCTGATAGAACAGGGCGGTGGAGCCATCGCCGACCGGGTGGAACAGGTCGGTGCGGGTCCAGTCAAAGATGGGCATGAAGTTGTAGCAGATGACCTTGACACCGAACTTGGACAGGTTGCGGATGCACTGCTTGTAGTTCTCGATGTACTGGTCGCGGGTGGGCAGACCGATCTTGATGTCATCGTGAACGTTGACAGACTCAACGATGGTAGCGTCGAAGCCGTAAGAATGGATCTGATCGACGACGGCCTTGATCTCGTCCTCTTCCCAGATCTCACCGGGCATCTTGCTGTGCAGGGCCCAGACGATCTCCTCAACACCGGGGATCTGCTTGATGTCAGCCAGCGTGATGGGGTCGTTGCCCTCACCATACCAGCGCCAACCCATTTTCATAGACATAGGTAGACTCCTTTATTTTTTAATTATTGCCTCTTATGTAGGCCCCCTCTGCGAGGGAGGCCCGCGAAGCGGGTGGGGGAGAGACTATGCCGACCGAAACAGCGTATCTACTGTCTCCCCCTCAGTCAGCTTCGCTGACAGCTCCCTCACAGAGGAAGCCTTTTTCGGAAAATTAAGCATTCACAGCGTCATGCAGGGTCTTGCGGACAGCGCCGGGGCCTGCCAGCTCGGCCTTGAAGTAAGCCTTGATCTTGTCGGCCAGCACAGTCTTGGTCAGATCGGTGCCGAAGATGGAAGCGTTGGACAGGATGTCGTCCAGCTGGTTGGTGAAGGTTTCGGGTTTGCCGACCTCGATACCGGCCAGCTTGGCCTGCAGGTCGTCCTTCAGGGGATCAGCAGAGACTTCAAAGGCATTGCCGTTGTCGTCCACAGCCAGCAGGTAACGCAGCCAGCCAGCCAGGGCCAGAGGGATGCTGACCAGGGTGTTCAGGTCGCGGCCCTCGGCAATGTAGCTCTTGATGGTCTCGCCGAAGCGGATGCCGACTTTCTGGGAAGTATCGGTAGCGATACGCTGCGGGGCGTCGGGCATGAAGGGGTTGGGCAGGCGCTGCTCAACGACTTCGTCGATGAAAGCTTTGGGCTCCAGGATGCCGGGGTTGACCACAACGGGCAGACCCTCAACATAGCCCAGGCGCTTGATCAGGGCAACGATGTCGGCGTCCTTCATCTCGTCGCAGATCAGGGTGTAGCCCAGCATGCAGCCGTACACGCTCATGGCGGTGTGCAGCGGGTTCAGGCAGGTGGTGACCTTCATGCGCTCGGTCTTGTTGACGGTGTCGCGGTCGGTCAGGTACACGCCAGCCTTCTCCAGGGCAGGACGGCCGTTGGGGAACTTGTCCTCGATGACCAGGTACTGCGGGCGCTCGGCGTTGACGAAAGCAGCAATGAAGGTGTTCTTGCTGGTAACGATGGGCTCCATACCCTCGATGCCGTCCTTGACCAGCTGCTCTTCCACGATCTTGTGGGGGCGCGGAGTGATCTTGTCGATCATGGACCAGGGGAATGCGATCTTGCTCTCATCGGTCAGGTAATCGATGAAGTCCTGGCCAACATAGCCCTTCTCCAGCCAAGCCTTGGCAATGGTCATCACGCTGGTCTGCAGTTTCTCACCGTTGTGAGAGCAGTTGTCCATGCTGACGACGGCCAGAGGAGCGGCACCGTTCTGGAAACGCTCCAGCAACAGGGCGGTGACCATGCTCATGGCATGGCGTGCGTGGGCGGGGCCCTCGTCGATGTCGGCCTGGACAACGGGCATCAGGCTGCCGTCCGGACGATACAGGGCGTAGCCCTTCTCGGTGATGGTGAAGCTGATCATCTGCAGGCCGGGATCGGTGAAGATCTCCTTGAAGCGGGCCATCATGGCAGCATCAGAGGAGTCAGCACGCAGGCCTTCGGCGATGGAGCCGATGATCTCGCGGCTGGTGGTGCCGTCCGGGTTCAGGGTGACATTCATCGTCAGGTTGTCATACGGGGTGTAGATCTTGTCGATGATGTCGTAGTCGAAGGTGTCGGCTGCGATGATGCCGCGGTCGGCCAGACCCTCGTTCAGCAGACGCTGCTGCAGGGCGGCGATAAAGCCGCGGAAGATGTTGCCGGCACCGAAGTGGACCCAGATGGGGTGCTCCTTGGTGGCGGCGGTCATGGCGGCATGGTCAAATGCGGGCAGCTTGACGCCCAGCTTTTCCCACTCAGCCTTCTGGTTGACGATGGAAGACGCGTTCATCTGCATAATGATTTGCTCCTTTTGTTGCTGTTGAGGGAGTGGTCCTATATGCCACTCGCGATAGTTTCAGTATAGCACGCAACTTTTCGCAAGAAAATAACCGTAGTTGCTTGAAAAATTGTAAAAATTGCGGTAAACTAAACCTAGCATCGAAAAAGGCTTCTCCCATGGGGGAGAAGCTGCCGCAGAAGGCGGCTGATGAGGGGAGAACTTGCCGCAAAAGCCCTTTTACGGGGCGGCAGCGGCACAGCCGCCCCTCATCCCAGCCACCTTCCCCCGATAGGAAGGCTTTTGAGGAGTTCCCCTATGTCAAACTACAACCCCTACACCAAACGCCAGACGATGATCGCGCCCGACTATGAGGTCTACCGTTACCGGTCTACCTACATGAACGAGGTCGAGCTGCACCACCATGACTTCTATGAGGTCTATCTGCTGCTGCGCGGGCGGGTGGAGTACATCGTCGAGAACCAGCTCTACCGTGTGCGCCCCGGTGACTGGATGCTCTGCAGCCCGCTGGAGCTGCATCAGGCCCGTATTGCCACCGATGCCGATGCCTATGAGCGGATCGTGCTTTGGATTGCGCGGCCGTATCTGGAGGGTTTGTCCACCGCACACACCAGCCTGACCCGCTGCTTTGACACCACGATCCCCGGCCATACGAACCTGCTGCGGCTGCCCGGCGCGACCGGCGCGCCGCTGCGCACCACGGTGGACAAGCTGTGCGCTTTGAAGGCAAGCAAGGACTACGGCAGCGACCTGCTGGCCCAGAGCGCCCTTGTGGAGCTGCTGGTCGGGCTGAACCGCGCCGCCGCTGACCGCGGCGATGCCCGGCCTGTTGGCACGAGCGATCAGGTGGTGGATGCGGTGCTGCACTACATCAACGAGCATTACAGCGAGCCGCTGACCCTTGACCAGCTCTCGGAGAAGTTCTTCATCAGTAAGTATCACCTGCTGCGCAAGTTTGATGCACAGGTCGGCACGACCGTACACCGGTATATTTTGCAAAAGCGGCTGCTGAACGCCAAGCAGCTGCTTGCGGGCGGCGTGCCGCCGAATGAGGTCTGCCAGTACTGCGGCTTCGGCGATTACGCGAATTTCTACCGTGCGTTCCGGGCCGAGTACAACCAGACACCGAGACAGTATATTCAGTCGGCACGGGGGAAGTGAGCGGCTAAAGGATGAACGGCAGTCTCCCGGGAGGTCTTACTTTCTTTTGTGACCAAAAGAAAGTAACAAAGAAAAGTCCCGCTGTTGCGGATGCAGCGGACCCCGCCTTAGGGGCTGCACGCCCCTAAGAACCCCAAAGGGGAGGTCGGAAGGGGCGGGGGCTAAACGAAAGCAGTATTACTTTTCGTTCTTAACGCCCCCGCCCCTTCCTCCACTTTTGAGTCGGGTGTTGCGGGGTTGCGAGCGAGGGGCCACAGTTGAGCGGAGCGAAACTGGGGTAGTGAGCAATGCTTGCCCCTGCGGGGCAAGCAACCGCACGAGCGGGCCAGCTTTGCTGGCTGGCGGCGCTCGTTGCGCGCCGCCAAGCGCCCCGAACCCCCGCAGGGATAAACTTCTGGCCATTTGTAGGGGCCGGGCATGCCCGGCCCGCAGCTTACCGCTAAATCCCTTTCACGGTTCAATCCGTAGGGGAGGGATTTATCCCTCCCGCACACCTTCCCGCCGCCGCAAACGGCCACGGCGGCCAGAGGGCTGGCCGCCCTACGACCCCACTTAAAATCCCGCCCTACCACACAAAAAAGGACGCACAACCGTAAAGGTCGTGCGTCCTTTTTTATGCCAGCTTTTTTATGGCTTTGCCAAGCGGGCGGCTTACCGCTGTCAGCACGGCGGCCAGCGCAAAGCTGACGGCCAGATATACCGGGAACATCCCGGCCAGCGGCAAATTGAACCGCGCTACGAACCGCAGGAACACCAGTGTCAGCAAGACATGATGCACCAGATACACCCCGTAGCACCAGCCTGCCAGCCGCCGTAGGGCGGGGCAGAACCGCGCAGGCATCTGCTGCCCGGCGGCGTATACCGCCCAGAACAGCACCGCCGCCACCGCCAGCAGTACGGCAAGGCGCGGCACGGCCGTCACCCAGAGCAGCGGCAGCGTCAGCAGCCCGGCGACCAGCCATTTCGGCGGTGCAGCGTCTTTTTGCAAAAAGCTGCCGAACCACACCCCCAGCGCAAACGCGGGCAGGCGGCCCAGCACGGTGTGCCCGGCCTCCCACGGGGCGGGGCAGATGAGCGGCCAGACAATGGCCAGCACGGCCATGCAGGCGGCCAGCGCCCTGCGGCGCAGCGGTGTCTCGATACACCACAGCAGCAGCGGGAACACGAGATACAAAATCAGGATAACGCCCAAAAACCACTCACCAATTTTGTAGAAAGTGACAGTCACGGGGGTCAGGTAGCCGTCCAGCCCCAGCAGTGAGAAGATAACTCGCCAGCGCGGGATGTCGGCGTTGTTGCCGTGCAGCACCTCGCCGTAGAGGAACAGCGCCGCAAAGCCCAGCCAAAACGCCGGGTAGGTGGCGGCGGCGCGGCCCGCAAGATAGCGCCGCAGGGCAAACCGCCCCTGCCATTGCAGACAGAGCGCCGCGCCCGAAAGCAGAAAGAACCACGCCAGCCCCAGCTCCACCCAGTCGGCCATGCCCCGGCTGATCAGCGCCGTGGGCACCGCAAAGCCAAGGCGCGCGGCCTCGATGCAATAGTGATAGCACAGCACCGGCAGCAGCGCCGCCAGACGGACCACATCCAGGCCGGGCCGATAATGCCTGGGCATCTCAGGCAGCGACAGCGCCGAAGGCGGATACACCCAGCACACTCAGCGCGCCCATGATGCAGCCTGCCAGCAGTACGCCGCCCATGCAGGCGCGGACGCTGGACTTGAAGTCCATGTCAAGCAGGCTGGCGGCCAGTGTGCCGGTCCATGCACCTGTGCCGGGCAGCGGAATGCCGACGAACAGCAGCAGCGCCCAGAACAGCCCGCGACCGGCCTTGGCCTGCAGTTTCTCGCCGCCGCGCTCACCCTTTTCGAGACAGAACGTGAAGAACCGGCCGATGACCGGCTTGTCCTTGCCCCAGAGGAGGATGCGCCGCGCGAAGAGATAGATAAACGGGACGGGGAGCATATTGCCGAGGATGGCAATCACAAACGTCAGCCACAGCGGCAGCCCGAACAGGACGCCGTAGGGGATCGCGCCGCGCAGTTCAACGAGCGGCACCATCGAGACGAGAAAAACGGTCAGACAGTGTTTAAACATCGGGAAAATCCTCTTTTCGTGCGGAATACCCAACCATTATACAGGAAATCCTTTGCTTTGGCAAGGCAGCGCGCCGCAAAAATCCTGTGACAGATTTGCGATAGTATGTCCCATCCGCCGCCGCGGCAGTCAAGTTTTACAAATTTACTGAACAATTCTGCGATACCCATCGACAAATGGAACTTTTTCCTGTATAGTAATATAGTAATTTAAAATGGGAGGAGATGCGGGTATGTCTATTTCGGACGGTATCGCACTTCTGGGCGGCATTGCCCTGTTCCTGTTCGGTATGAGCCTGATGGGCGACGGACTGAAACGGGTGGCGGGCAATAAGCTCGAGCTGATTCTCTATCAGCTCAGCAGCACCCCGATCAGAGGAATTCTGCTGGGCACCGGCGTGACCGCCGTGATCCAGTCCTCGTCCGCCACGTCGGTGATGGTGGTGGGCTTTGTCAACTCCGGCATGATGAAGGTACGTCAGGCCATCGGCATCGTGCTCGGCGCGATCCTCGGCACGAGCGTCACGGGCTGGATCATCTGCCTGTCGGATCTCTCCGGCGGGAGTGGCTGGGTGCAGCTGCTGAGCACCGCGACGCTCACGGGCATCATCGCGGTGATCGGCATCATTCTGCGCATGTTCACCAAGGGGCAGAGTACCCGCCATGTGGGCGACATTCTGCTCGGCTTCGCGGTTTTGATGTACGGCATGAGCGCGATGAGCGGCGCCGTCTCGCCCCTGCGCGAGAGCGAGGCGTTCATTCAGGTGCTCACGTCGTTTTCCAACCCCCTGCTCGGCATCCTCGTCGGTCTTGTGTTCACGAGCGTGCTGCAGAGCGCTTCGGCCGCGATCGGCATTCTGCAGGCGCTCTCGGTCACGGGGGCGATTTCCTTCGGCGTGGCGCTGCCGATCGTGATGGGCATACTGGGCGTTGTGATCTGGGGCGGCATTTTCTACGGCGTGAACGCGGTGGTGCATTTTACGTTCCTCGGCACGACGATGACGACCGTGAGCATCGCGCTGATGAACACGCTCTTCCGTCTGGCGACGGTGATTGCGCTCACACCGATGATCGGCCTGCTGGAGAAGATTGTGTGCATGCTGTTCCCGGAGCGCGACGCGACGCCGGAGGAGCAGGATATGGACCGCCTCGAGGCACGCTTTCTGCAGCACCCGGCGCTCGCCATTGAGCAGAGCCGCCTGGTGACCTGCTCCATGGCGCAGAAGGCGCAGATGAACCTGCTCGACGCGATGTCGCTGCGGCACGATTACAGTGACGAGGGCTTCGAGCGCGTCGAAAAGCTCGAGGGCATCGTCGACCGCTATGAGGACCGGCTCGGCACCTACCTCGTGCAGATCACGCGGCGTGAGCTGCTCGACCGGCAGAACGAGGATGTCTCGAAGTTCCTGCATACGATCACGGACTTTGAGCGTATCTCCGACCACGCGCTCAACATCGCGGAGGCCTGCCGCGAGCTGCATGAGAAGGACGTCGCCTTTTCGCCGGAGGCAGAGCATGAGCTGGACGTGATGGAATCGGCCATCCGCGAGATCGTCTCCATCGCTATCCGCGCCTTCACGGAGAACGACCTGCACCTCGCCGGGCGGGTGGAGCCGCTCGAGGAGATTGTGGACGGCCTGTGCGACCAGCTCAAGAGCCGCCACGTCGGCCGCCTGCAGCAGGGCGTCTGCACGCTGAAGCTCGGCTTCGTCTTCAACGACCTGCTCACGAACTATGAGCGCGTGGCCGACCACTGCAGCAACATCGCTGTGGCGCTCATCGAGCTGGAGTCCGACGTGTTCGATACGCACGCTTACCTCAACAGCGTCCACGAGCTCAAGAGCGAGACCTTTGACCGCTACTACGATGAGTATCAGAAGAAGTTCGCCATCTGAGCGGGCACATAAGCATACCCCGTCGGCCTTGAAGGCCGACGGGGTATGCTTATTTTATGCAGTTGGTGAGTCAGAGCTTATCCGCCCGGGCAAGGCGGGGAAGCCCTCAGCGGGAGGTCCTGCGTCTGCAGACGACCACGACGGCGGGAATCGCCGCACAGCTCGCGATGGCCACGACGACCCAGAGGGTGACGTTCATCGTGTCGCCGGTGGCGGACTTGGCGGGGTTGGGCGTGTCGGGGGTTTCCGGCGTATCCGGGGTCGACGGGACGGCAACACCCTCATAGGCAACGTCGGCGTTGGAGTTCGTGTTGTTCACGCCACGCTCGAAGAGCTTGGCCTGATTGGTCAGCATGGAGATCTTGTTGTCGCGGATGAACATCGCCTGCGTCATCAGGCCGTAGGGCACGACGCGCTCGGCGGTGACATCACTGTATACGGGCAGCTCCCACGTGATGCCGGCCGTGCCGATCAGGACGGGGAACTGGGAGCCGTAGGCGGTGGTCATGTCATCCCAGGGAGAGCTCCACTCCGCGCCGGAGGGGGAGGTGCTGTTCTTTTTCAGGAAGTCGCGGTAGGGCATCTCGAAGCTGTTGTGCTCGCTGTTGTTGGCGATGGCGCCCATACCGACGGCCTCACCCAGCTTCACGAACTGCTCTGCGTTCTGTCAGACGGAATGGGCGGTTTTTACCCGATCTGCCGCCACCTCCTCCGGCAGATCGGGTGGTCTCCGTGTGTGATGTTTACCTCCTCCAGATTGCTGAGAAAAGTATATAATTTCCAAATAAAATGTCAATAAGCTACAGGAAATATCGCAAAACGAAAAATATAATCGAAAAAGTGACAGATTCCTGCATTTCGGAAAAATTTTTCTTTTGCGTAGACAGCCGTTTTTTACTGAATCTGTAGGAATTCACAGAGGGTTTACAGTCACACTCTTGCTTTTTTTCAAAAAAAGACTATTATAATAAGGATGAAAATCATGAATCTGCGGCATGCAGAGTGAAAGGAAGTCATATCCATGACAAAAGTTGACATTATTTCCGGCTTTCTGGGCGCGGGCAAGACGACGCTCATCAAGAAGCTGCTCAAGGAGGCCTATCAGGGCGAGAAGCTGGTGCTGATCGAAAACGAGTTCGGCGAGATCAGCATCGACGGCGGCTTCCTGAAGGAGTCCGGCGTACAGATCAGCGAGATGTCCTCCGGGTGCATCTGCTGCTCGCTGGTGGGCGACTTCGGCAAGGCGCTCAAGGACGTGGAAAAGCAGTTCCACCCCGACCGCATCCTCATCGAGCCGTCCGGCGTGGGCAAGCTCTCGGACGTGATCCTCGCCGTGCAGAACACCGTGAAGGACGAGCCCGACATGCAGCTCGGCAGCTTCGTCACCGTGGCTGACGCGTCGAAGGTGAAGGTCTATATGAAGAACTTCGGAGAGTTCTATAACAACCAGATCGAGTCCGCCGGCGCGATCATCCTCTCCCGCACGCAGAAGGTCAGCGCGGAGAAGCTCACCGCCGCCGTGGCGCTCCTGCGCGAGCACAACAAGGACG
>OLZF01002012.1_pt1 | contig 11908 bp, 8 predicted proteins | sample 1674391 | NCBI WGS metagenome assembly OLZF01 (sample SAMEA103958166, study PRJEB25191) | human gut metagenome | biome: human-associated habitat [ENVO:00009003]; feature: intestine environment [ENVO:2100002]; material: feces | place: Germany | collected 2013/2015
ATCTTCTTGCGGCTGATGTCAACAAAGGGGGCCAGATGGGTCAGGCTGATGCTCTGGCCGCCGTACTGGCTGGACGCGACCTGTGCAATGATCTGGGTTGCAATATTGCAGGCGGTAGAGAAGGAATGCGGCTTCTCGATGAGGGTGCCGGAGATGACGGTGCCGTTCTGCAGCATGTCATCAAGGTTGACGAGGTCGCAGTTGTGCATGTGCTGGGCATAGTAGTCGGCATCGTGGAAGTGAATGATGCCTTCCTCGTGCGCCTTGACGACCTCCGGCGGCAGCAGCATACGCATCGTCAGGTCCTTGCTGACCTCACCGGCCATATAGTCGCGCTGGACGCTGTTGACGGTCGGGTTTTTGTTGGAGTTCTCCTGCTTGACCTCCTCGTTGTTGCACTCGATCAGCGAGAGGATCTTGTCATCGGTCGTGTTGTGGGTGCGCTTGAGACTCTGGACATAGCGGTAGGTGATATAGCGGCGCGCGACCTCGTAGGCGCCGGTCGCCATAATGGCGTCCTCCACAAGGTCCTGAATCTCCTCAACATTCATGGCGTGGCCGCGGTTATAGCAGACCTCCTGCACATGGTCGCTGATCTCGATGATCTGCTGCTTCGTCAAGCGCTGGGCTTCGGGTACGACCTTATTTGCCTTTGTGATGGCCGAAATGATTTTGGTAATGTCAAAGACAGCCTCGCTGCCGTTGCGCTTGATGATCTTCATGGTAACTCCTCTTTTTGCAATCAATAGACAGGGTGTGTATAGTACAAACCGTATAGTTTGTCAAATTGTACTAAGCCCGCTTTGCGAGCAAGACTATCATACCGCACCGGGCTGCAAAAGTCAATCGGCAAAACCACAATATATAGTGGGTGAAGTGTGAAATTTAACAAAATGTTCCGTTTTTATCGCTTCATCGTTCAAAAACAAACATGCCAAAAATCAGGCGGAAATTTTAGCTATTTTGGTTGGTTCTACTCTGGATGACGGTATATCGCATAATATTGACCTGCCATGCAGAAAGTCCCGCTTGAATTGTACCGGATAAACTGGTATACTGGTTGAGGTTTTGGGGTAGTATGCCCCAATACATACAAGATATTGGGTAACACTGTACAAGGCAGGGCAAGGACAGCCCGCAGGAGAACTGCTATGAATTACGCTACGATCAAATATTGTGACATTGCCAACGGCGAGGGCGTGCGCACCAGCCTGTTTGTATCGGGCTGCCGCCGCCACTGCCCCAACTGCTTCAATGCAGTGGCCTGGGACTTTGGCTACGGTGCGCCCTTCACCAAGGAGGTTCGCAACGAGATCCTTGAAAGTCTGGCCCCCGGCTACATCAACGGCCTGTCGCTGCTGGGCGGCGAGCCCTTTGAGCCGGAGAACCAGCGCGAGCTGCTGCCCTTTGTCAAAAATGTCAAGGTGCTGTACCCGAACAAAACGATCTGGTGCTATACCGGCAACAATCTGGAGCATGAGATCTGGCAGCCCGGCCCCGGCCGCTGTGAGGTCACCGATGAGTTCCTGCAGTATATTGATGTGCTGGTGGACGGCGATTTTGTGCAGGATCAGTATGATATTTCGCTGCGGTTCCGCGGTTCAAGCAACCAGAGACTGATCGACATGAACAAGACCCGCGCAGCGGGCAGGGTGATCCTGTGGCAGGACGACCCGATCTTTGCCGACCACAGCATGTGACGGCTGCCCATTATTATAAATAAGGAGAAGTATAACCAGATCATGAGCTGTCAGGCAAAATCCAAATCCATGACCGAGGGCCCGCTGGCCAAACAGATCCTGCTCGTCAGTCTGCCGCTGGCACTGTCCAACCTGCTGCAGATCCTTTTCAACATGTCCGATGTTGCCGTGGTGGGCCGCTTTGCGGGCTCGACCGCACTGGGCGCTGTCGGCTCCACCTCCACCTTTGTCACCCTTTTCACCGGCTTTCTCATCGGCCTGAGCAACGGCGTCAATGTCTTGGTCGCGCGGTACTATGGTGCCTGCCACCCCAAGGATGTCAGCAAGACCGTCCATTCGGCGCTGGTAGTCAGCCTGCTCGCCGGTATTTTGCTGCTGGCCGTGGGGCTGTTCGGCTCCCCCGCGCTGCTGCGGCTGCTCAACACGAAGGAGGATCTGCTGCCCGGCGCGATCCTTTACCTGCGTGTCTATTTTCTGGGCATGCCGGCGCTGGCGCTCTACAACTACGGCAATGCGGTGTTCAGCGCCATCGGCGAGACAAAAAAGCCGCTGGCCTACCTGTCCGTGGCCGGTGTGGTCAACATCCTTCTCAACCTGTTTTTTGTCATCATCTGCAAGCTGGATGTGGCCGGTGTCGCGCTTGCCAGTACGATTGCCCAGTGCCTTTCGGCCGGGCTGATTTTGCACGCCCTCACCAAGGTGGAGGATTGCTATGCGCTGGATCTGCACAGCATCCGGCTCGACCTCGGCACGACAAAGCGTATCCTGATGCTGGGCATACCGGCGGGCCTGCAGAACGCGATCTTTGCCATCGCCAACCTGTTTATTCAGGCGGGCGTCAACTCCTTCGATTCTCTGATGGTCAAGGGCAACTCGGCCGCCGCCAACTCCGATGCGATGATCTATGACGCGATGGCGGCCTTCTATATGGCCTGCGCCAGCTTTATGAGCCAGAACTACGGTGCCGGCAAGCTGGACCGGTGCGGAAAAGCTATTTTATCTCGCTGGCCTACTCCTTCGGCGTGGGCCTTTTGCTGGGCGGCGGGCTGCTGCTATTCGGCCGCCAGTTTCTGGCGCTCTTCACGACTGAAAGCGCTGTCATCGACGCCGGCATGAAGCGCATTATGGTCATGGGGCTGGCCTACTGCATCTCCGCCTTTATGGACTGCACGATCGCCGCCTCGCGCGGGCTGGGAAAAACCATCGGCCCGACCGTCATTGTGATTCTGGGCTCCTGTGTGTTCCGCGTGATCTGGGTCTACACGATCTTTGCGCATTTCCACACGATTCCTTCGCTGTACCTGCTGTACCCCTTCTCCTGGCTGCTGACGGCAGCGGCCGAGATCGTCTACTTCATCTTCAGCTATCGGCAGGCGATCCGCATCTTCCATGAGCGGGAGGCCCTTGCACAGCTGTAAGAGCGCCAAAAAAACAGAGAGCAGCTCCATGCGGGGCGCTCTCTGTTTTTTATAGGGCTTACTTCCGGTATTTTTCCATCATCGTCTTAAACAGCTCCGCAGCGCTGGACGGAGAAGATTTTTCCATTTTGCGCAGCCTTTGCAAAATAGCGCCGGGCTTGCTATAATAGATGCAGAAAAGTCGAAGGTCTGTGGCGGGAATAGGGCCGCAGCCTTCAGAAAGCAAAGGTGAAAGCAATGCAGACCTATACCTATGTCTCGAAAGGGAAATTTGAGCGCCGGGAAAAGCCCAAGCCGGTGCTGCAGGATGCGCGCGATGCCATCGTCAGGGTGACACTGGCGAGCATCTGCTCAAGTGATCTGCACATCAAGCACGGCAGCGTGCCCCGCGCCGTACCCGGCATCACGGTCGGCCACGAGATGGTGGGCATCGTCGAGGCTGTCGGCGATGCGGTGACCCATGTAAAGCCGGGGGATCGCGTGACGGTCAATGTCGAGACCTTCTGCGGGGAGTGCTTCTTCTGCAAAAAGGGCTATGTGAACAACTGCACTGACAAAAACGGCGGCTGGGCACTCGGCTGCCGCATTGACGGCGGGCAGGCCGAATATGTGCGGGTGCCGTTTGCCGATACCGGACTGAACAGGATCCCTGACGGCGTGACCGACCGGCAGGCGCTGCTGGTGGGTGATGTCCTCGCCACCGGCTACTGGGCGGCGCGCATCTCTGAGATCACCGAGGAGGATACCGTCCTCATCATCGGCGCCGGGCCCACGGGAATATGCACCCTGCTCTGCGTTATGCTGAAAAAGCCGCAGCGGATCATTGTCTGCGAAAAGGACCCCGGCCGCATCCGCTTTCTGCAGGAGCATTATCCCGAGGTGCTGACGGTCACACCGGAGGAGTGCGCTGCCTTTGTGCAGGCCAACAGCGCACACGGCGGCGCCGATGTAGTTCTGGAGGTCGCAGGCGCATCCTCCACCTTCCGCCTTGCGTGGGAGTGTGCAAGACCCAACGCCATTGTAACGGTGGTCGCGCTGTATGACACGGCGCAGACCCTGCCGCTGCCGGAGATGTACGGCAAAAACCTGACCTTCAAGACGGGCGGTGTCGATGGCTGCGACTGCGAGGAAACACTGCGCCTCATCGCAGAGGGCAAGCTGAATACCGAGCCGCTCATCACCCACACTTACCCCCTGAGCAGGATCGAGGAGGCCTACGATCTGTTTGAAAACAAGCGGGACGGCGTGATAAAGGTTGCAGTCGAATGTCAAAGCATTGACTGATGCCGCCGCACCGCAAATCAACAACTGTAAAGGAATGACCGTATGACAAATCAGAAAACCCTTTCCTGCGGCGCAGGCCGCTTTGACATCAGCACAGCGAGCCTGCACATTCTGGCAATGACCCTTATGCTGATGGACCACCTCTGGGCCACGCTGCTGCCTGCGCAGGAGTGGCTGACCTGCGCAGGCAGACTGGCCTATCCCATCTTTGCCTTTATGGCGGTGGAAGGGTACTTCCACACCCGCAGCTTCCGAAAATACGCGCTGCGGATGCTGGTTTTCGCCGTGCTGTCCGAGGTTCCGTTCAATCTGATGTGCGGCGGGACATGGTTTTACCCGGTACACCAGAATGTGATCTGGACGCTGCTGATGGGTCTTTTGGGGGTGCATCTTCTGGAAACGGTGCGCCGAAAGCAAAAACCTGCCCTGTTTGCGGCGGCCGCAGTCGGCGTTATTCTGGCGGGGGCGGTGCTGGGGATCCTCTGCATGGTCGATTACTACGCTGTCGGCGTGCTGACGGTGCTGGTTTTCTACTTTTTCCGTGGCCGGGCATGGTGGTGCCTGGCAGGGCAGCTGCTCGCGCTGTACTGGCTCAATGTCGAGATGCTGGGCGGCCTGATGTATCCTGTGCAGCTGTTCGGCGTTTCGTTTGAGATTTGCCAGCAGGGCTTTGCGCTGCTGGCGCTCGTCCCCATCTGGCTGTATCGCGGGCGGCAGGGTTATCACAGCCGGTGGTTCCAATATTTCTGCTATGCGTTTTACCCCGTACACATGCTGGTGCTTGCACTGGCCCTGCAGTTCCTGAACCGCTGACACCCCAAATAAGCAACAAAAACACCCCTCTCAGCATGAACCGCATCGCGTCAAGCGTACAATGAAATAAAATAAGATTTTGCTGCCAAGAGCACTGCTCTTGGCAGATTTTTTACGCAGCAAATGCCATCTGGTACTTTTCCATTGGCGTAACAACCCCAAGATTGCGCTGTAAAGCACCATACAGAAAAAGGGCTTCCGCCAGCAGATGCGGAAGCCCTTTTTAAGAAGGAGAATAGTGAATATCAGTTTTTCATGTCGGCGCGAATCTTATCGTTGGCCTCCTCGACCTTCATGCGGGAGAGGATAAAGGTAATGATGGCGTCCAGCACAAAGGGAATCACGAGGTACATGAGTTTCAGCATATTGATGCAGGAATCCGGCTGTACGGCCAGCGCCTTATCGTAGTTGCTGAACGCCAGCAGCCAGCCGGTGATGGCGGTGCCGAGACCGCCGCCCAGCTTGACACCGAGCGAGGTGCAGGAGTACATCGTGCCGTCCACGCGCTTGTGCTTCGTCAGCCAAGTGTACTCGGAGCAGGAGGCGATAACGGCGTTCATGTCGCCCTGCCACGGGCCCTGACCCAGTGCAGCGATGGCCGTGAAGAGCAGCATCATCTTGACATCGCCGGTGCCAGTATAGCCGGCCACGGCAACGAGCGCGCGGGCCACGGTAGCAAGGGCATAGCTGCCGACATTCAGCTTGTACATACCGTGCATCTTGGCAACGAGGGTCGGGGTAAAGACCAGTGCGATGATCAAAGGAATGTTGATGGCCCAGGAGAACACGCCGAAAAGGTTCTTGTCGCCAAGGATATGGGCGGTGTAGTAGGTACCCATGCTGATCATGGCACCATAGATCTGCTGCAAAATATAGGTGACGCAGATCATCAGGTAGTATTTGTTGGAGACCAGCAGCTTGGCAGCTTCGACAAGACCGTACTTCTCGTCTTTCTCGATTTCGGCTTTATCCGTGGTATCGACAAACTCTTCCTCCGGCAACTCCTTGACGGAGAAAACAGAGAGCGTGTTGACAATCAGACCGATAATGGCATAGACGATAGCCACGGTGCGCCATGCTTCGGCAGTGTCGCCCAGTGCAGAGACAGCCAGCAGTGTGAAAGACTGAATGGCAAGGCTGGTGGCGAATGCGAACATGAAGCGGTAGGAACCCATCTCGACTCGCTCGGCGCTGTTCTTGGTGACAAGGGAAGTCAAGGCAGAGTAGGCGATGTTGTTGGCCGTGTAGAACACAGCGTTCAGCAGGGAATAACAGATAAAGAACCATGCGTACTTGGCAAACTCGCTCATGCCCATGGGGATGGCGAAGATGCCGACCAGTGTGATGGCGCAGCCGATGTAGCCGTAGAGCATCCACGGGCGAGCCTTGCCCATCTTGGAGTGCGTCTTGTCGATCATAGAGCCAAAGAAGATGTCGGTAATGCCGTCAAACAGCTTGGACACAGCAATCAGCGTGCCGACGATGCCGGGATTCAGGCCGACAGTGTCGGTCAGGTAAATCATAACAAACGAGGAGAGGAACGCATAGACCACGTTGCCCGCAACATCGCCGGAGCCGTATCCGATCTTGTTATACCATTTTAAATAGCGTCTTTCCGTGTTTTCAGACATGAGATTTTCTCCATTCTTTTGTGTAGGGGTTATGCTTTTTCAGGAATCAAACGGATGCTGAAATCGAAGGAAGCATCGTCAAGGCGGTACTGCTCCGCCAGACGCGGCCCGCAGCTGGCAGAGCCGATGCCGTTCTGTGCATAGTCAAGGCAGAGAACGGTGCTGTCACAGGGATGCAGCTCATAGTTGTGCGCCTTTTCAGTCAACTCTTCCTGCGTGTAGTGCGAGGCGTTGAAGCAGAACGGCTTTGCACCGACAGCGGTAAGCTTGATGCCAGCGCCATCCAGCTGGACATAATCGCAATCATAGTGACTGCCGTTCTCCTGCGGGCGAATGTAGTCCTCGTGCTGCTGCCAGATGGTGGAACTGAAGTAGTCGTGGCTGGCAGCATGGTGCTTGTCGCAGTAGCTTTCCATCGGACCCATGCCGAAGTAACTGACGCGGGCCATTTCTTTTGGCAGGAACAGGCGCAGGCCAAAGCGCGGCAGTTCGGGGAATACCGTGTTGCGCTTAGCGTGCAGTGCCAGCGTTACTGCACCGCTGTTGGAAATCGTCCAGCAGACATCCAAATCAAGGAATTTCTGCAAGCTGATCGGTGCAATGCCGACTTTGGCGCGTAGAGTCACACCGCTGTCCGTCACCTGATACGCGGTGCGGTAGGCGTTGGTCATACAGTGGTCATAACGGGCAGCCAGCCAATCCAGCTTCAGCTTGCGGTCATTGTCCGTAGGAGCACGCCAGATATTGAACTCCATTTCCTTATCCAACAGGACTGCATCCTCGTACTGCATCGCGGCGAACAGACCCGTCAGCTTATTAAAGTTGTAGGTGAAGTTCTTGCCGCGCAGCGTCAAATGGCGGTCCGTCTCCTGAACAGTGATTGTGCTGTTGGAAGGGGCATCACTCCACATAGCCAAGGTTTTCTGGTTGCGGCTGTCTTCGTTTTCCAGCAGGATTTCATCAAAACCCAGGAGATGACCTTCCGAACGCAAGGACAGGTCTTTATCGCAATGGTAGAAGATTTTCAGGAAACACTTGCCTTTATCGGGAATATGGACGGCCAACGGCAAGGCGTTTTCGCTGTGCGGCGGCAGGGTGAAACCGTCAGGGTAGGGGATGAAGCCGCTGTCGATGACCTCGCCGTCGCAGCTTACCTGATAGGTTAGTGCGGCATACTCGGTCAAATCAACGAAGTCCATGTAGTTGTGCAGCGTGAGCATGCCGGATTCCCGGTCGTACTTCACAACACGCGCCGGGCGATAGACGTTCTTGAACTCCAACAGCCCGGTGTGCGGGCGGCGGTCGGGGTAGACCAGACCGTCCATGCAGAAATTGCCGTCATGCGGCCACTCATTGTGGTCGCCGCCGTAATAATAGATGTCGCGGCCGTCGGGCATCTTCCCTTTATAAATACCGTGGTCGCACCATTCCCACAGGAAACCGCCGACCAAGCCGTCATGGCTCTGAATGAACTGGAAGTAATCCTCCAAATCGCCGGGGCCGTTGCCCATGCAGTGGCTGTACTCGCACATGATATAGGGTTTGTCCGGCTCGTTGTCCAGATATTCCTGAATGCTTTCGAGAGAAGGGTACATATTGCTGAACATATCAATGTTCGAGAAATCGTATGTACGGTTCTTGCTGCGGTACTGGGCGCTCTCGTAGTGGGTCAGGCGGCGGGGGTCAAAGCTCTTTGTCCATGCCAGCGCTTCTTCGAATGTGCAGCCGTAGGCGCTCTCGTTGCCCATCGACCAGATGATGACGCAGGGACGGTTCTTGTCACGCTCCACGCAGCGGCGGGTGCGGTCTACGGTGGCCTCAGTGAACTCCGGGTTGTCTGCGATGGGCTTGTTCCAGTTTTCAACGTGGTTGGGCCAGCTTTCGTTGCCCTCGCAATAGTATTCGGATGCACCGTGGCTCTCGTTGTCGGCTTCATCAATGACAAAGAAGCCGTACTGGTCGCAGAGCTGATAGAAGTAAGGCACATCCGGGTAATGGCTGGTGCGGATGGCATTAAAGTTGTGCTTTTTAATCATGAGCAGGTCTTTTTTCGTCTGCTCAAAGCCAACAGCATATCCCGTGACGGGGTCGGATTCGTGGCGGTTTACACCGTGGAACTTGATGGACTGGCCGTTGACATAAATCTGATTGTTGGCAACATGAACCTCACGGATGCCCACACGGTCCGTAATGGTCTCGTTGGGCGTGTCCAACACAAGGGTATATAAGTAGGGCTGCTCTGCGTTCCAGAGTGTCGGGTCAACAACGGTGATTTCTGCATGATAGGGGAATGCCGCATCATCCGGTGCTTCCACGGGCGTTACGCTGCCGACCATCGTGCCGGCTGCATCGTAGAGGGTGATGCGGGTGGCAACAGCGGAATCGTAGTAACGCAGGCGGACAGCAACCTCTGCGGTGCTGCCGTGGATGTCGGTGGTGATGAAATAGTCCTCGATGCACTGTTCCGGGCGGCGCAGCAGGTAGACATCACGGAAAATGCCGTTCATGCGGAACATATCCTGATCTTCCATGTAACTGCCATCGCACCATTTCAGCACGAGGACCGCCAGATTGTTGGTGCCGTCCTGCAAAAACTTCGTTACATCGAACTCGCTTGTGGAATGGGCCACCTGACTGTACCCAACAAACTGACCGTTGAGCCAGACGTAGAAGCAGGAGGCAACGCCCTCAAAATTCAGAAATGCGCGCGGGGCAGCGGCATCCTTTTGGTAGGTGAAGTCGTAGAGGTAAGCGCCGCAGGGGTTCTCTTTAGGAACATACGGTGGATCAGCGGGGAACGGATAACGGATGTTGGTGTACTGGTGGTGGTCGTAGCCGTGGTTCTGCCACACGCTGGGGACCGGGATGCTGTCAAAAGCGGAGGCATCATAGCCGACCTCATAGAAAGCATCCTGCAAGTCATAAATACTGGCGTAGTACCGAAATTTCCAGCTTCCGTTCAAAAGCTGGAAGCGATCCGAGGTCTCGCGGTGCTCGACTAAGGCATCGCTGCGCCGGGATGACGGAATGTAATAGGCACGATTCGGCATGGTACCCACATGCAGCGTGTGCGGGTCCTCGTAATAGTGCGGAATAATCATCCATTCTCCTCCTGTGATTTATACAGTTCTGCTTGCGTTTCGTCTGAAATTATTATACAATTTCTATATACAATAAAACATAAACGGTATTGCACTAAATATGCACAAAATCAATGGCTTTTTGTAAAGTGAAGGTAAAATGGACGAAGCACCTAGCAATATTCACAAAAACAGGAGGAAATTTTTGTGTACATTAACGCTGGATATCTGAACAATTCCCGTACAGATTTCAAAGACAACTCTTCGCCGTTGGTGGTGGGCAGCTGTGGCACCTACCGGCTGAAAACGCGCCCCAAACTACCGACTTACTGGCAGAAAGGGCGCAGGGATTACCAGATTTTATATGTGGCAAACGGCAAGACACATTTCTGGTTTGACGGCAGGGAAGAAATCGTCAGCGCGGGCCATATGGTGCTTTACAAGCCGGAAGAAATCCAAAAATATGTATATTATCTGGAAGATAACCCGGAAGTTTTCTGGATTCACTTCACAGGCAGCGATGTAAAGAACATACTGGCGTATCACGGCATCTCACTCGATGAGCATGTGTTCTACTGCGGTGTGCTGCCGGATTACAAGGCGTTGTTCCGCAAAATCATTCAGGAGTTGCAGCTGTGCCGCTATGGGTACGAGGACTATATTGCATCGCTGTTCAACGATATTCTGCTGTTGGTGGACCGCCAACAGCATGAACAGAAAAAAACCACCGGCAACGTCCAAGAGCAAATTGAACGCGCGGCGGCTTACTTCAACGAGAACTATAACACAAAGATCAGCATAGATGATTACGCGGAATCCCTGCACATCAGCACCAACTGGTTTATACACAATTTCAAACAGTACGCAGGTATGTCCCCGGCCCAGTACATCCTCTCCCTGCGCATGGTCAACGCCCAAAGCCTGTTGGAGCGGACGACCTACAACATCAAGGAAATTTCCGAAATCGTAGGGTATGAGAACCCGCTGTATTTCAGCAGGGTGTTTAAGAAAGAGATAGGGAAGTCACCGGCGCAGTATAGGAAAGAGAGAGTAGAGGCAGAAGAGGTCGAGAAATAGAACTAACGAAGGAGAATGAGATAAATGGGAAAAGAACAAGAATTTTTAACACAACTTAAATGGTATGCTTATTGGCAATTAAATCAAGGGTATGCTCTGCAAGTAAAACCACCAAAGTATGAGTTACTCATATTAGTTGAACTGCATAAAATTGAGCGCTTTTCATCTCAATATGAGCAAGAATTAAAATGCCTAAGCCGGTGTATACGCAGATATATATGGAAAGAGGAAAATGAAGATAATCTCTGGTGCTATCTGAAAATTATAAATATTGTTTTTGAAGAAAGCGAAAAGGCAGCGGCTATTGACGATTTTTGGGGGCTCGGAAGGATTATTACTTACACAAAATGTTTGTGTGCGTGTTGCGGAGAACTAAAAACAGATAAGAGAGAAGTCTTGAATAAGATAATCGATTCGATTCAAATTGCAAATGCAAAAGTTGCCCTTGAAGAACGATGGAAAAATATTCGTTCATCGCCTGATGGAGATAAAGCCTTTATAGATATTTTTCAAGATATTTTTGAAAATGCAATTACCAAATATGAGACCGACTTTATTTGTTCTCTTGATGAGACAGACATCTTGTACCGAATGGTAAAAGAAAAAATATGTGACGAAGGAAGATTTATACCGTGGCCCAATAAAGTTCAAAATAGATGGAATCCTCCAGGAAAAACGTATTTGTATCTTTCTTATGGAAAAGAAGATGTGGCATATAATGAAAGCCTTAAACTGGGACAATATGTGTGCCTTTTAGAGTGCAGGGTACAAGGGGAAGAAGATGTTTGTTTTTGTAGATTCGTGCCAACCCAAGGGGGCAGAATCTTAAATTTGGCCTACAATGATGTTGAACTTTATGAAATGCGGGATGAATTAGACGATTTAGTAAAAAAGAGAACAGGAAA
>OLZF01002027.1_pt1 | contig 11822 bp, 7 predicted proteins | sample 1674391 | NCBI WGS metagenome assembly OLZF01 (sample SAMEA103958166, study PRJEB25191) | human gut metagenome | biome: human-associated habitat [ENVO:00009003]; feature: intestine environment [ENVO:2100002]; material: feces | place: Germany | collected 2013/2015
GAGATCCGCGACCTGACCGGCTCCAACATCACCCGCGGTATCGAGGTGCCCGCGCTCAACCGCGAGCGCGTCTGGCACTTTGACCCCGTTGTGCAGCCCGGCACTGCCGTCGCCGGCGGCGACGTGATCGGAACCGTCCAGGAGACGACGGCCATCCTGCACAAGATCATGGTGCCCCCGCAGATGAAGGGCACGATCAAGCGCATCACCGGCGGCGACTTCACGGTCGATCAGACCGTCGCCGTGCTCACCGATGCCAGCGGCGTCGACCATGAGCTGAACATGATCCAGCGCTGGCCGGTGCGTATCGCGCGCCCCTATGCGCAGAAGTTTGCCCCGAACAAACCCATGAACAGCGGTCAGCGTATCATCGACACGCTCTTCCCGATTGCCAAGGGCGGCACGGCCGCCGTGCCCGGCCCGTTCGGCAGCGGCAAGACCGTCGTGCAGCACCAGCTCGCCAAGTGGTCGGACGTGGACGTCGTCGTCTACATCGGCTGCGGCGAACGCGGCAACGAGATGACCGACGTTCTCATGGAGTTCCCGGAACTGACCGACCCGCGCAACGGCGAGCCGCTGATGAAGCGCACCGTGCTCATCGCAAACACCTCCGATATGCCTGTGGCAGCGCGTGAGGCGTCCATTTACACCGGCATCACCATCGCCGAGTACTTCCGCGACATGGGCTATGACGTCGCCGTTCTGGCTGACTCCACCTCCCGCTGGGCAGAGGCCCTGCGTGAGATGTCCGGCCGTCTGGAAGAGATGCCTGGCGAAGAAGGCTACCCGGCCTACCTCGCATCCCGTATCGCGCAGTTCTACGAGCGTGCCGGCTGCGTCCGCTGCATCGGCAGCGAGGATGACCGGCGCGGTTCCGTCACCGCCATCGGCGCTGTCTCGCCTCCGGGCGGCGACATTTCTGAGCCAGTCTCTCAGGCCACCATGCGTATCGTCAAGGTGTTCTGGGCACTTGATTCGAGCCTGGCCTACGCCCGTCACTTCCCGGCCATCAACTGGCTGACGTCTTACTCGCTGTATGTTGACTCGCTCAAGCCGTGGTATGAGGCTACGTTCGGCGAGGAATATATGGCCAACCGCGACAAGGCCATGAGCATCCTGCAGCAGGAATCCGAACTGCAGGAGATCGTCCGCCTCGTCGGTCAGGACGCGCTGTCCCCGGCTGACCGCCTGACGATGGAGACTGCCAAGATGATCCGTGAGGACTTCCTGCAGCAGAACGCCTTCGTCGATATCGACAGCTACTCCGAGTACCGCCGTCAGTTCCTGCTGCTCGGCCTCATCCTGCATTATGACGCCGAGTGCCGCGACGCGCTCGAGAAGAACGCACCGATGCAGAAGCTCTTTGCCATCCCCGCCCGCGTCGACATCGGCCGCGCCAAGAGCGTGCCGAGCGACGAGTACGAGCAGGTCTATGCCAAGATCGCCGCGGACATGACCGCACAGATCAAAGAGATTATCGCCGGAGGTGAGGAGCAGTGATTAAAGAGTACAAAACAATCCAGGAGATCGCCAGCCCTCTGATGATCGTCAAGAACGTCGAAGGCGTGACCTACGACGAGTTGGCCGAGATCGAGCTCCCGAACGGTGAAGTCCGCCGCTGCAAGGTCCTCGAGGTCGAGGATGACCACGCGGTCGTGCAGCTCTTTGAGAGCGCGCAGGGCATCAACCTTGCGCAGTCGAAGGTCCGCTTCCTCGGCCACCCGCTGCAGCTGGGCGTGAGCGAGGATATGCTCGGTCGCGTCTTCAACGGCATGGGCGAGCCCATTGACGGCGGCCCGGCGATCCTCGCCGAGGAGCACCGCGACATCAACGGCCTGCCGATGAACCCGGCAGCCCGCGCCTACCCGGCAGAGTTCATCCAGACCGGTGTTTCCACCATCGACGGCCTGAACACCCTCGTCCGCGGCCAGAAGCTGCCGATCTTCTCGGCGTCCGGTCTGCCGCACGCCGCGCTGGCCGCGCAGATCGCGCGCCAGGCGAAGGTGCTGGGCGACAACGAGAACTTCGCCGTCGTCTTCGCCGCCATCGGCATCACGTTCGAGGAATCCGAGTACTTCATTCAGGAGTTCCGCCGCACCGGAGCCATTGACCGCACGGTCGTGTTCTCGAACCTTGCCAACGACCCCGCCGTCGAGCGTATCGCCACTCCGCGTATGGCGCTGACCGCGGCCGAGTACCTGGCCTTTGAAAAGGACATGCAGGTGCTGGTCATCCTGACCGATATCACCAACTACGCTGAGGCTCTGCGTGAGGTCTCCGCGGCGAAGAAGGAAGTTCCGGGCCGCCGCGGCTACCCCGGCTACCTGTACACCGACCTGGCCACGCTCTACGAGCGCGCCGGCCGCCGCATCGGCAAGTCCGGCTCGATCACCATGATTCCGATCCTGACCATGCCCGAGGATGACAAGACCCACCCGATCCCCGACCTGACCGGCTACATCACCGAGGGCCAGATCATTCTCTCCCGCGACCTGTACCGCAAGGGCATCATCCCGCCCGTGGACGTGCTGCCCAGCCTGTCGCGTCTGAAGGATAAGGGCATCGGCGAGGGCAAGACCCGTGAGGACCACTCCGGTACGATGAACCAGCTGTTCGCGGCCTATGCCCGCGGCAAGGATGCCAAGGAGCTCATGACCATCCTGGGCGAGGCGGCCCTGTCCGACGACGACAAGCAGTTTGCAAAGTTCGCCGATGCGTTCGAGCAGCGCTACGTCAACCAGGGCAACAACACCAACCGTTCCATTGAGGACACCCTCAACCTCGGCTGGGAGCTGCTGAGCCTGCTGCCGCGCACCGAGCTCAAGCGTATCAAGCCCGAACTGATCGAAAAGTATATGCCCGAGACCTGAGCGCACCCGTCCCGCAGACTTACCAAGTGAGGTGATTTGATGGCAAATACGGCAATTACCCCGACAAGAATGGTGCTCAACCAGCTCAAGGGCCGGTTGAAGACCGCTCGCAGGGGTCATAAGCTCCTCAAGGATAAGCGTGACGAGCTGATGCGTCAGTTCCTCGACAACGTGCGCCTGAACAAGCAACTGCGTGCGAAGGTCGAGCAGGGACTCACGGAGGCGTTCGGTTCTCTGTCGGTCGCGTCCGCGATCATGTCCCCGGAAATGCTCGAGCAGTCGCTGCTCTACCCGCGGCAGAGCGTCGAGCTGGGCATGACCTATCAGAACATCATGAGCGTGAACGTGCCGGTCTACGATTTCCAGACCCGCAACAGCGATCCGTCCGAGATCTTCCCGTACGGCTTTGCGCAGACGTCCGGTGAGTTGGACGATGCGCTTGAGAAGCTGGCGGAGGTGTTCAAGGACATGCTTGAGCTTGCACAGGTCGAAAAGACCACGCAGATGCTCGCGCAGGAGATCGAAAAGACCCGCCGCCGCGTCAACGCGCTCGAATACGTTATGATCCCCGAGCTGGAGCAGAACATTCGTTACATCTCCATGAAGCTGGACGAGAACGAAAGTTCGACCAAGGTGCGCCTGATGAAGGTCAAAGAAATGGTCCTCGAGGACGCACACCACTACAAGCAATAAACATCAGAAAACCGCCGCATCTTTGGATGCGGCGGTTTTTGCGTCCTGTTATTTCTCGTCCCGCTCCATCAGCTCGAGCAGATGCGCCGTCTCGGCGGCGGCGTCCGGTGCGTTTGCCTCGACCTGCAGGGCGGATGCATTCGCGTCCGGCCGGATGGTCAGCTCCCAGCCGCCGTCGCGCATATGCAGGCCGTCGGTAAAGTCTGCTCCGGCCTCCATCATTGCCTCCGAGACCGTGCGCATCAGGTGCGCGCGGTCACGGCAGGGGACGGTGCGGCAGTTCGGGTCCGTGATCTGCGGCGGCAGGTCATCCGGGGCGTCCGGCCGCGCCGGGCTCAGCCGCCCGTCGAGCACATCGAGACTGCACTGGTAGTAGGCGCGCGGGGTGCCGATGTCGCACCAGTAGCCGTCCATCGGCACGCCGAGGATCGGCTCGTGCGCTGCGAGCAGCAGCGGGAAAAGATCTTTGGCAAAATCAAACGGCTGGTCTTCCGGCACATAGGCCATCGCCCGCGGGGAGACAATATAGACCCCGGTGTTGACGAGATCGGTCACGACGTGCTCCCAGTCCGGCTTTTCGATGAAGTGCTGCACGAAGCCCTGCCGGTCCTGCAGCACGAGCCCGTACTGCAGCGGCTCCGCGTTCGGGTAGAGCGCGATCGTCACGGCCGCGTCCGCCTGCTGATGCCGGCGGTAGAGCCCCAGCAGGTCAAAGCTGCACGCGGCGTCGCCGCTGATGACGAGAAAATCCTCCCTGCCGTAAAAATCGCTGCACGCGCGCACGCCGCCGGCCGTGCCGCGCGGCTCGGACTCGATGCGGTATTTCAGGTGCACGCCGTAGTCGCTGCCGTCGCCGCAGTGCTCCTGAATGACCTCCGGCCGGTAGCACAGCGTCATGCACACGTCCGTGAAGCCGTTGCGCCGCAGCAGATCCAGCAGCCGGTCGAGCACCGGCACGCCGACGAGCGGCACCATGGGTTTCGGGAGGTTTCCGGTGATGCTGCGCAGCCGCCGGCCCTGACCGCCGGCCAGTAAAATGGCTTTCATGCGCACGCTCCTTTCACAAATCTTCAGCAGGAAAGTGTATTGTCAATGGGGATAGAATCTGATATAATCATTGATTATCATGGGGGCAATAGGTTTTGCCCCACAGGGTGCAAGGAGGTATGACGATGCGGGACCCCAAAGTCGGCAATGTACCCAATGAATCCAAACTGCAGCGTGCGCTGATGCCCAATTCGCGGATGTTTCTGCTGTTTCTGATCGTGTTTGCAGTGCTCACGTTTCTCTTTTCCGACCGGCTCTGGCTGTCGATCGGCGAGGGCGTCATCATTCTGCTGCTCATTATCTACTCGGTCATCATGCGCGCGCGCAAGCGCCGCACGCTCGAGCGATATATTGAATCCGTCACCTATGATACGGAGTCTGCACGAAATAATACCCTGCAGAATTTCCCGCTGCCGATGGCGGTCTTTCGCCCGGCGGATTCGCAGGTCATCTGGGCCAACCAGAACTTTTTCGATCTCTGCGGCCGGCACAAGCCATCGGTCGATATGCGCGTCACGGATGTAATCCCGGAGTTTTCCGGCCGCTGGCTGCTCGAGGGCAACACGCAGTGCCCGGAGCTGCTGGAGTATCAGGGCCATAAGTACCAGATCCACGGCAACCTCGTGCGCACGAATCCGGATGACGCTGCAAGCTACATGGGCATCACCTACTGGGTCGATGTCACGGACTACGAAAAGATCCGGCTGGAGTATTACGCGTCCCGCCCGGTCATCGCCGTCATCGTCATTGATAACTATGACGAGCTCATCCGCGGCCTGACCGACCGCAAGCGCAACGAGATGCGTGACGCCATTGAGGACAAGCTCCTGCAGTGGTGCGAGGGTAAGGGCGGCTTTTTCCGCCGCTACGACCGCGACCGGTATCTGTACGTGTTCGAGGAGCGGCATCTCGACGAGCTGCGCGAGAATAAATTTGCGTCCCTGCTCGACAGCGTGCGCAGCGTGGCAAGCCCCAGCGGCATCCGCGCGACCGTCAGTGTGGGCATCGGGCGCGACGGCGACAGCCTGGATGAAAATTATAATTTCGCCATTCTCGGCACCGAGATGGCACTCTCGCGCGGCGGTGATCAGGCCGTGGTGAAAAACCGCGTCACGTTCGAGTTTTTCGGCGGCCGCGGCGGCGAGGTCGAGCGGCGCACGAAGGTCAAGTCCCGCGTCATGGCCAACGCCCTCAGCCAGCTCATTCAGGACTCGTCCAAGGTCTATGTCATGGGCCACAAATTCTCCGATCTGGACACGCTCGGCGCGGCCGCCGGCGTTTGCTGCATCGCGCGCAAGCTCGGCACGCCCTGCCGCATCGTCATGGATGCGAACAAGACGGCCGCTGGCCAGCTGCGCGACCGGATGCTGCACGTGCCGGAGTATGCCAAGGCGTTTCTGACGCCGCAGGAGGCGTATCTGCACGCCGACAGCCGCACGCTGCTCGTCGTGGTGGACACCAACCGCCCGGACCAGGTCGAAAACCACAACCTGCTCGAGGCCTGCACCCGTGTGGCGGTCATCGACCACCACCGGCGCGCGGCGACCTATATCACCAATGCGACCATGAGCTTCCATGAGCCGTATGCGTCGTCGGCCTGCGAGCTGATGACGGAGCTGCTCGAGGAGCTGGTCGAGCAGCCGGACATCCTGCGCGTGGAAGCGGAGGCAATGCTCTCGGGCATCATGCTCGATACGAAGGACTTCACTGTCCGCACCGGCGAGCGCACATTTGAGGCTGCGGCGTTCCTGCGCCGCGCCGGGGCCGACACCTCGGAGGTCAAAAAGCTCCTGCAGACGGATATGGAGCACACGGTCGCCCGCTATAAGATCCTGCAGACGGCGTCCATCTACCGCGCGGACATTGCCATTGCCGCGCCCACTGAGCCGCAGGACCGCATCGTCGCGGCGCAGGCGGCGGATGAGCTGCTCAACATCGCCGGGGTCACGGCGTCCATGGTCATTTACCCGATGGGCGACGGGGATGTGTTCATCTCCGCGCGCTCGATCGGTGAACTGAATGTGCAGCTGGTCATGGAGGCGCTCGGCGGCGGCGGCAGCCGCTCGTCGGCAGCTGTGCAGCTGCATGACGTGTCGGTCGCGCAGGCGGTGCAGATGGCGCGTAAGGCGATCGACGACAATCTGGAAAACTAAGCAAAGGAGTATCTTGCTATGAAAGTGATTTTGAATGTTGACGTAAAAGGTCAGGGCAAAAAGGGCGAACTCAAGGAAGTGTCCGACGGCTATGCCCGCAACTATCTCCTGCCGCGCAAGCTCGCGACGGAGGCCACGGCCGACAATCTCAATGCCTTCCGCCTGAAGGAGAAGGCCAAGGCGGCGCAGATCGCCCGCGAGAAGGCTGAGGCGGAGGAAAACGCCAAGAAGCTCGGCACCATTCAGGTGAAGATCGCGGCGAAGGCCGGCAGCAACGGCAAGCTCTTCGGCTCTGTCACCTCGAAGGAGATCAGCGACGCGCTGCACGAGCAGTTTGACCTCACCATCGAAAAGCAGAAGATCGTGCAGGCCGAGCCCATCAAGAGCTTCGGCGCATATGAGGTCAAGTGCAAGCTCGGCTACGAAGTCACCGGCACCATCCACGTGCTGGTCATCGAAGAGAAATAAACCGCGCGCAGGCGAGGGAGGGATCCGTCATGGAGGAGCTGCTGGGCAGACAGCCGCCCCATTCCGCTCCGGCGGAGCAGGCAGTCATCGGTGCGATGCTCATCGATCCGAGCTGCATCCCGGACGTGATCGAAAAGGTCAAGTCCGACGAATTTTATATTCAGGCCAACCGCGATATTTTTGACACCATCTTCGCCATGTTCTCTTACGGGCAGAGCGTGGATGCGGTCACGGTGCTTGAGCAGATGAAGGTCCGCGGCGTGTACAAGGACACGACGCAGCAGTACCTCATGGAGGTCATGCAGATCACGCCCACGGCGGCGAACGTGCTCAAGTACGCGGCCATCGTGCGCGATCAGGCGTTGCTGCGCAATCTGCACACGGCGGCCGATGAGATCAACAACATGATCTTTGAGGGCTCCGGCGGGGCGGACGCCATGCTCGAGGCGGCCGAGCGCAAGATCTATGCGCTCCGGCAGGGGCGCAACGTCGGCGGCCTGCAGCCAATCAGCATGGTCATTCAGCGCGTGTACGCAAACCTCTCCGAGGCGGCGAGCAGCGGTGGGGGCATCCCCGGTCTGGCCACCGGCCTGCCGGATCTGGACCAGACGATCCTCGGCCTGAACGCGGGCGAGCTCATCCTCATTGCGGCCCGCCCCGGCATGGGCAAGACGAGTATGGCGCTCAACATTGCACTGCACGTCGGCAAGACGTCCGGCAAGACGGTCGCGGTGTTCTCGCTCGAAATGGCGCGTGAGCAGCTCACGACGCGTCTGCTTGCGGGCGAGGGCCTGGTCGACAGCCAGAAGCTCCTCACCGGCAAGCTCTCGGCGGACGAGTGGCGGCGCGTCGGTGCTGCGGCCACGACCATCAGCGCGACAGATATCCGCATCGACGACAATCCGTCGCTCTCCGTTGCGGACATGAACGCCCAGTGCCGCCGCATCCCGAACCTCGGTCTCGTCGTCATCGACTACCTGCAGCTCATGCAGTCGGCCGGCAGCGGCCACAGCTGGTCGAACGAGAGCCGCACGCAGGCCGTCTCCGACATGAGCCGCATGCTCAAGATCATGGCCAAGGAGCTCAACGTTCCGGTCATCTGCCTGTCGCAGCTGTCGCGTGCCAACGAGTCGCGCCAGAACAAGCGCCCGATGCTGTCCGACCTCCGTGAGTCTGGCGCCATCGAGCAGGATGCGGACATCGTGCTCGCGCTCTACCGCGACGGGTATTACAACAAGGAGTGCGAGAATCCGAACCTGGCCGAGGCGATCATCCTCAAAAACCGCCACGGCGAGACCGGCACGCTCGAGCTCATGTGGCTGCCGGAGTACACGTCCTTCGCGGCCATCGAGAAGAAGTACGACGACGATGACTATTGACGCCATTGCGCCCGGCGCGCACGTGCTGTGTGCCGTGTCCGGCGGGGTGGATTCCATGTACCTCCTGCACCGGATGACGGAGCTGGCGGCGCAGCGCGGCTTCGCCGTCCTCAATCTGGGCGCGGGCATCGGCCAGCTGCCGGTCGGCCTCCGCCTTGGCGTCCTCGTACTCGATCTCGCCGTCACGCAGCTTCTGCAGGTTTTCAGCGATCGTTGCCTTGGCATCGTCCAGCTGGCTGCGGGCATCGCGCAGGCGGCCCTTGGCGTCATTGATCTGGCGGCGCGCATCGGCCATCTGCAGCTTTTTGTCCTGCAGGGTGGCCCAGCCGTCCTCGATCTGGGCGCGGGCACCGGCCAGCTGCTGTTTGCCGGCCTCATACTGGGCAAGGCCCTCGTTGTACTGCTGCCAGCCCTCGTCCAGCTGGGCCTTAGCCTCGGCCAGCTTGGGGGCATTGGCCTCCAGCTCAGCGCGGCCTGCGGCCAGCTGGGCGGCGCCCTTTTCGTACTGCAGCAGCCCCAGACGGTACTGGGTCAGCTGCCCCACACCGGCCACAAACTCATCCAGCTGCTTTTTGCTGTCCTCCGGCAGGCTGGCCCACCATGCCTCGATGGCGGCATTCAGCCTGTCGCGGATCTCCTCGGGCAGCTCCGGGGCGGACTGCTGCACCCAGTCAGCGGCGCTCTGCAGCGCCGTCTGCATGGCGGCCGGGTCGGCGGCATCGGCTATCGCGGCGATATGCGCCCGTGCCTCCTGCAGGCGCTGCTTCTGCTCCTCAGGCAGGGTGTCGGTCGGGATGGCATCGATCACGGTCAGCAGATCACCGGCCTGTGTGCGAATGGCATCGACCTGCTCCTGCGTCATGTCGGCGGGGATGATGGTCAGATCGCCGTACTCCTGCAGGGCCTGCCACAGCTCCTCGGCATTCTGGGGCGGCTGCGTGCCGTTTGCATCGCAGTTTTGGGCCAGCCAGCCGATGAAAGCATCCAGCTGCTCTGCATCCACACCCATTGCATCGGCCATCGTCCGGATGCCGTCCTCGTAGGCGGCAGCGTTGGCGTCCAGCTGGGCCTTGGCCTCGGCCAGCTGCTTTTCGGCGGCATCCAGCTGCGCCAGCCCGTCATTGTACTGCCTGAGCCCGGCCTCGTACTGAGCCTGACCGTCCTCCAGCTGCCTGCGGGCAGCCTCCAGTCTGGGGGCGTTGGCGGCAAGCTCCTCCTCGCCCGCCTGCAGTTGTGCCTCGGCGGCCCGCAGCTGCGCTTCGGCCCCGGCCAGCTGGGCAGCGCCGTCGTTGAGCAGCGCTTCGTTGGACGCCAGCTCGTTCAGGCCGTCCGCATACTGCCGCTCACCGTCATCGACCTCGCGCTGGCCGTCGGCCAGCTGCTGCCTGCCATCGGCCAGCTCTGCGGCGGCATCTGCCAGCTGCTGGTCAGCCTCGGCCTTGGCATCGTTGTATTCAGCCCAGGCATCGTCCAGCTCGGCGCGGGCCTCGGCAACGATGCCGCTGTACCGCGCCTCGCACCGGGCATCGGCAATGCCCTCGACCCGGGCCTTGACGGCGTCCACCGTGTTGCGGTAATCATCGCCGAGGCTGTCCTGCGCAAGGGCACCCTCGGCGGTCAGGTACATCTCGGTGTAGGCCTCAAAGGCAAAATCCTGCTGCGGGATGTAGAATACCAGCTTGACTGTGCCGTTGCCCACGCTGGCGGGCTCGCGCTCAAAGCTGAAATAGTTGGCGTTGTGCACGATACCCACGACGGTGTACTCGGTGGTGCTCAGCTTGGTGTCCAGATCTTCGTTGGCTTTGTCCACCACCAGCTTTGTGCCCACGGTATAGGTAGATTGCTTTTTGGTGTAGCTGGCTTCGATGACGCACTCGCCGGACTTTTCCGGCAGGCGGCCCTCGACGAGATTCAGCTGGTTGATGGTGTTATTCTCCGGCGCAGGCAGGCTGTGGACGCGGCTGACGACGGTGTCACCGTCCACCTCCACCAGCAAATCTGCCGAGTATCCCGGCTGCACCTGGCGAACGCCCTCCACCTGGCGCAAGGCATCCACATCCTCATCGGTCAGGCCCAGGGTGGAGACGATGCGCAGGTCGTAGAAGTTGCCATCATCCATATAACGTTCCATCGACTCTTTCATATCGATGGGCGTGGCGTTCAGCCCGGCCAGGAAGCCGACGCCCAGCGCCACGATGGCAAAGACGGCGGCGAACCGGCTGGCGGTGCTTTTGAAGGTCCGCAGGGTATTTTTGCGATAACTGCGTGTCATTTACCACTCGATCCTTTCCACGGGGGTGGGGTTGGGGTTCACGGTCTGATCTATCACCCGGCCGCTATTGATACGGATGACCCGGTCCGCCATAGCGGCCAGAGCGCTGTTGTGGGTGATGACGATGACGGTGCGCCCCTGTTTGCGGCAGGTGGCCTGCAGCAAGGCCAACACCTGCTTGCCGGTTTTGTAGTCCAGCGCGCCGGTAGGCTCATCACAAAGCAGGATCTTTGGGTTTTTGGCCAGCGCACGGGCGATGGAGACACGCTGCTGTTCGCCGCCGGAAAGCTGTGCCGGGAAGTTGTTTTTGCGGTCCGCCAGGCCCACCTCATCCAGCACGGTGTCGGCATCCAGCGGGTCGCGGCAGATCTCGGCGGCCAACTCCACATTTTCCCGCGCGGTCAGGTTCTGCACGAGGTTATAAAACTGGAACACGAAGCCCACATCATAGCGGCGGTAGGTGGTCAGCCGCTTTTTATCAAAGCCGCTGACCTTCTCGCCGTCCAGCAGGATGGTGCCCTCGTCGCAGGTATCCATGCCGCCCAGCATATTCAGCACGGTGGTTTTGCCCGCACCGGAAGGGCCGAGGATGACGCAGAACTCCCCCTTTTGGATCTCAAAGCTCACGTGATCTGATGCAGCGATACGGGTATCGCCCATCTGGTAATATTTACACACATTGTCAAACAACACATAAGACTGCGGCATACTAAAGCTCTCCTATTTTTTTAAGTAGCTTTAGTATAGCAGATTTGCAGGGAAATGTCGTGAATGAATTTTAAAATTTATTTTTCTACCGTTTCCGTCGGCTCTATCCCCAGATATGGTAGGGCCTTTTGCAGGACCTCGGCGCAGACGGGGCCGGAGAGGGCGCCGCCGCTGGTGGTCCAGCTGTGGGGTTCGTCCAGGCAGACCAGGCAGAGAAACTGCGGGTCGTCGA
>OLZF01002029.1_pt1 | contig 11812 bp, 4 predicted proteins | sample 1674391 | NCBI WGS metagenome assembly OLZF01 (sample SAMEA103958166, study PRJEB25191) | human gut metagenome | biome: human-associated habitat [ENVO:00009003]; feature: intestine environment [ENVO:2100002]; material: feces | place: Germany | collected 2013/2015
CGGGCAGTGGTTTCGTTAATTGTCTGAAGACCAAGCTCAATCCATACCGGCTTTATGCGGTTAAGTTCTGCTAACAGTTCAATTTTATCATCTTCAAGACAGTCAGGTCTTGTCGCAATGGATAAACCACATATTCTGTTATCCTGTATGGCTTCCGTAAATATTTTTTTTAGTCTGCCAACGGGAGCATATGTATTGGTAAAGGCTTGAAAATATGCGATATAACTGTCTCCTGCGTATTTTTTTGAAATCTTTTCAATTCCATAATATATTAATTTTTAATCACTATATACATGTGTACCTTTTGTTGTAATTTTACAATTTTCACAACGAGCTTCTGGTTGATTATTGGCTGTTCTAATTGTGTAAATATGAAGATCTTTCATGTTTTGCACTCCTCCTTTTAATGCATTATTTACTGCTTCAAATTCAGCACAATTATTAATAGGCCATAATTCATGCGAATTTTTCGGCATTTGTCTTCGTAAAATCGGATGTATATTTTCTGGTCTTGAGCCGCTCTTGCCATAATATTTTTTACCCGTTTTCTGATCAATTGCTACACTGACCATAGTTGGAATTTTCTGAATAATTCCTTGTTCCTTTTGTTTTCTTAATCGATTTGCAAATCTTCTTGCAGCTTTTCTTGCTTTTCCAGAATAACTTTTTGTTAATCCTAATACATCAATCCACGCATTTGTATCATCGACATATCCGTATAAGTTTAATATTCCACCTGCTAATCCAATCGGGTCTTGCGATATATACATTCCCATCTTCGGCGAGTAGTACCTGAACCTGTTGTACGCCAGCCCTGTCTCCCGGTCATAATACTGCCCCTGGAACAGGAACGGTACCATTCCCTTGTTGCCGGTCTCCCCGATGACGTTCCCGTCCATGTCGAGCACCCGGCTCCACACCTCGTTGCCATCGGCGTCGTATGCCTCCGTCGGTGTTCCGAGCTGGTCGGTCAGTATCGAGTAGGACCTGCCTTCCTTTATCATTGCCACCGGCACGAAGGAATCCTCGTCGAAGAGCCATACCGTCATGTCGCGGCGTTCCGTGTCCGTGTTCCACCTGTCCTCCACGACGGAGTATTCCCTATGCTGCTTCCACTGGTGCAGCGGCACGTTGCCGTTCCACACCCACCGCGTCACCGTCGTGCCGAAGCTCTTGGAGAGCCTGCGCCCGAGCGCGTCGTATGTGAACTCCACCTCCCTCTTGTCGGGCCGCACCACCTTTGCCAGAGAGCCGTCGGCGTTCCACCGGTATCTCCAGCGGTCCTTCTTGCCGTCAAGCCACCTTCCCGTGCCGAGGTAGCGTTCCGTCAGGTTCCCGTCAGCATCGTACTCGCAGTGCCATTCGCCGTCCTGCTCCAGCCGTCCGCCACCGAGGTAGCGGCGCAGCCTCATGTCCGGGTCGGGATACAGGTTTCCCGTCTGGTCGCTCTTCCTCCACTGCACCCTGCCGTCGGGGTATTCCGCCCTTTCGAGCTGCCCCGTCGGGGTATAGGAGTAGCGTGTCTCGCCATGCCTGCTGTCTTCCACGGACAACAGCCTGTCGGCGACGCCCCAGCGGTAGCGGCGCATATGCCGTGTGCGCGAGTCCTTGCGTGTGCGGGCATCCACCAGACGGCCTATGTCATCATAGGCGAACGAGCGGACAATGCCTCCCGGAAGGATGCGCTCCACCTCGAAGCCCAGCGCGTCGTGGCGGTGTGCCGATTCCCACGAGCCCGCGCCGTCGGCGTCGCTGCCACCGGTGGCAGTGAACCCCTCAAGCTCCCCGTAGGCGTTGCGGGTGTAGTGCAGCGAGGCCCCCGCCGTGCTGTCGAGCGTGAGTATCCTGCCGATATGGTCGTAGGTGCGGAGTATGGTGTTGCCGTCGGCCGTTTCCCGTGTCGGAAGTCCCAGGGAGTTGTACGCGAACTCCACCGTGCTTTCCCCCCTCGATGCCTGCACCAGCCTGCCGGACAGCCCGTAGGCGTAGGTCTGGTCAGGGTCGCCTGCCGTGGGGTATGAGACGCGCGTCACGCGCGAGCAGGCGTCATAGCCGTATTCCCTTTCCGTCCCCGAAGGCAGCGTCTCCCTGACGACGCGTCCGCCCCTGTCACGCAGGTAATGACGGACGGCCCCGTCGAAGCCTTTCTCGGCGGTGACGTTGCCCACAGCGTCGAGGGCGAACTCGTAGCTCTGGAGCCTCTCGTTTGTCACACGGCGCAGGCGTTCCTCCCGGTCATAGCGGAAGTTCACCACGCCCCGGTGGTCGCGGCGCCTTGTCAGCTTCCACATGCCGGAGTAGCCGTACTCCACGTGCTGGACGTTGTCACGGTATTCGGTGAGGTTGTCTATCCCGTCGTAGGACAGGCGTATGTCGTTGCCGTCGAAGTCGAGCACGCGCACCACGCGGCCCACAGGGTCGTATTCCCTTTTCTGCACCGCACCTTTGGGGTTGGTGACGCTCACGCACCTTCCCAGCAGGTCGTAGCCGTACAGCGAGGTGTTCCCCCGGCTGTCGGAGGCTTCCGTGAGGTTATGGAAACGGTCATAGGCGAGCCTCGTCACCACGCCGTAGGGGTCCTTCACCGATGCCACCGCACCGTTGCGGTAGGTCATCCTTGTGACGGCACCTTCGGGGTTGGTGCGGCTCACCAGATTGCCGGAGCGGTCATAGCCGAACTCCCACGTGCCGCCGTCCGGCGTGGTTACGGATACGGGACGGTTGCGCAGGTTCCCCCTGGCGGGGTACACGGCGGACACGCTGCCGCCGCACGGGTCGGAGCTGTCGGTGCAGTTCCCCCAGCGGTCATATCTGTACAGGGTGCTGTTACCGAGCGGGTCTGTCTGTGCGAGTAGCCGGCGGCTGTCGTCGTAACGCCACAGGTGTTCCCCACCGTTGGCATCGACCTTCTTCCACACAAGGCCGCCGCGGTGGTGGTACACCGTCAGCTCCCCGTGGCTGTCGAGCACCTCGGTCACTCCCTCCCGGAACGTGAGCCTGTGGTCGTATATGCCGCCGTCGCCCCACGTGTGTACGCAGCGCGAACCCACGCCCGTACCGTCGTACTCGAAGTACCACGCAAGGCCGTTGCGCCATGTCTCCTTCACGATGAGCCTTCCGGCATACTCGTATGTCATCACGTCGCCCGCCGCGTTGCGCTGGAGGGTCATGTTGCCGTCGGCGTCGTACTCGTAGGAGGCGAGGGTAATCTCTTTCTCCGGATCTTCCGGATGCGGGCCGCATATCTCAAGGATGCGTCCGCTTCTCGTGTCGTGCTCCACTCTCAGGCGGCGGCCCGCGCTGTCGGTGATGGAGCGCAGCAGGCCCTCTTTCGTGTAGTCGAAGCGGATGCCCAGACCGTTGCAGTCGGTCACGCTCTCAAGCAGGCGCACGGAATCGTACTCCTTGTGTGTGAAGCGGTAGTAGAGATCCTCGGCCATGTCCCACACGCAGTAGCCGCCGTCCTGTTCCAGACGGGCCTCCTTGCGCTCGGAGAGGATGAACGAGGGTTCCTCCGCTGTAGGCAGGGGGAAGGCCACCGGGATGCCGTCACTCATGCGGAGCGTCAGCGCGCCCTCTTCCGTGTCCGCGACGACGCCCATGTCGTAGGCGTGGTGCCACCCGTTGCCCAGAGGACCCCGGTAGTCGCTGCGGCTGTACCACGTGCGCTCCCATGACAGGGGCACCGGGCCGTCGAGCCAGAAGTCCTCCTCGTCGGTGAAGAACGTGCCGCTGGCCACGTCCACCGGGTGGCCCGTAACCGTACAGATGGCCTTGTGGAGCATATTCTTCAGGGATTCGCTCTTTATCGTCCTGTTGACCTTGCTATGCAGCCTGTCCGCCAGCTTCCTGGTCTTTTTCTTGTAGAAACGCCCGAACGCCCCCGTGCATTTGCGGGCGAGTGCCGCCATGGGGTTGAGGGGGACGGGAACCGGGCTGGTGAGTATCTGCCTGGCGGGAGGTATCGGGTTGATGACGCCCGTGGGCAGGAACATGCCCGGAACCTTGTGCACGCTCGGTATGCCCACGTCGTTGCAGTCAAGGTGCAGGTGCGCGCCGCCGCCCGAGAAGGGCATCCCGTCGGCAAGTACCGTCAGGCTGCCCATGAAGGCGTGGCCGTTGTTCTTGGGTATCGCCGCTGAAGGGGCCGCCCAGCCTGCGCCCATGGGGATGTGCGGGATGCTCCGCGTGGGTGTGGATGCGACCGCGCGGGGGATGAAGCCGCCTATCTTGACGGTGGCGCCCAGCATCCCGACGGCCATCGTCAGCACGGTGTGGCCCACCTCGGCGAGCTTCGCGCTGTCGGCGTCGCCCGTCTGTTCCGCTGTCGGTGGCGGGGGGATGAACGAAGAGACCGCCGCCGCGATGAAGTCCTGCGGACGGAGGAGAACCCCGACATAAGGGTGAGGCATGGGCACGACGGGGGACGGGGGTATCGTCACGAGGTGGATGTCCACGCCGATGACCGGGTCGAGCTGCTTGGAGATAGGCAGGCAGGCCATACCCTTCATGCCCATGGCACCCAGTACGGGAAGCATGGCGGCTTCGCTCAGGCCGTCGGCAAGACCGCCGATGGCGGCTGCCGCCTTGACGCCTGTGTCGAGGGCATTGACGGATGGTGACACACCGGCCTCGGAGTTCGCCTTGACGCCTTCCGAGATACCCTTGACCTGCGCACCTACGCCGGTCTTTAGGTTTGCACTTACGCTGTCGAAATAACCTGTGTCTGCCATTGATATTCTGAACGAATTAAAATATTACATCGTTTGGAGTTGCCTTTTTATCTCATCAACTCTCTTCTTTATTCTATTTAAAGGGTATTTCTCGCTCCCTCCAAATGAATAAACTGCGACAAGTTCCATTAACTCCAAATATAATGCGTCTCTTAAATCAACATGGTTATCAGCCTCTAATGCCAATTGAACATTTCGTTCTCGATTAATCAAAAATAGGCCGTCACATCGCTCTTTAATAACGGCCATATCTTTACCTGTCGCAAATATCTTGTCTAAAGCTAATCTCGCATAATTTTCTTGATTTACTATCTGACAAGACGCATAATATATCAGAGAGAGTATCAATTCACATGGAGTCCAAAGATTTCTATTGCCATTAAATTCTAACGACAACCCTAATGGATAAAGCTGAGTGAACTTTTCTGAATAATTGTAAATATATACCCAATAAAAAAGATCCCTAAGCGTAGTCAAATCCTTTGATGAATTAAAACTCATTTTTTTTATAAGTTTCTGCTTGATTTTTTCAAGACGTTTATTGCCAGAAACATCCAGTTCAGGCATAATTATTTGAAATTCATGTTCCATCATTTTATTATAATAATTTTTACTTTATCTCCTTCATCACATTTTCTTAGAGCAGCACCTATTGACGCTCCAGCCCCTCGATTATCTCCTGGAGAAATATGTTCTATATCTGCACCCACGCCTCCTTCTACAAACATCGCCATTGGCCATTCATCTCTATCCAAGCCTTTTTTACTTTCAGTTCCCAATAGAGATTTTTGTCGTTGACTTGGGGCTCCAGTTCTGTCAATTGTTACAACATCGGGTTTCCCCTTTTGAATTGCACGCTTAATATGACGAGTTGTTTCTGGATACTCAGCCTCCGAAATTCTTAAGATATATTTATAACCTGGATTATTTTTTACTTCTTCAAGGTAACAACCTTTCAATCCTAAAGAATCAATCCATGTATTGGTATCCTTGACATATCCGTACAAGTTTAGTATTCCGCCAGCCAGTCCAATCGGATCTTGCGAGACATACATACCCATCTTCGGCGAGTAATACCTGAACCTGTTGTACGCCAGCCCTGTCTCCCGGTCATAATACTGCCCCTGAAACAGGAACGGTACCATTCCCTTGTTGCCGGTCTCCCCGATGACGTTCCCGTCCATGTCGAGCACCCGGCTCCACACCTCGTTGCCATCGGCGTCGTATGCCTCCGTCGGTGTTCCGAGCTGGTCGGTCAGTATCGAGTAGGACCTGCCTTCCTTTATCATTGCCACCGGCACGAAGGAATCCTCGTCGAAGAGCCATACCGTCATGTCGCGGCGTTCCGTGTCCGTGTTCCACCTGTCCTCCACGACGGAGTATTCCCTATGCTGCTTCCACTGGTGCAGCGGCACGTTGCCGTTCCACACCCACCGCGTCACCGTCGTGCCGAAGCTCTTGGAGAGCCTGCGCCCGAGCGCGTCGTATGTGAACTCCACCTCCCTCTTGTCGGGCCGCACCACCTTTGCCAGAGAGCCGTCGGCGTTCCACCGGTATCTCCAGCGGTCCTTCTTGCCGTCAAGCCACCTTCCCGTGCCGAGGTAGCGTTCCGTCAGGTTCCCGTCAGCATCGTACTCGCAGTGCCATTCGCCGTCCTGCTCCAGCCGTCCGCCACCGAGGTAGCGGCGCAGCCTCATGTCCGGGTCGGGATACAGGTTTCCCGTCTGGTCGCTCTTCCTCCACTGCACCCTGCCGTCGGGGTATTCCGCCCTTTCGAGCTGCCCCGTCGGGGTATAGGAGTAGCGTGTCTCGCCATGCCTGCTGTCTTCCACGGACAACAGCCTGTCGGCGACGCCCCAGCGGTAGCGGCGCATATGCCGTGTGCGCGAGTCCTTGCGTGTGCGGGCATCCACCAGACGGCCTATGTCATCATAGGCGAACGAGCGGACAATGCCTCCCGGAAGGATGCGCTCCACCTCGAAGCCCAGCGCGTCGTGGCGGTGTGCCGATTCCCACGAGCCCGCGCCGTCGGCGTCGCTGCCACCGGTGGCAGTGAACCCCTCAAGCTCCCCGTAGGCGTTGCGGGTGTAGTGCAGCGAGGCCCCCGCCGTGCTGTCGAGCGTGAGTATCCTGCCGATATGGTCGTAGGTGCGGAGTATGGTGTTGCCGTCGGCCGTTTCCCGTGTCGGAAGTCCCAGGGAGTTGTACGCGAACTCCACCGTGCTTTCCCCCCTCGATGCCTGCACCAGCCTGCCGGACAGCCCGTAGGCGTAGGTCTGGTCAGGGTCGCCTGCCGTGGGGTATGAGACGCGCGTCACGCGCGAGCAGGCGTCATAGCCGTATTCCCTTTCCGTCCCCGAAGGCAGCGTCTCCCTGACGACGCGTCCGCCCCTGTCACGCAGGTAATGACGGACGGCCCCGTCGAAGCCTTTCTCGGCGGTGACGTTGCCCACAGCGTCGAGGGCGAACTCGTAGCTCTGGAGCCTCTCGTTTGTCACACGGCGCAGGCGTTCCTCCCGGTCATAGCGGAAGTTCACCACGCCCCGGTGGTCGCGGCGCCTTGTCAGCTTCCACATGCCGGAGTAGCCGTACTCCACGTGCTGGACGTTGTCACGGTATTCGGTGAGGTTGTCTATCCCGTCGTAGGACAGGCGTATGTCGTTGCCGTCGAAGTCGAGCACGCGCACCACGCGGCCCACAGGGTCGTATTCCCTTTTCTGCACCGCACCTTTGGGGTTGGTGACGCTCACGCACCTTCCCAGCAGGTCGTAGCCGTACAGCGAGGTGTTCCCCCGGCTGTCGGAGGCTTCCGTGAGGTTATGGAAACGGTCATAGGCGAGCCTCGTCACCACGCCGTAGGGGTCCTTCACCGATGCCACCGCACCGTTGCGGTAGGTCATCCTTGTGACGGCACCTTCGGGGTTGGTGCGGCTCACCAGATTGCCGGAGCGGTCATAGCCGAACTCCCACGTGCCGCCGTCCGGCGTGGTTACGGATACGGGACGGTTGCGCAGGTTCCCCCTGGCGGGGTACACGGCGGACACGCTGCCGCCGCACGGGTCGGAGCTGTCGGTGCAGTTCCCCCAGCGGTCATATCTGTACAGGGTGCTGTTACCGAGCGGGTCTGTCTGTGCGAGTAGCCGGCGGCTGTCGTCGTAACGCCACAGGTGTTCCCCACCGTTGGCATCGACCTTCTTCCACACAAGGCCGCCGCGGTGGTGGTACACCGTCAGCTCCCCGTGGCTGTCGAGCACCTCGGTCACTCCCTCCCGGAACGTGAGCCTGTGGTCGTATATGCCGCCGTCGCCCCACGTGTGTACGCAGCGCGAACCCACGCCCGTACCGTCGTACTCGAAGTACCACGCAAGGCCGTTGCGCCATGTCTCCTTCACGATGAGCCTTCCGGCATACTCGTATGTCATCACGTCGCCCGCCGCGTTGCGCTGGAGGGTCATGTTGCCGTCGGCGTCGTACTCGTAGGAGGCGAGGGTAATCTCTTTCTCCGGATCTTCCGGATGCGGGCCGCATATCTCAAGGATGCGTCCGCTTCTCGTGTCGTGCTCCACTCTCAGGCGGCGGCCCGCGCTGTCGGTGATGGAGCGCAGCAGGCCCTCTTTCGTGTAGTCGAAGCGGATGCCCAGACCGTTGCAGTCGGTCACGCTCTCAAGCAGGCGCACGGAATCGTACTCCTTGTGTGTGAAGCGGTAGTAGAGATCCTCGGCCATGTCCCACACGCAGTAGCCGCCGTCCTGTTCCAGACGGGCCTCCTTGCGCTCGGAGAGGATGAACGAGGGTTCCTCCGCTGTAGGCAGGGGGAAGGCCACCGGGATGCCGTCACTCATGCGGAGCGTCAGCGCGCCCTCTTCCGTGTCCGCGACGACGCCCATGTCGTAGGCGTGGTGCCACCCGTTGCCCAGAGGACCCCGGTAGTCGCTGCGGCTGTACCACGTGCGCTCCCATGACAGGGGCACCGGGCCGTCGAGCCAGAAGTCCTCCTCGTCGGTGAAGAACGTGCCGCTGGCCACGTCCACCGGGTGGCCCGTAACCGTACAGATGGCCTTGTGGAGCATATTCTTCAGGGATTCGCTCTTTATCGTCCTGTTGACCTTGCTATGCAGCCTGTCCGCCAGCTTCCTGGTCTTTTTCTTGTAGAAACGCCCGAACGCCCCCGTGCATTTGCGGGCGAGTGCCGCCATGGGGTTGAGGGGGACGGGAACCGGGCTGGTGAGTATCTGCCTGGCGGGAGGTATCGGGTTGATGACGCCCGTGGGCAGGAACATGCCCGGAACCTTGTGCACGCTCGGTATGCCCACGTCGTTGCAGTCAAGGTGCAGGTGCGCGCCGCCGCCCGAGAAGGGCATCCCGTCGGCAAGTACCGTCAGGCTGCCCATGAAGGCGTGGCCGTTGTTCTTGGGTATCGCCGCTGAAGGGGCCGCCCAGCCTGCGCCCATGGGGATGTGCGGGATGCTCCGCGTGGGTGTGGATGCGACCGCGCGGGGGATGAAGCCGCCTATCTTGACGGTGGCGCCCAGCATCCCGACGGCCATCGTCAGCACGGTGTGGCCCACCTCGGCGAGCTTCGCGCTGTCGGCGTCGCCCGTCTGTTCCGCTGTCGGTGGCGGGGGGATGAACGAAGAGACCGCCGCCGCGATGAAGTCCTGCGGACGGAGGAGAACCCCGACATAAGGGTGAGGCATGGGCACGACGGGGGACGGGGGTATCGTCACGAGGTGGATGTCCACGCCGATGACCGGGTCGAGCTGCTTGGAGATAGGCAGGCAGGCCATACCCTTCATGCCCATGGCACCCAGTACGGGAAGCATGGCGGCTTCGCTCAGGCCGTCGGCAAGACCGCCGATGGCGGCTGCCGCCTTGACGCCTGTGTCGAGGGCATTGACGGATGGTGACACACCGGCCTCGGAGTTCGCCTTGACGCCTTCCGAGATACCCTTGACCTGCGCACCTACGCCGGTCTTTAGGTTTGCACTTACGCTGTCGAAATAGCCTGTGTCCGCCATAACTGTCAGTTTTTATCGTTATTTAACTCGAAAATACAAATAGGCAGATGCAACAATGGCAATCACAATAATTACACCGAGCCAAAATCGGAATCCGGTTGGACCCAATAAGTCAAGAAAGAAATTTCCTCCCCAGCTTCCGGGTCTGGCGTATGTCCATTTCCAGTCGAATATCAGTCCGACAAGCCAAACCAATAGCAGAAAGATTACTACTAAGTACCCCACTTTAGGGTTCGCATAGGCATATTCGGTTGCATTAGTGAACAGCCCTTCAAGATTTCGCAATATGTTGTTCAGCCATTCCATTGTATTTTCCTAAATTTCTTTTATACTCATACAAATAATTCTCCCAGTTATCTCCTAACACTTTGGTCAGAACTTCATTTATTTCATCGTCACTGACCAGCTTGGAGCGTGCCGAACTGTTTAACAGGCTTAATAACAGGAGAGGATAAGAGGAGTTTTTTATCAGGTCTATGGAAAGTTTGTCTGAAAGTCTGAAACCTTCCACATAGCATTCCGCAGCTAACGATTTCTCATAATTATTTTCCCGGCACCAACCACACAATCTCAATGCTTCACTTTGCATTAGGTAATCGTTGCATCTGGAGTATGCTTCAGCACCGCGATAGTACGTCTCTGCCGCTTCTTTCCAAAGCGACTCTCGTACATAGATGGAGGCTTTCCCTAATAAGGTGTTTCCGAGCAATCGGCAAGCTAAAGAGGGATCTAATTTTTCTTCCCCGATTTCAGCGGCTTCTACGGCTTTGTCGGCAAAGTACATGGCTGTCTTGTAGTCCTTACGGGAAATCTGGTCTGTATATAGAATTGTATATACGGTTACAAATTGACTGATCCAGTTAATGTCTTTCTTCACATTTTCGAGAGCGATATCGAGGCATTTCTTCGCAAATTCCTCTGTTTGCGCTGCGTTCCCTTTTTTCACACTGTTCATCAGTTTGATTAATGCCAGCCTGAAATTCGAGGCTGCCGGGTCGCTCTTATCTTCATTCGTCGCTTGTTCCGCGAGTTGCTCCATTGCACCGTCTAAATCTATTGGTGGATAAATAGACACCGCGTCATTGGAGTGTTTGGCCATTAGTTTACCAAACTGTTCATAGTCTTTTATGTCGGATATCCCCCATACCATTTGCTTGTGGAATGGCAGAGCAAGAGCCTTTTCAAACCATTCACGACATCCGTCATAGTCGTATGTGTTCTTTAGGTTAAAGACAAAACTGCATTTCATATCAGTCCCTTTTACAAGGGATTCTGTCAGCTTGTTGAAGTTGGCAACTGCGACGGAGGCATCGTTTTCCGCTTCTTCCGACTTATAATCAGCTATCCAATCAACACGTTCAAAGACAATATCTTCGGGTTTCTTTGAGTTATTCCAGTATTCTACTTGTTGTGCAATATACCCTACAACATCTTTTGAGAAATCGGTTCTGGAACTGAACGGAAGTTCTATGAGGAACACCATATCTTCCTCTTCGCTATCAAGGGCAAGCATATAGTCATAGAAAGCATCAAGCATACTTTCGTCTCCCGGATTGATGACGATACGGATTAACTTGACCGGTTTCCTGACTGCATCTTCCCATTGGTAGAGCATCTTGTCTGCTATTTGTTGTATGGCGTTGCTCATATGCTGTTAATTCAATTTGACAATAGTTCCGGCTACGGCTGTGGTTCCGGAAGAATCTATCGTAGCCTTTGTTGTACCACTGACCGTGGCACTGCTGCTGCCGGTTGCTGTAAAATCAGTACTGGAGATATTATAATTGCTGCCTGCTGTACAATCAATATTTTCTGCTGATTGCGCAATATTGGCACCCGCGGACTCTGTTATGTCCTTTTCCGCATTAGATGATATATTGCCTTCGCTATCAATCATTATTTTGTTTTCTCCAACACATAAGGTGATGCTTTTAGAGGCAGATATTGTGATATTTCCTTCTCCGTCTGCCGTATAGCTGTTGCCTTCCTTGTCTTTCATCATAACGCTTCCTTTTTCATCATCAAGCGTTATGGTACAACCGCTGCGGGTGGTCAGGCTTT
>OLZF01002034.1_pt1 | contig 11795 bp, 10 predicted proteins | sample 1674391 | NCBI WGS metagenome assembly OLZF01 (sample SAMEA103958166, study PRJEB25191) | human gut metagenome | biome: human-associated habitat [ENVO:00009003]; feature: intestine environment [ENVO:2100002]; material: feces | place: Germany | collected 2013/2015
TGCGTTATGTAAACAGTATTTTAGCGCAGAACCACCAGGTGTCTACCCTTCTGTCTGCCAAGGCCTTTGAAACTGGGGCAGCGGTCCAGCGGCTGACCGAGGAGAACGCCGCTCTGAAGTCCCGGCTTCTATCCATGGAGGAGGATCGCTTTGCTTCCCTGGCCCGTCAGCTCACTGGGGCAGGAGATGTGCTTCTCTTTGAGGAGGGCCTGACCCCTGATAGTCTGCGCCGCCTGTGCGACGCCGCGGCGCAGGTCTGCGGCGGGCGCTGCGCCGTCTTCGCGGGCGCGGACGGCGCGTATCACTACGCGGTCATCCACGCCGGGCAGGACATCCGCGGACTGGTCAAGGACATGAACGCGGCGCTCCATGGCCGCGGCGGCGGACGCGACGGCTTCGCGCAGGGGAGCGTCTCCTGCACCGAGGCGGACATCCGCGCCTTTTTCGCCGGACTGTGATCCATATGCTTCGCGCCGCGAAATAATTTTGGCCATTTCGTCAAATAGAGTGGATTTATACCCCGAAAAAGTTTGGTTTTACCGCCTTTTTCGGGGTTTTCTTTTTCCGATATTCATGCTACAATAGTCAGGTTGAATAAATCTGATGAAAAGGAAGAGTTAGCCGCATGGAAGGAAACAAGCTGGGCACCATGCCCATTTCAAAACTCATCTGGAACATGTCCCTGCCCATCATCGTCTCGATGCTGGTGCAGGCGCTGTATAACATCGTCGACAGCGTCTTCGTCTCCCGCATCTGCGAGCAGGCACTGACCGCCGTCTCGCTCGCGTTCCCGGCGCAGAACCTGATGATCGGCCTTGCCACCGGTACGGCCGTGGGCGTGAACGCGCTGATGGGCCGCGCGCTCGGCGCTGGCGAACGTGAGCGCGCCAACCACATCGCGACGAACGGCGTGTTCCTCGCGGGCGTGGGCTTCGCCATCTGCGCGATTCTCGCCGCGTTCTTCGCGCGGATGTTCTTCGCCGCCCAGACGAGCATTGACTACATCGTCGATAATGGCGCGACGTATCTGCGCATCTGCTGCTGCGCGTCGCTGGGTTTGTTCGCGGAGATCATGTTCGAGCGCCTGCTGCAGAGTACGGGCCGCTCCATCCTCTCGATGTACACGCAGGGGCTCGGCGCGATCGTGAACATCATTCTCGACCCGATCTGCATCTTTGTGCTGAATATGGGCGTCGCGGGCGCCGCCGTTGCCACGGTGATCGGCCAGTTCTGCGGCTGCGCGCTGGCGCTCTATTTCAATCTGAAGAAGAACCACGACATCCGCCTGCACTTTAAGGGCTTCCGCCCACACTGGAAGATCATCGGCCAGATCTACGCCATCGGCCTGCCGAGCGTGGTGATGGTCGCCATCGGCTCTGTCATGACGTTCTGCATGAACAAGATCCTCATCGCCTACCACTCTGCGAAGGAGACGGCCGCGACCGCCTTCGGCATCTACTTCAAGCTCAACAGCTTCATCTTCATGCCGATCTTCGGCCTGAACAACGGCGTGGTGTCGATCATCGCGTATAACTACGGTGCGCAGCACCGGAGGCGCATGACCGAGACGATCAAGCGCAGCACGATCTATGCCTCGTGCATCATGCTGCTGGGCATGAGCATCTTCCTGTCCATCCCCGGAACGCTGCTGAAGATCTTTGACGCGACGGACACGCTCCTCGCCGTCGGCGTGCCCGCGCTGCGGATCATCTCGCTGAGCTTCTGCATGGCCGGCGCATCCATCGCGCTCACCAGCGCATTCCAGGCGCTGGGCAAGTCCCTGTATTCGATGATTATCTCCATCATCCGCCAGCTCGTCTTCCTCGTGCCGCTGGCCTATATTCTCGCGCGCTACGGCGCGGGCATCGGCAACAACGACCTCGTCTGGTGGAGCTATCCCATCGCAGAGATTGCCGCCCTCACGGTGTCGCTGCTGTTCTTCCGCCACATGTATAAGACGCTGATTGCAAAGCTCCCTGAGCACGGGCCGGCTATCAGCGAGTGACTTCCACAAAAAAGGGCGCTGCCCTTTTTTTGTGGAGTAAGTTTCGCTGCGCTCGGCCACCTCTCCCGGAGGGCGAGGCAAGGGATGTTCGGGAAGTACGGCATTTCATCTTTGACAAATCAAATCATACAACAGCAGGCACAGCGGAATCTTCCGCTGTGCCTGTTCGCTATTTCTGCTTGGCTTCCCGCGAACCGTTCAGCGGATGAAATTGGTGCGCTCGGTGCGTTCGGGTGCGGGGGGACAGATGCCCGCAGCGCGGGCGGTTTCGATGCACCGCATCAGCCACGCCATCTCGCGGGCAAGGTTGCGCATCGTCTGCAGCCCCTCCCGATCCTGCAGGACGTCCGCGGGACAGTTTCCGTGTACCATGCTCCAGTATGTCGAGCCGACGGTCAGCATCCGTGAGATGCCGAAGTACTTCCCCAGCGCGTCGATGCTCGCGGTCGTCCCCGCGCGGCGCGCCGAGGCCACCGCGGCGGCGGGCTTGCAGGCGAAGGCGGCGCTGCCGCTGTAGAACGCGCGGTCGAGGAAGGACAGCACGCGCCCGCTCGGGTGCGCGTAGTAGACGGGCGTGCCGAAGACGAAGCCGTCGGCCTTGCGCGCCTTTTCCACAAAGCGGTTCACGCCGTCATCCGTGAAGACGCAGCTGCCGCCCGCGCAACCGCCGCAGCCGATGCAGTCGCGCACCGGGTCAGCGCCGAGCTGGAAAATCTCGCAGTCCACGCCCTCCTCGCGCAGCGTCCGCCCGATCTCCTCCAGCGCCGTATAGGTGCAGCCGCGCTCGTTGCAGCTGCCGTTGAGCATCAGAACCTTCATGTCGGTTTCCTCCTTTTTTCTTGTCATCATACCGCAGAATTCCGCGCGAAACAACCCCCGCCCCGCGCGGATTCACAAAAAGTTCATCCCGTTTTCATGAATCCGACATGTTTGCGGGGTAAGATAACAGCATAGAAAGGAAGCAAACTCCATTTTCTTGTGTGATTTTTCTCTCCTGACAAAGCACAATCACCCCTGCTATATTGGCCGGGGTGATTGTGCTTTGTCACTCTATTCATTCTTCTATACGGTGCAGGGTGAGTTCTGTCTTTCCGGAGAGGAGCCGCGCGGCATCCTCCTGCCAGCCGTCGGCGGGCTCAAGCCGGAGCGTATGGCAGTTCGGCATGTAGGCGTTCCACTCGAAGTCCCGCACGGCCGTTCCGCTCCCGTCCTCCAGCGTGAGGGCGAGCGGCGCGCGCGGATTTTGGCCGAACGACGCAGCATACCGCTCCCCATTCCAGCAGACAGACACCTGACAGGCATAGCGCTTCACGGCCCGGCTGCTCTGCACCGGCTCGTCTGAAACCCGCACGGTGAGGATGCCGTCCTCGTCCGTCCAGTATGTTCCCGGCTGCGTGTCGGGAAAATGGGCCGCGGTATACCCCCGCAGCAGGAGCGTCACAAGCAGAACACAGATTCCCATCGCCAGCAGCCGCGCTATCTTTTTCATCCGTACCTCTCTCCCCTATCTGCCGGTATAGAGGTGAATGGCGCTGATGCCGGACATCAGCGCATCCAGCCCCTCCAGACCGTCCACATAGATGATCTCCTCGCCGGGGTCGATCGCCGCGGGGTCGACGATCGTCAGTCCCCGATATTTCTCCAGCATCGCCAGCCGCTCGGCGCGCATCTGCCCGGTGACCTGCTCGTCCGGGACGCTGTAGGGCACCTGCATCGGATCCGCCGCGGACGCCGCGCCGATTGTGGAGACGCCCAGCACCAGCAGCAAAAGAACACAAGCTAATTTCTTCATAGAACCTCCTTTTTCCGTCGGGGGCAGCTGCGTCACTTTTCAAAGCAAAGCCATCGGAATCCACTCTTTTTTTCTCATCATATCTGAAAACAGGAACAATAGCAAGCAAAAAAAGAATGACAATCCATCGGATTGCCATTCTTTTACAATATTTAAGCGGTGATTAGTACGCCAGCTTCTCCGCCAGATAGCTCTTCAGCTCGGAGATAGGCACGCGCACCTGTTGCCCCGCGCAGTGCTGCGCGGGGACCCCGATTTCATTTTATGTTTGTCCGGAGTGAATCCGGCCAAACGTAAGATTCCGGCTCCGCCGGAATGCTTACACGCCGCTTCCGCGGCGGCAGGCACAGGCGCGCCTTCTCTTCATATCTGCGCTCAGTACGCCAGCTTCTCCGCCAGATACGCCTTCAGCTCGCTGATAGGCACGCGCACCTGTGCCATGGTGTCGCGCTCACGGATGGTGACGCAGTTGTCGCCGGCCTTTTCCGCATCGCCCACGGTGTCGAAGTCGACGGTGATGCAGAAGGGCGTGCCGATCTCGTCCTCGCGGCGATAGCGCTTGCCGATGGAGCCCGTCTCGTCGAAGTCGATCATCCAGTCCTTACTCAGCTCCGCGTAGATCTCGCGCGCCTTGTCGCTCAGCTTCTTCGACAGGGGCAGGATCGCCGCCTTATAGGGCGCCAGCGTCGGGTGCAGGTGCAGCACCACGCGCACGTCGTTCTTCGCCTCGTCCACGACCTCCTCGTCATACGCGTCGCACAGCACGGCCAGCACGCTGCGCTCCACGCCGAGGGACGGCTCGACGACATAGGGGATATAGCGCTCGTTCGTCTCGGGGTCGAAGTAGGTCAGATCCTTGCCGGAGGTCTTCTGGTGCTGGGTCAGGTCGTAATCCGTGCGGTCGGCGACGCCCCACAGCTCGCCCCAGCCGAAGGGGAACAGGAACTCGAAGTCCGTCGTGGCCTTGGAGTAGAAGCACAGCTCCTCGGGGTCATGGTCGCGCAGGCGGAGGTTTTCGTCCTTCAGGCCGATGCCGAGCAGCCAGTTATGGCAGAACGTGCGCCAGTAGTTGAACCACTCGAGGTCGGTGCCGGGCTTGCAGAAGAACTCCAGCTCCATCTGCTCGAACTCGCGCACGCGGAAGATGAAGTTGCCGGGGGTGATCTCGTTGCGGAAGGACTTACCGATCTGGCACACGCCGAAGGGCAGCTTGCGGCGGGTGGTGCGCTGGGTGTTGACGAAGTTGGTGAAGATACCCTGCGCCGTCTCGGGGCGGAGGTACACGGTGTTCTTCGCGTCCTCGGTCACGCCCTGGAACGTCTTGAACATCAGGTTAAACTGGCGGATGTCGGTGAAGTTGTGCTTGCCGCAGGAGGGGCAGGGGATATTGTGCTCCTCGATGAAGTCCTTCATCTCCTGCTGGGAGAACGCGTCGATGGGCTTGGGCAGCTCGATCGACTGCTCGTGGCAGAACTCCTCGATCAGCTTGTCGGCGCGGAAGCGCTCCTTGCACTCGCGGCAGTCCATCAGCGGATCGGAGAAGCCCGCGAGGTGGCCGCTGGCGACCCACGTCTGCGGGTTCATGAGGATGGCGGCGTCCTGGCCGACGTTGTAGGGGTTCTCCTGCACGAACTTCTTCCACCAGGCCTTCTTGATGTTGTTCTTCAGCTCGACGCCGAGGGGGCCGTAGTCCCACGTGTTGGCGAGGCCGCCGTAGATCTCCGACCCGGCGAAGATAAAGCCGCGGTTTTTACACAGGGCAACGATTTTGTCCATGGTCTTTTCGGTGTTGTTCATGGTTCTGTCTCCTTCTATCATAATGTTTTAACAGCAATAAAAAAACGCCCCGATGCCAGAAAACTGACATCAGGGCGAACGATACTCGTCCGTGGTTCCACCTGAATTCGGATTGCTCCACACTCTTGCGCCTGTAACGGGGCGTCCGGCGGGCATTTCCTCCCGCGGCTCCGGGCTGCCGCACCCTTCATCGCCTGTAACAATGATGAGGATATCACCTTTCCCCCGCCGCGTCAAGAAAAACTTTTCCGCCGTGCCCCATTTTGCCTGTGAAGTGCCGGATCAGCGCGCAATGACCGGAAATCCGCCGCAATTGCCCGCGCTTTTTGTAGGGACGGGCACTGGACAAAAGCGCCGCACGGGGCTATAATATGGCTTAAAAAATCGAGCGGAACCGAACGATGCCCCCCGCTCAAAAATATTGCAAGGAGGAGCCCCATCCATGGCCTTTTACTATTCTGAGCCGTCCCATACCTTCAGCGAGTATCTTCTCGTCCCCGGCTACACCTCTGCCGAGTGCGTTCCCGACCGCGTGTCGCTCAAAACTCCGCTCGTGCGCTACCGCCGCGGGCAGGAGGAGTGCCCGCTGAGCCTGAACATCCCCATGGTCTCGGCCATCATGCAGTCCGTCTCGAACGACACGCTCGCCATCGCCCTGGCCAAGGAGGGCGGCCTGTCCTTCATCTATGGCTCCCAGTCCATCGAGAGCGAGGCCGAGATGGTGCGCCGCGTCAAGACGAACAAGGCCGGCTTCGTCGTGAGCGCCTCGAACCTCACGCCCGACCACACGCTCGCGGATGTGCTCGCCCTGAAGGAGAAAAACGGCTTCTCCACCGTCGCCATCACCGAGGACGCCACCCCGAACGGCAAGCTCCTCGGCATCGTGACGAGCCGTGACTACCGCGTCACGCGCATGAGCCCCGACCTGCCGGTGCGCGAGTTCATGACCCCGCGCGAAAAGCTCATCACCGCCCCCGCCGCGACGAGCCTGAAGGAGGCCAACAACATCATCTGGGATCACAAGCTCAACTCCCTGCCCATCGTCGACGAGGAGGATCACCTGCTCTACTTCGTCTTCCGCAAGGACTACGCCGAGCACAAGGAGCACCCCCTCGCCCTGCAGGACGCCGACAAGCGCTACTGCGTCGGCGCGGGCATCAACTCCCGCGACTATGCCGAGCGCGTCCCCGCGCTCGTGGAGGCCGGCGCGGACGTGCTGTGCATCGACTCCTCCGAGGGCTACTCCTTCTGGCAGAAGAACACCATCGACTGGATCCGCGAGAGGTACGGCCACTCCGTCCGCGTCGGCGCGGGCAACGTCGTCGACCGCGACGGCTTCCGCTTCCTCGCCGAGTGCGGCGCCGACTTCGTGAAGGTCGGCATCGGCGGCGGCTCCATCTGCATCACCCGCGAGACAAAGGGCATCGGCCGCGGGCAGGCGACGGCGCTCATCGAGGTGGCCGCCGCGCGCGACGAATACTTCCGCGAGACGGGCGTCTATGTCCCCATCTGCTCCGACGGCGGCATCGTCCACGACTATCACATCACGCTCGCGCTGGCCATGGGCGCGGACTTTGTGATGCTGGGGCGCTACTTCGCCCGCTTCGACGAGAGCCCCACGAACAAACTCCTCGTCAACGGCGCTTACGTCAAGGAATACTGGGGCGAGGGCTCGAACCGCGCCCGCAACTGGCAGCGCTATGACCTCGGCGGCAAGAGCAGCCTCGCCTTCGAGGAGGGCGTCGACTCCTATGTCACCTACGCCGGTTCCCTGCAGGATAACGTCGCCAAGAGCTTGTACAAGGTCAAGTCCACCATGTGCAACTGCGGCGTGCTGACGATCCCCGATCTGCAGCGCGACGCGCGATTGACGCTCGTCTCCGCGACGAGCATCGTCGAGGGCGGCTATCACGACGTCTCCCTGCGCACCACGGGCGGCAGCAACAATTGATTTTTCTCCAACCTCAGGGGGCGGCGCCCTCTGGGGTTGGACTCATTTTTTCCAATATTCGGCAACCGCTCAGCTTGAAATCTCATGCAAGCTGCGGTACAATATCCCCAATATTTCAGCAGGAGGCGATCGTATGGAATTCAATGTAAACCTGCAGCTGGCCGGGCTGCTCGAGTGGATGGACCAGCAGATGAAAAACTGCGGCGGCAAAACCGCCGTCATCGGCATCTCCGGCGGCAAGGACAGCTCCACCGTCGCGGCGCTGGCCGTGGCCGCCTATGGGCGCGAGAATGTCTACGGCGTGCTGATGCCCGACGGCGTCCAGCCCGATATCGACTATTCGAACGGTCTGGTCGAGGTGCTGAACATCCCGCACACGACCATCAACATCCACGACGCCGTACAGGGCGTGCTGCGCGAGATGGAGCGTGTGGGGCTGACCCCCAGCCGCCAGACGACGGTGAACCTGCCCAGCCGCATCCGCATGGCGACGCTCTATGCCGTGGCGCAGACGCTCCCCGGCGGCATCGTCATCAACACCTCCAACCTCTCGGAGGACTGGGTCGGCTACTGCACGCTCTACGGCGACAGTGCGGGCGCGTTCTCTCCGCTCGGCATGTACACGACCGAGGAGGTCATCGCCCTCGGCCGCGCGCTGGGCCTGCCGGAGAAGTTTCTCGTCAAGGCCCCGTCCGACGGCCTGACCGGCCTGACCGACGAGGATAACCTCGGCTTCACCTACCACGCCGTGAACGAGTATATCCGCAAGGGCGTCTGTGACCCGGAGATCAAAAAGCAGATCGACGCCAAGCACAAGGCCAGCCGCTTCAAGTTCGAGCTGCTCCCCGTCTACCACAACGGGCTGACGATGGTGCTGGAAGACGAGACGGACTTCTATAAATAAGCAAATTCAGAGCTTTGCACAGCAAGAAAGCGCCCGCCGAGGGGATCGGCGGGCGCTTTCTTGTGTTTGATTAGGAGAGAGAGAAAATCACATAAAGGATAAGGAATGTTTCTTTGTATGCTTGTATATTACCCTGTAAAGATGTCCGAATCATGAAAATCGGATGAACTTTTTGTGAACAAGGTCTATTTTTTGAATTTCCGGCTCTCCATCACCGCCAGCTCGTCGCAGCGGTTGTTCTTTTCGTTCGACGCGTGGCCCTTCACCCAGTGATAGCGCACGTCGTGGCGGGCGACCTGCGCAAGCATCTGCTCCCAGAGATCGGCGTTCAGGGCGGGCTTCTTGTCGGACTTGACCCAGCCGCGCTTCTTCCAGCCGTAGACCCAGCCCTTTTCGAGCGCGTCGATGACGTACTTGCTGTCGGAATACAGCTCGACGACGCACGGCTCCTTCAAAAGCGCCAGCGCGCGGAGCACGGCGGTGATCTCCATGCGGTTGTTCGTCGTGCTCGCCTCGCCGCCGGAGATCTCCTTCTCCACGCCGTTCCACTCGAGAATCGCGCCCCAGCCGCCCGGGCCGGGATTGCCGCTGCAGGCCCCGTCGGTATAGATCGTGACTGTTTTCATCGCTGTTCCTTTCCGCCGTCCGCCCGCTCCATGGCGAGGACAGTCAGCTCCTCCCCCGCCACGCGGAAGCGCACATTCCAGCCGCCGAAGCTCAGCCCGTAGACGCGCTCCGGATCGTCTTGATAGCGCGGGCGCGGGTCATTTTCGAGCACGCCGAGCAGCCCCGCGGGGAACTTTTCGCGCAGCTCCTCCGGCGCGCTCACGCGCAGAAGTTTCCGCGTGATCGGGTCGGTGAAGCCGCCGCGTGCGTCCGGGTGGCTGTCGGCATAGGGGAGATACGGCTTGATATCGAAGATCGGCGTCCCATCGACGAGATCCGCGCCCCGCACATGGAGCACCGGGCCGCGCGGCGTCTCCGCCTCGACGCGCTCGAGCCGCACGGAGGACAGCCCGATCGCGTTCGGCCTAAACGGCGAGCGCGTCGCAAACACCCCCATGCGGCGGTTGCCGCCGAGCCGCGGCGGCCGCACCGTCGGCGACCAGGTATCCCGCAGCGCGCGGTCAAACTGCCAGATGAGCCAGATGTGGGAGAACCCCTCCAGCCCGCGCACGGCGTCTGGGTTTCTATAAGGCGGCTCGAAGACGATCTGCGCGCGCAGCTCGTCCACGAGCCCGCTCTGGCGCGGGACGCCGAATTTTTCCGGGAAATCCGTGTGAATCCGGGCGATGACGTGCATCATCGCGCTGCTCTCCGCCACGGCGTTATTCCTCCGCGGGGGCGGGCGTCTCCTCCTCGCGCTCGGCGAGCGCCATGGAGATCACACGGTCGCCCTCTTCCTTGAAGCGCATCACAATCACGCCCTGCGTGGCGCGGCCGGCGATGCGGATATTCTCCACCGGCGTGCGCAGCAGAATGCCGCACTCCGTCACAAGCAGCAGATCCTCCTCCCCGCCGACGACCTTCATGCCGACGACCGGGCCGGTCTTCTCCGTAACCATATAGTTGCGGATGCCGAGGCCGCCGCGGTTCGTGATGCGGTATTCCTCCACGGGCGTACGCTTGCCGAAGCCGCGCTCCGTGATGGAGAGGACGGTTCTGCCCTCCTCCACGCGCGCCGCGCCGACGACATAGTCGCCCTCGCGCAGGCGGATGCCGCGCACGCCGACGGCGGTGCGGCCCATGGCGCGCACGTCCGTCTCGTCGAAGCACACGGCCTGTCCGTCGTGCGTCGCAAGGAGCACGCGGTCATGCCCGTTCGTCTCGACGACGGAGATGAGCTCGTCGCCCTCGTCGAGCGTGAGCGCGCGGATGCCGTTGTTGCGGAGATTGCGGAGCGCCGAGACCTCCAGACGCTTGACCGTGCCGTCGCGCGTGGTCATGAAGAGGTACTTCTCCTCCTCCGTCTGCTCGCGGAAGTGCAGCATCGCCTGCACGCGCTCGCCCGTCTCGACCTGAATGATGTTCACGATGTTCACGCCCTTGGCCGTCTTGCCGCTCTCGGGGATCTGATAGCCCTTCTTGCGGTAGACCTTGCCCGTGTCGGTGAAGAAGAGGATATAGTCGTGCGTCGAGGCGGTGAACACGTCGACCACCGTGTCCTCCTCGCGGGTGGTGATGCCCTTTTTGCCCATGCCACCCTTACTCTGGGCGGTATACTCGCTCGCGGGGGTACGCTTGATGTAGCCGTTGGCCGTGAGCGTAAAGACGCACTGCTCCTCCTCGATCAGATCCTCGATGTCGATCTCATCCTCGACGTCCTGAATCTCGGTGCGGCGCTCGTCGCCGAACTTGTCGGCGATGGCGGTCAGCTCCTCCTTGAGGATCTGGCGCACGAGCGCGTCGTCGGAGAGCACCTTGAGGAAGTAGGCGATCTTCTCCTCGAGCTCCTTATACTCATTCTGCAGCTTCTCGCGGTCGAGCCCCTGCAGGCGCTTGAGCTGCATGTCGAGGATGGCCTGCGCCTGCACGTCGTCGAGTGAGAAGCGGGTCATCAGGTTTTCCTTGGCATTGTCATAGCTCGTGCGGATGATATGGATGACCTCGTCGATGTTGTCCTGCGCGATAAGCAGACCCTCGAGCAGGTGGGCGCGCTCCTGCGCCTTCTTGAGGTCATATTTCGTGCGCCGGACGATGATCTCCTCCTGGAAGGCGAGGTATTCGTCGATGATGTGGCGCAGGGAGAGGATCTTCGGCTGGCGCTGGTTCTGGACAAGGGCGAGCATGTTGATCGCGAACGTCGTCTGCAGCTGTGTCTGCGCGAACAGGCGGTTGAGCACGACCTGCGCGTTCGCGTCGCGCTTGAGCTCAATCACCACGCGCATACCGTTGCGGTCGGACTCGTCGCGGATGTCGGAGATGCCCTCGAGCCGCTTGTCCTCGACCTGATCGGCCATGCTCTTGATGAGCATGCGCTTGTTGACCTGATAGGGGATCTCCGTGACGATGATGCGCTGACGGTTCTGGCCGAATTCCTCCAGCTCGGTGCGGGCGCGCATGGTCACGCGGCCACGGCCCGTGGCATAGGCGGCGCGGATACCGGCACGGCGGTGCTGACCAAGGAGGAGCTGCGGGACTGGTCCAATCTGGAGCTGGATGAGCATCCGGAGAAGTATAAGGACTGGCACATTTCTCCCACCAGCGGTTCCACCGGCGTGCCCCTGCGCACCCCCTTCTCTCCCAAGGAGAATGCCTGGAACAAGGCCAATTTCATGCGCTCCATCATGCTGGCTGGCTTCAAACCGGGCATCCACAAGTGTCTACACCGGCCCAACAGCCTGCA
>OLZF01002037.1_pt1 | contig 11788 bp, 7 predicted proteins | sample 1674391 | NCBI WGS metagenome assembly OLZF01 (sample SAMEA103958166, study PRJEB25191) | human gut metagenome | biome: human-associated habitat [ENVO:00009003]; feature: intestine environment [ENVO:2100002]; material: feces | place: Germany | collected 2013/2015
CCTTATCCGCCCAATAACAAACATTATACGCCTTCACCGTAAAAGCCTCGTTTGGCGCATAAATCAACCAGTCACATGCGTAAGCCGGACTTGGAACGGGTACTGTCCATGGAGCACCATCACTCAAACAATTTACGGTGAAATACTTTTGAAAAGCAGCCATGGTAGCAGAACCACGACGGGAATTCAAATCTCCCCCCAAGATAACAGGTTTATCCAGTTGCTCCACACACGCAAGAATTTCATCAACCTGTTTCAGACGGGCAGCATCTTCGTATTTATGGTCCAGATGTGTCGTAGCGAAATAGAATTCTTTGCCTTCCTTCGCAACTTTCACATAGCCGAAAGAACGGACATAATCACCTTCTTTCAGTACACTCAACTTAAAACTCTTTTCCTCGGAAACCGGATATTTGGAAAGAATCACATTTCCGTAATCTCCGCCAGTCGGAATATCGAGCGCATGGGCAAAATAATAATATTTCATTCCCGTCAGTTCCGACAGTTTCTTCGGAGTATCCCAAGGGTTAATCTCCGTGTTTCTTTCTATTTCCTGGAGTGAAACGATATCCGGATTCTCTTTCTTAATGACTTCGGCTATCTTATCAATTCCTTGTTTACGACCGCTATACGTGTTGTAAGTCATGGCTTTTACTGTGACCTCTTTCGGTTTCGTCACGGGTTTCTGTGCCGTTGAAGGTTGTAACAAACAACACAATAGAAACAATGAAATGCATATTCTAAAATTCATATACAACCAATTAATAAGTGAATGTTATCCTGAAAAACAATCTTTCCTACCTGATACAAAATTAATCCTTTTCTATCTTACGAATCTTATGATTCCAATAATCTGAAATATACAACGCTCCGTCCGGACCGAACTGCAGACCTTCCGGATGGTTGAATTGCGCTTTATCCAACGTGCCGTCAGTCGTACCGGAAAGACCTGTACCTGTGTAATTTGTCAACATGCCGTCAGGGGTAATTTTCGCTATACGATGTTTTTTACGGACTGCTACATAAATATTTCCCTCTTCATCCAAATCCATCTGGCAAGGCTCTTCCAGTTTGGCTTCATTTCCCTGACCTTCTGTAAAACCTTTTGTATCGTACTGCCCTACCCAAATATGGAGATTAGAAAACTCGCCTTTCGACATGTCGTAATCCCCTTTATAAATCACATGTTTATTCTGTGAACTCATATACACGGTAGTTCCTGCCTTGTCAAAAAGAATACAGCGGATTTTCACTTTCGACGCATTTTTACCTGCTGCGTCGGGAAGTTGCACACCGGTTGCCACCATCGTATTCTGCTCCGGGTCATATTTGTAAATCATGGCATTTCCATGAGCCACGGAGAAAACCTCTCCCGTGACAGGATGCACACCTACATTAGTGACGCCATTCCCCAAAGAAGGAGTGATTGACCATATTGCAGACAGATTAGCAGCATCATACTGATGCGTATCATTGCTCCATGGCATTGTTGCAATATGCGCATTGCCCGAAGCGTTGGCATCATTGGACAAGAATAAAGTATTGCCATCCGATGAGAAAGCGATATTCATCATCCTGAATACAGTTCCACCGGTTCCATCTCCGCGTAAGAAAGTAGCGACCTGATTGTTTTTCGCGATACGGATATCACGGTCATCATCTTCCACGATATACAAAGCACCTTCCTTGTCGAAAGCAATAGAACCCGGTTTCCAAAGAACCGCTTCCATGAGGGTCCCCTCTTTCTTCTCCGTTTTTGCGGCAGGAACATAACTGCCGATATAAGTACTTACAATAGGAGACTGAGAATACTCAAACTCCGTTTTATATGTCAGTTCCTGCATAGCTTCTCCCTGACCGAGGTATACTTTCACCGGACCGGAGCCGGAACCCCTCTGCACATTGGCAGTAATAATATTCCCCAACGCACCCGTCACTTCGGCATCCACCCCGTTGACTGTCACGCGGATATGTTCCAAATCCGTACCGAAATGTGTACCGTATAAGGTCAGGCTTGTAGACTTCCCGCCGGCTGTCGGCGTGTACATAGTGATTTTGGGAGTAGCTTCGCCCTCTCCGATTTCAGGTGTCATATCCTGCCGGTTCTCATCCTCGCAAGCGACAAAGCAGATTGACGCAAACATCAGAGAATAGATAGAAAACCGTTTCAAATGATGTATCAATGTTTTCATGTTTCTGTCTTTTTAGGTTAATCGTTTATACTGAACGTAGCTACCACCGGAAAGTGGTCTGATTCTACATAAGCATCATAATACACATCATAGGCTTTCGGAGACATTCCTTCATCCGGAGTGTACAATACGAAATCAATCGCTTTCACCGGAACGGGCGTTCCCGTTGTCAGTCCATAGTTCCCGTTCAGGCAACCGATTTCAAAACGTTCATACAATATCTTCATCGGGCCGGAGTCGGCTAAAGCATTGAAATCGCCAGTCAATATCATCGGTTTATCCAATCCCTCTGTCTTTTCGATAATCGTTGTAGTCTGGTTGATACGATTAGTTTCGTTGCCCACATGAGACAGGTGCGTCACTCCGAAATAGAAACCCTTTCCATCTTTTTCTGTTTTCACTACTCCCATCGAACGCGGGTAGACATCTTCCACTGTTTCTATTCTCGGCAAATCACAATTCACTTCATCACTTATCGGATATTTCGAAAGAATCAGGTTTCCATACTCGCCGCCGTCCACATCACGGGTTTTGACAAAGAAAGCATAAGGCATTCCGGTCACTTCTTTCATCAGGGCAATAATATCCGCTTTCTCCACCTTGTTAGTCTTCGTCTCAAACTCCTGCAAACCTGCCAAGTCCGGATTTATCTTTTTAATCACTTGGGCAATCGCTTCCATTCCCTTTTTCCCGGAATAAACTTTCTGCCCGCTATATATATTGTAAGACATGACTTTTACCAATACCCCGTCCTTTTCGTCCGGCGGGGTCACACCGTCATCATCCGAACTGCAACCGGCAAACAAACCGCCCGCCAACAGTAGCAGTAATAAATAGAATTTATGTTTCATTGTTGCCTTCTTTTTTATCGTTTATCTTATATCATTCACAATTACTTCCACTACTCGGCTGTAATTCACATACGGTTTGCTCTCTGCTGTCACCGTAGCCGCAACACGCACATACACCCTGTTCTTGTTGGAAACAATCTTATAATGATTCTCTATAAATTCAGTATCACTCATCAGGTCGATGACGTGCGTGCCACTGGCCTTTGTCCCCAGCGAAGAGAGGGTGGCATGATTTGCATTGTTCACGTCCACTCCCGGAGCATAATTCCATATCACGGAAACATCCGTCAGTTGCAATGTCTCGTTCGATGTTTTCGCATCATAGGTCAGTGTCAGCTTATTATCAGCCGATACAGCCACATCAAGGCTGATACGCGAGAACGGGATTGTGTACAAATCAACCTGCGTTTGTCCGTTCACGGTGACATACCCTTCACATACCCCGACAAAAGGACCATCCTTTGCCTGAATACGATAGCTGCCATTGAACACCTTCGTATGCTCGAACGTTCCATCCTAGCGAGCACGGAAATCAACAGAGGCGGTAGCCCCCGTATTCTGCTCGTACAAACTCATCATCACACCGCTACTTCCCGGCACAGGCATAGGAACCGGTTCATTCGTTTCCTTATCATAGATAGTGCCATACACGCCACCGTTCGGTGCATCATAATTATCGATGTCATTTTCGCATGCCGCCACGAAACAGGCGAATAATGCAGTCAATCCTATGTTTACTATTTTATTCATATCGTTTCTTCTTTAAACTTACAATTGGACGTATCAATTACCGTAACCCGGATTCTGTACCATCAACGGATTCGTACTCAAGTCCTCGGCACGGAACACCGTATAGTAGTTCTTTTCAAGGAAAAGACGCTTTCTCTTTTCGGGCACACCGGTTTCAAAGGTGTACTTGCCACTCTTGACATTGTAATACGGACAGAGAGCCGTGCCGCGGAAATTGGTCAAACCACCTTTGCTTACATCGAGATGAGCCAGGCGCCAACGTTTCAAATCCCAGTAACGATGCTTCTCAAAAGCAAGTTCCACTTTCCGTTCATGGCGCACTTTATCCAGCGTCAGGTTACCTGCAGTCAATAGTTTGATACCTGCCCTGCCGCGAATCTCATTGATATCCTTCAAAGCCACGTCCAGATGCCGGTTCAGTTCCATGCAAGCCTCTGCACGATTCAGATAGATTTCTGCCAGACGGAAAACCACCCAGGGAGTAGAAGAACGTTTTGCGTCGATGTCCGTATAGTCCGTCAGACTTTCATCCAGGAATTTACGCTGATAGAAACCCGTCTTGCTGGCGTCGCCTACACTTAACGAGCCACCGTCTTTTCCCGAAGTATTATAAGTCTGTCCGTCTATTACGACCTTGTTCTCCTTATCCGGCTGGGCGGAAGCTTCATACTTGGTTCCTATCCCATCCTGTCCGTTGATGACGCCGCGTATCCATTCGATTTTACCGCCGCCGTATCCTTTATAATCAGCACCGGGCAGGTAAACCGAACCTAATAAGCGAGGGTCTTTATTCTTAAAGATATCATACGGGCTATCATAGCTGATAGCTTTTCCACTGCTGTCTTTCATCTTCAGCTTCCCTTCCGTACCGTCAATATATTCAAATTCCTCTACCATTTCCAGTACCGGTGACATGCCGCATCCCCAACCGTCGCCACGATAAGAGAAAGGAACATTCAGCTTATCCCACATATGCCCTTTACCGGCAGCTACATTATACTGTTTCTGGAAAATATATTCGCCGTTATCCCCATTCACTGCTTTGGAAAAGAGATTGTAAAAGTTTTGCGCCAGCTCTTCCGGTTCTGTACCGGTCGATTTATACAAGCTATACACACGGGGAACCATTTCATCCAGAATCTTCGATGAAGCAGTGTAACATTCGTCAAAGTAACGTTCCGCTTCTGTCTCCGGAATATAAACATATCCTTTGGAAACAGCTTCGCCTGTCAGAGTCAGTGTCTTGGAATACTTGGCGATAGTACCGGCATACAGTGCGGCACGTGACCACAAGGCAAGCACCGTTCCACGATTTGCGCGGTATTTGGCATCACTGCTGCGTACTTCCGGCAATGATTCATAAATAGCCTTACATTCATTGATAATGAAATCATAGGTCGCAGCTTCCGTATCACGAGCCTGATAAAGAGCTTCCGTATTTCCGGCGGTATATTCCTGCGGGACAGTCTGCAAAGGAACACCCCCATAACGCTTCACCAGTCCGAAGTACTGCATAGCACGGATAAAACGGGCTTCTGCTCCGAGTTCTTCTTTCTCATCCTCACTCAATACGGAAGTTTTCTCAATATTCAGCAGGAAGTTATTTACAATACGGATTTGCTTATAGCGGGTCACCATGTCGTCGTTGAATACATAGTCGCCATAAGAATAAGTAGAGTTCGACTTGTCGAATGCGCTCTCCTTCTGATAACTGGCGGTAGCCTCATCCGAGAGGCTGGTCTGATTCGCCAGGTTCGCTTTCTTGCTTCCATACCAGTCGTCGAACTCATCCAGTTTCAGCCCCGAGTCATACATATCCGCCAAAACGGCTGTGATTGCTTTCGGATTTTGCCAAATCAAATCCGGTGTGTTGACACCGCTGGTACTCTCACGGTTCAGATAATCATCGCATCCCGTCCATACGAAGATGGACACCCCGCCTATCAATATATATTTCAGATAATTCCTATTCATTGTCTTTACTGGTTTTAGAAGGTTACATTTACGCCAAAGTTATACGTCTTCATCTGCGGATAATAGCGTATTCCGCTGGAATTGCTTTCGGGGTCGACGTTCTTCATCAGTCCGTCACGCTTGGTGAAAGTCAGCAGATTGTTGCAGTTGATATAGAAACGCACCCGGTCGATAGCCGCCTTTTTGGTCAAGGCTTTAGGAAGCGTGTATCCCAGTTCCAGGGTTTTCAGGCGCAGGTAACTTGCGTTGTGCAATGACCATGAGTTACTGGAACGGTTATCAGCGACACCTGCCACGCGTGCGGCAGGCATATATCCCGGAATCCATTTACTATAAGGGTCGGTCGGGTCTTCCCGATGCCAGCGGTCGGTCATGATGGCCAACCCATTACCCAAACCTTGCTGGATAAACGGGTCGAGAATATCCCCGCTGACATAAATATCGTGTCCGGCAGCTCCCTGGAAGAAGACAGTCAGGTCGAACCCTTTGTATTCTCCGGACATATTCAGCCCGTAGTACATACGAGGAGTGGCACCGTGTCCGAGTGGTTGCGTATCGTTATCATCGATAATACCGTCGCCATTGTAGTCTTCGAATTTCAAATCACCCGGCATCAGCGAACGGTTACCGTCCTTATCCTGAACCGGTGAGTTCAAAATTTCCTCGAAAGAAGTAAACTGCCCGATTACTTTCTTTCCCCAGCGGATATCCTTGTAACGCCCGTTGGTGTTATTACGCCAATCGTCATACATATTGGTGGAAGCCGCCCGCTCCACATAATCATACTTAATCCGGGTAGTAGAAAAGTTGGCCGACACATTATAATTAAAATTGCCAATCCGGTTTTTATGCCCGACTACAATCTCGAATCCGGTGTTAATATCAGAATTCAGGTTCTCCTGCGGCATTGATTCACCGAAGATAGTAGGCAATGAGCCTACACGGGTGGCAGGCAGACCGGAACGGTTTCTGCGGAACCAGTCGAACTCCACAGAAATCAGTCCCCTGTGATAAGACGCCTCAAAGCCGATGTTCATTATCTTCGATTCATACCAGGTCAGCCACGGATTTGCCATACCTACCGTAGTCATGCCCGAAGTCACTCCGTTGCTGCCCATGATATAGCTTCCGTGAGACGTATATCCATCCAGATACTGGAACGCGTCGAAATCTCCTTCATCGCCCACTTTGGCGTACGAAGCACGGATTTTCAGATTATCCATATCGGGCAACAGTTTCTTGAAAAAAGCTTCTTCGGAAACACGCCATCCCAATGAAACACCCGGAAAGAATCCCCAACGATTACCTGCACGGAATTTATAGGTTCCGTCATAGCGGAAATTGAATTCCACCAGATAACGGTTAGAGAAATCATAGTTCAGACGTCCCACCAAGCCGGCGTGAGCCGTTTCCTGTGTCTTGCCGGAAGCTTCCTGATTCGTTTTATCCCCATAGTCCAGGTCAGGAATCAGCCCGATAGCAAAATCACGTGTCCCGGTCACCCAGTTCTTCTTGTCATTATACATTTCCCATACGAGCATGGCACCGATATTATGCTTTTTAGCAAACGTATTGTTGTAGTTCATAGAGAACTGATAGGTCGGTTTGTCATAGTTTTCCAGCTTCGATTCCAGATGCGCGGTGTTAACCACTTTCTCTATATACTCTTCATTCGCATAATCATACGTATATTCCGAGAGGTCTTTCCGCCACGTTTTCCATTCCTTGTTCGTATAGTCGTAGGCAACCAATGCTTTCGCCATCAGTCCTTTCACCCAGGGAAGTTGCCAGGTGATAGCCAACGAGCTGTTAAATTCACGACGCAGGCGGTCTTCATAACCACTGTCGTCCGAATCGGAAACATGCACGGGGTTCGCCATATCTCCTACGGCTCCCCAATAATCCGGGTTGTCATTGGCATACATGGAATAAGTCGGGATGGCCATTTGTGCCGAACGGAACAGGTTGTCACCATTGTAAGGCTTTTTGCGGTTGTCGAAGCGTCCGCTCAAACGCAGTTCCACGTTCAGTCCCTTAGCCACTTCCACGCTCAGGTTGGAACGGACGTTGTAACGTTGGTAATTCCAGTCGCCCGAACGGATGATACCGCCCTGGTCCATATATCCGATAGACATGTAATATTTCACTTTCTCCGTACCGCCTGTCAGGCTCAAGTTGTGTGAAGTCTGGGGAGCGGTGCTACGCATCGTTTCATTCCACCAGTCCGTACCTGCCGTACCGTTCCGGTAGGCTTCCAGTTGTTCTTGTGAGTAAGCGGAAGCTCCGCGCCACGGGTTGGCATTGTGAATCGCTTCATTGTAAAGAGAAGCGTACTCATAAGCATTCATCATCTCCGGATAGCGGGTCACTTTCTGAAAACCTACATAGCCGTTATATTCTATCTTTACCTTCTGTTCCGTCCCTTTCTTAGTAGTAACCAACAGAACACCGTTTGAACCTTTAAAACCGTAAACCGCTGCGGCGGCATCTTTCAGGATAGAGATGGACTCGATATCATTCGGGTCGAGCTGCGTATAATCACGTTCGATGCCGTCTACAATCACCAGCATGCTTCCATATCCGCGAATATCGACGGAAGCTCCATCATCACCGGGGCTTCCGCTACGCTGTACGGCACGCAAACCCGGCAAACGTCCGGCGAGCATATTCGTCACACTGGGAGCTTTTACTTCCATCAACTTGTCCGAAGAGATGGCAGCTACCGAACCGGTCACGGAAGCCTTTTTCTGAATACCGTAACCTACCACCACTACCTCGTCCAGCGTCTCGGTATCTTCCTGCAAAGTTACTTTCAGTCCGGCTTGTCCATTCACCCGCACTTCTGCTGTTTTATATCCTATATAGGAAATCTGTAACACTCCATTAGCGGGAACCGGCAAGGTAAACTTACCGTCCACATCGGTAATCGTCCCCACACCGGCAGCACCTTTCAGTTGCACCGAAGCTCCGATAACCGGTTCTCCGCCGGCATCAACAACCACACCTTTCACCGTGATATTCCGAACAGTCTGTTCGATACCCGATACCGAAGGGCTTTCCGCATATACCGTAAACGGCACGCACAGGAAAGTCCCTGCCATTAAAGCTGAAACAGTAGCTATCTTCAGCCGGTCGTTGAACGACTTTAAGACAACCGTGTTCATTTTACAAACATGTTTCATAGATTAAATTAATTATGTGTTTTAAGTTTCGAATCTATATTATCATCACATATCGCTACTGCAACCTGCGAATCGGCACAGCCATAATAGAGATATAATTTGTTTTTAAAGTAAGCCAATCCTTCGATAAACACTGTTCCGTCCTTGTACTGACCGCTCTTCTCGAAAGCGGCTTCGGGCACAAAGAAAGGTTTATCCAGGCGGTCGAGTACCTTATAAGGGTCGTTGGCGTCAAACAGGAACTGCCCTGCACAATAAGCGCCTGCGGGGTATGCCGGGTCCCTTTCTTCCTTGTATCCGTTCTTGCCATTGTATAATAATACAATACCGTTCACGGTTTTGATAGCCGGTGGCCCGCACTCAGTCAGGCGGCTGTCGAAATACCCGCTGCGGGGTTTGGCTATCTCCCTTAGTTCGTTGTTTTCGTTCAGTACCGGAGCCCAGTCGGTCAGGTTATCGGAAGTTGCGGCACATACCGCATTCTCCCCCCAGTACATAAAGTATTTGCCGTCTACTTTCTCAATGACCAGCCTGCCATCTTTCACTCCGGTGACAATAGAAGCTGATTTGCTTGCTATATTAGCAAAACGCCCGTTGTATGCTTTCGCAAAAGCGAGTCCGTGCTTCGTCCAGTTTTTCAAGTCTCTGGAAGTAGCTACTGCCAAGCGGGGAAGATTGCGGTTCCAGGCTGTATAAAGCATAACGTACAATCCGTCTTCCGTCATTGCCACACGCGGGTCTTCGCAACCGCCTTCCCATTCTATTTCTTTAAAATCGTCTTCGGAAGGAAAGAGTACCGGTGCGTCCGCTTGGCTCATCGTCACTCCGTCCGTACTTTCCGCATAGCCGATGCGAGATGTTCTCTTTCCGATACCTTGCGCCGAGTTGTCTTCCGCGCGGTAGAGTACCACAATCTTCCCGTCTTTGACGGTTGCCGCCGGATTGAAAGTGTCACTCTCTTCCCATCTTACCGGCTGCTTGCGCATCGGGCATTGGAAAGTAGTCGGTTGCGGGGAAATCACCGGATTCACCCCTTCCGGGCGGACAAAAGGGCCGAGTATCCATTGTCCACTCTGTTCTTCGACAGCTACGGATGCCTGTTTTTGTCCGGAGCATCCGGCTAGTGTCATCATACTGATTAAATAGATTACAGATTTTAGTTTTATCATACGTCGTTTTTTTTAGTTTTCCCAAATCGGTCGTTCATCGTTTTTCTGCCGGCAAAACTATCGTACCCCGCAAAAAATAGAGTGTACTATATTCTCAAAAGAGTATATAGGTGCTGTACAACATAATAATTCATTCGTTTGCAACGACGATTTAACGATTTTGAAATATTAGCGAATAGCTTGATTCTGTCTGATGATGTTCCGGGCTAATGGATAGGCAATCAACTGCAAAGCTCCCACCAGGATCAATGCATACTTCAATGCAAAATCCTGTGATATGGCAAAGGCAAGCACCATAAAAAGGATGAGCCCGAAAGCACGCCCCAAGAATAGTCCGAATTCGTGGCTTAAAATATAAGTGTATTCATTTCTTTTCTCGATTTTAACTACTGCGTCGATGGTTTGCATCATAATGGGATAGTAAGGCAAGTCAAACAAGGGCTGAAAGATTACCTTACAAAGGACAAAGATAATCACTCCGGTGGCTGAAAACAAGACCCCGTTGAACAGAGTACCGATAAAAAAGACGAGTAACCCGACAATAAATATCTTCGGGCGGTCTTCGGGTTTGGCAATACGCCCCAGTACATAGACCAGTATAGCCGTCAGTGTACCGCTGATTCCCTGTATCAAGCCTAATGTCCCTTCATCACCAACCAGTTTCAGAACCAGGATGGCGGGAGCAGTCACCAGAAATCCCTGTACCATTCCTTTCAGGGAAGCCAGCAACAACATTTTCTTCCACAGTATGCAGAACCGGAAATACAGAAAGTTCTTCTGTACCGGATTGGCAAACTTACCACGCCACAAGACAGCTACGGCAAACAGGGTCACGACTATGACTCCGACTGTGACCAAACGATAGGCTCCATTTATATCAATCAGGCATCCCATGATTTCTTTGCCGTCTATCTGGCTGATGAATGCGCCAATCAATAAAGGGACAGTTATCGAAGTGATGGAGAAAAAGAAAGATTCCAGTCCGAAAAAGTAGTTCCGGCTACTATCGGTCGTGTTATTGAGAGTCAATAGATAACGGTTAGTCCAAAAGAAACCCGATGCGGCTCCGAGAACCAAACCTGCTATGCCTAACTCTACAAAGCCCAATGACTTCACCAGCATCATGGCAAACATCGACAGCCCGCTAACTAATATCCCGCCTGCATACAGTACTTTCACGCTGACACGCCGCAACAGGAAGCCGTTGACAAACGAGGTCGCAATGATGCCGATATACATAAAAAGCTGATAGAAAGCTACGGAAACAGGCTCACTCGTGTGGCGCATCACATAAGCGCCTACAAATATCTCCACCACAGGAAGCACAAACGCATAGAGCAGGTTAGTCATCAACAGTACACGTACATTGGGAGTCTGCTGTTTGAAGAATTGATATTCTCTTTTCAATTTATTCATTCTATACCTTTATATATGTCATGACTTTAATGAACGAAGGATTTCCCCTATGGAGAACTCCGCTCCGCAGATTACTTCATCACTCGCACCATAGTAAACAGTCACCGTATCCCCTTCTACCAGATGCCCGTTCGTGAAGACCACATTCCCGAAGAATCCGGTTTGCTCGTAGGGAGCAGTCGGTTCCATTATAGGAGCTTTGCTTCGGGCGATTACCTTTGAGGGGTCGTTCAAGTCAAGCAGAAGGGCTCCCA
>OLZF01002050.1_pt1 | contig 11709 bp, 9 predicted proteins | sample 1674391 | NCBI WGS metagenome assembly OLZF01 (sample SAMEA103958166, study PRJEB25191) | human gut metagenome | biome: human-associated habitat [ENVO:00009003]; feature: intestine environment [ENVO:2100002]; material: feces | place: Germany | collected 2013/2015
TATCTGATGTTGAATGGTATAACTGGTTGATAATGAGTGAAAAGATGACTTTGGCATACTTTCTGTTTTTCAAATTGAAGATATAACAAAATAAATTAATGATGAGACACTTTTATTATACGATTCAAACGTTGCTCCATGAACGAGGCGTGAATATTATCAAGATTATCTCAATGACATTGGGGATATTTGTTGGTATCTTATTGTTTTCCTGTGTTGCTTTTCAGTTGAGTTACTATAATTTTTGTCCTCAGTCGGAGCAGTTATATGTCACATATATGGATGGACCTTTTACTTATGGTCCTTTTTCAGCGGCTATGCGTGAGAACTTCCCGAAAGAAGTGGAGGATGCCACCATATTGAGGGACATGGGAACAAATGTTTTTTATAATGGAAATGTTCGCCTAACGGAGTCTACGATATATGCTGACGAACATTTGTTTTCCACATTGGGTTTAAAACTGTTAATCGGTAAGGCAGAAGAACTAACCCGTCCTGATGTTTTATTCATATCCCGTTCGTTGGCGGAAAAAATAAGAGAAGGGAACAGTTTGGAAAGTGTTATAGGCAAGACTTTATCCGTTGACCGCGAAGAGCCGATGAGCATACGTGGTGTCTTTGAAGATATGGGTGAAAACGCAGATATACATTTTGATGTAGTGGTACCGATGAGCAAGTTGTGGAATCTGGCTCGTGGGGGCTGGGGATATGATATCAGTTATATGTCGATTATTCGCTTTCGCGATCCTGCTAAAGATATAAAGGCGGTGGAAGCACGAATACCTGATATGCTTAAGAAATACATGGCTGACTCCTCGAATAAAAAGAAATCTCATCGTTTTTCTTTCCGTCCTTTATTAGAATATCATACGGCAGATCCGACAGTACGGCTTATGATATTAATGATGTCCGTGCTGGGTATTGCAATCTTGTTGATTGTAGCTTTTGATTATGTGCTCATTGCCGTTTCATCTTTAGCCAGGAGGGCAAAGTCTATCGGAGTACACAAATGTTGTGGTGCAACAGATAACAGTATTTTTAGAATGTTTCTGACAGAGACAGCTCTTGTTCTTTTCATTTCAGTATTGCTGACGATGTTGCTCATTTTTCAGTTTCGGGAGTTTGTGGAAGAAATTGCCGGTATACGTTTAAGTTCACTTTTTACGTGGCAGACACTTTGGGTACCGTTGACCGTACTTTTGGTTGTTTTTATCTTGGCGGGCGCCATACCGGCAAGCATATTCGCATCAATTCCTGTAACGCAAGTTTTTCGACGTTATGCAGAACGTAAGACATCTTGGAAACGTCCGTTGTTGTTTATCCAATTTGCCGGTATGACTTTTATTTTAGGTTTTCTTATGGTTGTATTCTGCCAATATCACATGGCGATGAACAAAGATTTGGGATATAATCCCGAACGCGTGGTAATGGGTTGGAAGAAGCTGGGCAGTAACCGGCAAAATGCCAAGAGTTTTTTTATGAATTTGCCTATGGTTGAGGAACATGGGGTAGGTCAGCAGGCCATCTGGAGAAGTTGGTCGGGAGAGGTGTTCAATGTGGGGGAAGGACGGACTATCAAAGGCCGGTTTGAGTGGATCGGAGATGATTTTGTGCCTATGATGAAAATACAGATATTACATGGCAAAAATGTAACATCTCCAAAAGAGGCCTTAGTGAATGAAGAGTTTGTACGTCGGGCCGGATGGACGGATGAGCCGATAGGGAAACAGTTGTCTATATGGGGAAAGGAAGTTACAATCGTTGGCGTAATGAAGAATTTCTCTGTTCAAAGTGTATATCATCCTCAGTATCCGGTATTACTGTTGGGAAGCGGTAGTGATTCTAACCCGGGGCTTCATTACGTACGATTGAAAGAGCCTTTTGATGAGAACCTGAAGAAACTGAATGCATTAATGGCGGAAACTTTTCCAACAGAAGACGTTGTCTTTTATTCGCTGACTCAAAAGCTGGATGAGCAATATACGGATATTACACGTTTTCGGAATGCAGTACTTTTGGCGTCAATCTCTATTTTCTTTATAGCCTTAATGGGATTGTTGGGATATGTCGGTGACGAGATTCGTTTTTGCAGGAAAGAGATTGCTATCCGAAAAGTGAATGGTGCGGATACTTGTGGCATATTGAAATTGTTTTCCGCAAACGTATTGTGGACAGCCCTTCCGGCGGTGCTTATCGGTGCAGGACTGGCCTATTGGATAGGTATGAAATGGTTGGAACAATTTAGTGAATCCGTCAATCTGAGTATTTGGTTATTTGCCGGAGTCATAGCGTTTGTATTAGTTGTGATACTAGTTTGTGTAATACTTAAAGCATGGGAAGTTGCTAATGAGAATCCGGTGAACAGCATAGCGAATGAATAATTGAAATATAATGAATTTAAAATATAATTGAGAAAAATGATACAAATCGAAAACATCAGTAAAGTATTCCGTACTTCCGAAGTGGAGACGGTTGCATTGAATCATGTAAATCTAGAAGTAAAAGAAGGAGAGTTCGTAGCTATTATGGGACCCTCGGGCTGTGGTAAATCCACTTTGTTGAATATCCTCGGACTTTTGGATAATCCTACCGAAGGCTCCTATCAGTTAATGGGGCAGGAAGTTGCCGGGCTGAAAGAGAAAGAACGTACTCATATGCGTAAGGGTAAGTTAGGTTTTGTATTTCAGAGTTTCAATCTGATAGACGAATTGAATGTTTATGAAAACGTGGAACTTCCGCTTACTTATCTGGGACTAAAATCTTCCGAACGTCGCCGAATGGTAGAAGATATTCTGAAACGGATGAACATCAGCCACCGTGCCAAACACTTCCCGCAACAACTCTCCGGCGGGCAGCAACAACGTGTGGCAATCGCCCGTGCGGTTGTCACCAATCCTAAACTAATTCTTGCCGATGAGCCTACGGGTAACCTTGATTCAAAGAATGGTGCCGAAGTAATGAACCTGCTGACAGAACTGAATAAGGAAGGAACTACAATTATTATGGTGACTCACTCACAGCATGATGCGAGTTTTGCTCATCGCACTGTACATTTGTTCGATGGAAGTATTGTAGCGAGTGTAACAGCCTAAATGAAAAATCGACAATGAGACAAATCTACTATACTTTATGCACATTGTTACGCGAATGCGGGTCGAATATCATAAGAGTAATATCCCTCTCTTTAGGTCTTACCATTGGTGTGCTGCTTTTCTCACAAATAGCCTTTGAACTGAGCTATGAACAATGCTATCCGGAAGCGGAACGTCTGGCTCTTGTGCGGTGTCAGATGACAAATGCCAGTACAGGAGAGACAAGAGGGGATGATGGAGAAAATAGCTATGATTATACCGTCTTTGATGTGGTGGCAGCTACTTTGGCGCAAGATATGCCCGATGAAATAGAAACAGCCAGTTGTGTACTTCCTCAAACAGGTTTTAGTATTTATTATGAAGATAAACTGCTATCTGATATAAATTACATCTACGGAGACACTTGTTTCTTTCAGACCTTCGGCATACCGGTACTGAAAGGAACCCCCAAAGATATGATTATGCCCGGAAGCGTTTTTGTATCTCAAAGCTTTGCCCGTAGAATATTTGGGGATGAAAATCCTATAGGAAAGGTGCTTTCGGCAGATAAACGACATGACTTTACCATTCGTGGCATATATAAGGACGTACCGGAAAATACGATGCTCGTTCACGACTTTGTTGTGTCTGTTCATCGGAACGGTGGTTATCAGGGAGGAGCAGGTTGGAGAGGAAATGATGTCTTTTATGCTTTTCTCCGTTTACGCGATGCTTCGGATATTGATAAGGTGAACAGTAATATTCAGCGAGTGATTAAAAAATATACGTCTTTGGATTTGGACGGCTGGAAAGTTGAATTTAGTGCTATCCCACTGGTGAAGCGTCATTTGTCCTCTCCTGAAGTACAGAAACGGCTGGCTATTTACGGATTCCTCGGCTTTGCTGTTTTCTTTGTAGCAATCATGAATTATATGTTGATATCCATTGCCACTTTGAGCCGCCGTGCGAAAGGAGTAGGTGTACATAAATGTAATGGAGCTAGTTCGACCAATATCTTCAATATGTTTCTGGTAGAGACAGGAGTCCTTGTCATTATCTCCGTATTACTTAGCTTCTTACTGATTTTCAATACACGTGGTTTGATTGAAGATTTACTTTCTGTCCGGCTTTCCTCGCTTTTTACATGGGAAACATTATGGGTGCCGTTACTCACTATCCTTGTACTTTTCATCGTGGCGGGCGGCATGCCGGGACGACTATTTTCACGTATTCCCGTCACGCAAGTGTTCCGTCGGTATACCGACGGAAAGAAAGGTTGGAAACGCTCTCTGCTATTTGTGCAATTTACAGGAGTATCTTTCGTTTTGGGGTTACTATTGGTCACTTTATTACAGTACAGTCATCTTATGAACCGAGATATGGGGATCGTTGTGCCTGGTTTGACTCAAGCCGAAAGTTGGCTTCCCGGAGAGACGGTAGCGCATATAAAGGATGAATTGCGCCGCCAACCCATGGTAGAAGGAGTAACGGTTGCAGCGAATAGTGTGCTTGGCGAGTATTGGACACGAGGGCTGATGAATAACGAGGGTAAACGGATTACTACACTCAATTTCAACTATTGCCATTATAATTATCCTGAAGTAATGGGCATCAAAATAATAGAAGGAACTGATTTGAAAAAGCAGGACGATCTGCTGGTAAATGAAGAAGTGGTGCGCCTGATGAAGTGGACCGACGGTGCAGTGGGGAAGCGGTTGAATGACGTTCCGGGAACGATTGTAGGTGTTTTCCGGGATATCCGCAACACTAGCTTTTATTCACCCCAGTCTCCCATTGCGCTGATCGGAGATGAGAAGTATCATGCGAATCATGCATTCAATGTTCGCCTGAAAGAACCTTATAGTGAAAATCTGAAACGTCTGAATAAGTTTATGGAAAATACATTCCCGAATGTCGCTTTACGCTTTGTCTTGGTTGATGATATAATAAAAGGTGTATATAAAGATGTGTATCGTTTCCGCAATTCCGTCTGGATTACTTCTGCTTTCATTCTGCTGATTGTCATCATGGGACTGATTGGCTATGTGAACGATGAAACTCAACGCCGGAGCAAAGAGATAGCTATCCGGAAGGTGAACGGAGCTGAAGCCTCACACATCTTGAGGTTACTGACACGCGATATTCTTTGCGTTTCCGCCATTTCTATCCTGATAGGTACGGCTGTGTCTTATTTTGCAGGACGGGCATGGCTCGACCAGTTTGCAGAACAGATTGATTTGAATCCGTTACTTTTTATAGGTACAGCCTTATTTGTTCAATTGCTGATTATACTTTGTGTGGTACTCAAAGCATGGTATATTGCCAATGAAAATCCGGTAAAGAGTATCAAAACCGAATAGAAATAATAGGCAGAATAGGGTAGATACTACCTTATTCTGCTATCAGATGTTGTTTGGAAACCTTCTTGATATAGATTATTAAACTGACTACCGCCGTGATAAATGCCAACGCATCCGACACCGGCATACTAATCCAGATCCCCTTCAATCCCCACCAGTTAGGGAAAAGTAACAAACAAGGTAACAAATAAAGCAACTGCCGTGTCAACGACAGGAAAATACTTATTTTAGCCTTGCCGATGCTTTGGAAGAAGTTACCGATAACAATTTGTGCTCCTACGAATGGGAACATAATCACCGTGATGCGAAGCCCGTCGACGGCAAGATCGATCAAATGATCGCTGTCTGTGAAAATGGCCGATACTGCATGGGGAAAAAGTTCACAGATAAAGAATCCGCTACTGGTGATAACCACCCCCGAAACAATTCCCAGTTTCAACGTCTGTTTCACCCGGTCTATCTTCTGTGCTCCGAAGTTGTAGCCTACAATAGGCTGCATTCCCATAGTTAATCCGAGCACAATCATTACATAAAGCGTTAGCAACCGGTTGATAATACCATATGCCCCGATAGCCATATCGCCTCCATGATTTTGTAGACTGTTATTGATAATGATTACTATGACACAAGCACATACATTCATCAGGAACGGCGACATGCCGATAGCGAAGATATTGCCGACGATTCTACGCTTCATCTTCCATACCTTCCCTTCAAAATGTACCGTACTGTCCTGCTTGAAGAAATGGCTCACTACCCACACCATACCGATCAACTGTGAAATGACTGTTGCCGTGGCAGCTCCTCGCATTCCCCATTCAAAGTGAAAGATAAAGATAGGAGCGAGGATGATGTTGGAGAGCACCGTTGCCATGGAAGTAATCATAGCCTTCTTCGGATATCCGGTGGCACGCATCACGTTATTCAGCCCGATCATCGTATACGTGATCGGTGTTCCCAATAAAATAACCTGCATAAAGCTGCGGGCATAAGGAAGCGTATCTGCGCTGGCACCGAAAAAGACCAGTATATCATCGAGGAAGATAAAAGACAATATTCCGAAAAAGAAAGAATTGGTGATACAAAGCATTAACGTGTGCGACAGGATTTCCGTAGCCCCTTTCATATCTTTCTGCCCTAGCCGGATAGATGCGAGCGTGGAACCTCCGGCAGAAACAAGTGTACAGAAGGCAACCACCAGATTCATCAGAGGGAAACTCACCGCCAGTCCGGCGATAGCCATGGCGCCTACACCGTGCCCGATGAATATGCTGTCAATAATATTGTAGATAGAAGTAATTGTCATCCCGATAATGGCAGGGATAGAATACTGCAACAGCAGTTTGCCGATACTCTCTTTTCCTAATATATGCGGGTCGTTTTTACTCATGCGCCTGAATCTTTAATGTTGGATGAAAAACGAAAGTTACGTTTTTTTAAGTAGTGCAAAGGTACGAATAATTTGCCTGATTCGATGATTATTCGGAACTTTGCACAAGTCAATACACAAGGTTTAACGTTTAAGGTAAAAAGAAAGTTTAGCTATGGATACAACAAAAATAATTGCAGTATTATTCGATTTTGACGGTGTGATTATGGACACCGAAACCCAGTATACTGTCTTTTGGGACGAGCAAGGGCATAAGTACCTGGGGGAAGAAGACTTCGGCCGCTGTATTAAAGGGCAAACATTGACACAAATCTATGAGAAATATTTCTCGGACAAATCGGAAGCTCAGGAAGAAATAACCGCCCGCCTCAATCTCTTTGAGAAAGCGATGTCCTACGAATATATTCCCGGTGTGGAAGCTTTTATCGCTGACCTTCGCCGTCATGGTGCAAAGATAGCGGTGGTGACCAGTTCCAATGAAGATAAGATGCAGAATGTTTATAACGCTCACCCCGAATTTGAAGGAATGGTAGACCGAATCCTGACCGGCGAGATGTTCGCCCATTCCAAGCCTGCTCCCGATTGTTTCCTGTTGGGTATGGAAGTATTCAGTGCGACTCCCGAAAACACCTACGTATTTGAAGACTCTTTCCACGGGTTGCAAGCCGGAATGACATCCGGTGCTACCGTTATCGGTCTCGCCACTACTAACACACGAAAGGCCATTACCGGAAAAGCACACTATATAATAGATGACTTTGCGGAAATGACCTACGAAAAATTGCTTACGATGCAACGTTAACGCTATTTCCTACAATATTTCAGTTTATCCTTTTAATCGTTGCAAGGCAATTTTAGAGAACGATTGAAAGGATTTCTTGTTTTTCTTTCCCAGTTATGAATTAAATGTTATAACTTTGCCGCAATTTTTGATAGCGTCCGACGCTATTATGGTACTTTAGTTTTTAATTTAAAATTTAAGAGACATGGCTGGTTATATATCAGATGATACAAGAAAAGTGACTACTCATCGCCTGGTTGAAATGAAACAGAGAGGCGAAAAAATATCTATGCTTACTGCGTATGATTACACTATGGCACAAATTGTAGACGGTGCGGGAATGGATGTAATCCTTGTAGGCGACTCTGCTTCTAATGTAATGGCGGGTAATGTGACTACATTGCCTATCACTCTCGACCAGATGATTTATCATGCTAAATCCGTGGTTCGCGGAGTAAAACGTGCTATGGTGGTAGTCGATATGCCTTTCGGTTCCTATCAGGGAAATGAAATGGAAGGCCTTGCTTCTGCTATCCGTATTATGAAAGAAAGCCATGCAGACGCATTGAAACTGGAAGGTGGAGAAGAAATCATCGATACGGTGAAACGTATTATCAGTGCAGGCATTCCGGTCATGGGACACTTGGGACTAATGCCGCAGTCAATCAATAAATACGGAACCTATACTGTGCGTGCCAAGGACGATGCTGAAGCGGACAAACTGATTCGTGACGCTCATCTGCTTGAAGAAGCGGGTTGCTTCGCCATTGTTCTCGAAAAGATTCCCGCTACTCTTGCCGAACGTGTAGCTGCCGAATTGACAATCCCTATTATCGGTATTGGTGCCGGTGGTCATGTAGACGGTCAGGTATTGGTTATTCAGGATATGCTTGGGATGAACAACGGATTCCGTCCGCGTTTCCTTCGCCGTTATGCCGATTTATACACGGTAATGACCGACGCGATCAGTCGTTACGTATCCGACGTGAAGAATTGCTACTTCCCCAACGAGAAGGAACAATATTAAGATAATATATGGCAGTTAAATTGTGGACAGTACATTTTATGCGGATATGTGTAGCTAATTTGCTGTTGTTTATATCCTTGTACGTGTTGTTTCCGGTGCTTCCCATTGAAATGTCGGAACGTCTCGGATTGCCGGTGACGGAGACAGGGGTTATCTTTCTCTTTTTCACGCTGGGAATGTTCCTTATCGGTCCTTTCCATGCCTATCTGGTAGATGCATACAAACGTAAGAATGTATGCCTGTTTTCTTTTGCCCTTATGGTAGCGGCAACGGTAGGTTATGCTTTTGTGACGAACATTACGGAACTTATCCTGCTGAGCACCGTGCAGGGACTGGCATTCGGTATCGCTACTACCGCAGGAATTACGCTAGCCATTGACATTACGAACTCTACGCTTCGTAGTGCCGGAAACGTCAGCTTTTCATGGATAGCACGACTGGGAATGATTCTCGGAATTATCCTCGGCGTCTGGTTCGACCAACACTATGCATTTAAGACTTTGCTAACGGTATCCGTTACCACTGGTGCTTTGGGGATTCTGACAGTAGCCGGTGTTTATGTTCCCTTTCGTGCACCGTTTGTCACTAAGCTGTATTCATTCGACCGCTTTCTGCTGCTTCGCGGGTGGGTTCCTGCCATAAACCTGATCCTGATAACGTTTATACCGGGGTTACTGATTCCGCTTGTACATCCTTCCCTCAACGATATCGTACTGGGAGATACGGGTGTATCTATGCCCTTTTTCGCCGGAGTGGGAATGGGCTATCTGGCTTCCCTGGTTATCGCTCGCTTGTTTATCCTGAAAGAGAAAACGCTGAGGTTGGTGATTATGGGACTCGGATTGGAGATACTGGCAATCTGCCTGTTGAAAGCAGGTTATTCTAGCGGTATTTCTTCCGTTCTGCTGGGATTGGGATTAGGACTGATAATGCCGGAATTTCTGGTGATGTTCGTAAAACTGTCTCACCATTGTCAACGGGGTACAGCCAATACAACTCATCTGCTGGCTGGTGAAGTCGGCATTACACTTGGAATTGCTGTTGCGTGCTATATGGATACGGATACCGATCAAATGTTTTACATAGGACAAATCGTTGCTTCGGTCGCCTTATTGTTCTTTGTGCTGATAACGTATCCATATTATATCAAAAAGAAAGTGAGATAAGGCGTCATTATCCCTACGGCATTATGACGCTATGATATAAAAATAGTGACGCTATCCGCTGCGGATACCGTCACTATATGGGTGGGATGGTGACGGTATCATGATGGGATAGCGTCACTATTTTTAAGTTTGTTTTTTACCAATTTCTTTTCACTGTACGGTAACCATAACCAATGATTACAAGGAAGCAGATGAAGGGTAGAATGAATGAAACATTGACAGCCGGTAACCAGGCTATTTGTTTCAGGTCAATGATACTTGCCTGTAGCGGTGGAAGAACAGAACCTCCCAGGATAGCCATGATAAGGCCTGCAGCTCCAAACTTAGCATCATCTCCCATGCCTTTCAAGGCAATACCGTAGATGGTGGGGAACATTAGTGACATACAGGCGGAAACTGCTACTAGACAGTAAAGTCCGAAGATATTCTGGAGGAAGATAGTTCCTAGAGTGAAAACACCTCCGAAGATAGCGAGAATCATCAATAATTTGCCTGCATTGAGATAGCGCAGAATGAATGTACAGATGAAACGGCTGATACAAAATATCACCATTGCTATGATATTATATTGTTGTGATAGCACTTCCGCACTTTTCTCGTCCATACCTTGTGACATGAACAAGCGTGTTCCATACTGAATGATGAAAGTCCAGCACATAATTTGCGCGCCTACATAGAAGAATTGAGCAATTACCCCTTCACGATAACGTGTTTGGGTAAAAATGCGTTTCAGTGTAGGAAAGAAATCTATTCTATGATTCTGATCTCCGTTTTTCGGCATCTTGACGAATCGTATCAGAAGCAACATCGCTACGATAACCAGTCCGATGATAAGATAAGGAGCAATCAGAACACTAAGGTCGCTTTCTTTGATCGCCTGAAATTCACTGTCGTTAAGCAATGCGCGGTCTTCGGTACACATCGGATGCAATTTCGCTTGAATGAATTGCATGGCTACATACATTCCGAGAAGTGACCCCATCGGATTGAAAGACTGTGCAAGGTTCAAACGCCGGGTAGCTGTTTCTTCCGTTCCCATAGAAAGAATATACGGGTTACAGCTTGTCTCGAGGAAGGACAATCCGCAGGTCAGGATGAAATAGGCAATCAAAAACGGATAATATTCTCCCGTCATTTTGGCGGGGAAGAATAAAAATGCTCCGAAAGCATACATTCCCAGTCCTAACAAAACACCGGCTTTGTAGGAATATTTGCGGATGAATATGGCAGCCGGGAAAGCCATTGCAAAGTACCCTCCATAGAAGGCAACCTGTACCAATGCTCCGTCGGTAGCACTCATCCGGAAAATCTTGGAGAATGCCTTTACCATCGGATTGGTAATATCATTGGCAAATCCCCATAATGCAAAACATGAGGTAATGAGAACAAAAGGTATAAGATAACTGATGCCATCTTTCGAGAGGATGGACTGTTTGGGGTGTTTCATGGTTGTTTCTGGTATTTTTTAAGTGTTATACAAATGGAACATTCTCTCCATCGGTTTCCATTTCTCTGCGGAACTCATTCCGGGAGCGGCTTGTTGGAAGATGGCCATATATTCTTCCCACTCCTGTTGGCGGGGAAGCGTGTTCAGGCGTTCCATTGCTGTGTCCCAGTCAAAATCAAGGGGAGTTTCGACAATCATAAACAGTCGTGTTCCCAAGATATAAATTTCCATTTCCAGAATCCCTACTGCACGTATCCCCGCCCTTATTTCCGGCCATGCCTTTTCTTCACTATGTATCTTACGATACTCTTCAATCAGAATCGGATTATTTTTAAGGCTTAAAGTTTGGCAATACCTCTTTGTAGGCATGCTATACTCTTTCATTTTGTATCCCTGAATAGACGACATAGTAATAACTTTTATTTTCTAATTTTCAAGACAGGGGCTATATTCTTCAACGATTTAGC
>OLZF01002070.1_pt1 | contig 11598 bp, 6 predicted proteins | sample 1674391 | NCBI WGS metagenome assembly OLZF01 (sample SAMEA103958166, study PRJEB25191) | human gut metagenome | biome: human-associated habitat [ENVO:00009003]; feature: intestine environment [ENVO:2100002]; material: feces | place: Germany | collected 2013/2015
GTTTTTCTTCATGGGGACAGGATTTCCGGGTGGATTATCTCTATATAGGAAAATTTATCCAGGAATACCAGCAAAAGAAAGGAAGTAGAAATCCGATACCGGTATCCTGTTTCACTGCTACGGCTAAACAGAAAGTAGTGCAGGACATTTGTGACTATTTCAAGCAAACGTTGAATTTGGATTTGCGGTTGTTTGCATCGACGGCCTCAAGGATCAATCTGCATTACTCTGTCATCCATGCTGAAACGGATGATGATAAATATTTAAAACTAAGGGGACTGGTGGCAGAATCTGATTGTTCGACCATCGTTTATGTATCCCGTACCAGACGTACGAAAGAACTGGCTAACAAATTAACTCGTGACGGTTATAAGGCATTGCCTTTCAATGGCAAGATGGAAACTGACGAAAAGATTGACAACCAGGATGCATTTATGAATGACCAGGTTCGCATCATTGTGGCCACATCAGCTTTTGGCATGGGAGTCGATAAGAAAGATGTCGGTTTGGTGGTGCACTACGATATTTCGGATTCTCTGGAGAATTATGTGCAGGAGGCAGGGAGAGCCGGTCGCGACCCTAACCTCAGTGCCCGTTGCTATGTGCTTTATGGTGACAATGATTTGGATAAGCATTTTATATTATTGAATCAGACAAAGCTAAGTATCAGCGAAATACAGCAGGTGTGGAAAGCTGTAAAAGACCTTACCCGGCGACGTATGAGAGTGAGTTGTTCTGCATTGGAAATAGCCCGGCAGGCAGGATGGGACGATTCGGTATCCGACATCGAAACCCGTGTACGGACAGCTTTAGCAGCTTTGGAACAAAGTGGATACCTGATAAGAGGAAACAATGTGCCTCGGGTATATGCTACAGGCATCATGGTGAGAAACATGGATGAAGCGAGGATGCGTATATCAAAGTCACAGTTATTTGGCAGGGATGAAATAGAAAAGACTGTCCGAATTATTAGGTCACTGATTTCACAGAAGTATATTGCCAAGGCTCAGGATGCAGAGGCAGAATCGCGGGTGGATTATCTGGCAGATATTTTGGGGCTAAGTAAGAAGGAAGTCGTATCGATTGTGGAGCGAATGCGCCAGGAAGGTATATTGGCAGATAGTAAGGATATATCTGCCTATTTGCTGGATGCCGGTGACTCGAAACGAAAATCAACGATCCTCCTCGAACGTTTTGCAAAACTTGAAAAATACATCCTTAACCGTATTCCTGACGAAGCTTTACGGATATCCTGCAAGCAGCTGAATGAGGATGCGATGAACGACGGAATCGATACCTCCAGGGAAAAGGATATCCGGACACTGCTCTACTTCCTTGCCATCAAGGGATATATCCGTAAAAAAGAAGATGCCCTCCGCAATATGGAAATCAGCCGTCAGACAGATGGGGAAACAACCCTTAATCGTTTTGAAAAACGATTGGAAATTAGTCGTTTAACTCTGGAGTGGTTATATCAATTAGTTGCTGCTACGAGAAAAGGAAATTCGGAAAAACAGATAGTTCAATTCTCTGTGGTAGAACTTCTTAATCAGATAATATCAGGTCCTCACTCCTTGTTCACTAAACTCGACAATGTACAGTTGGAAGAGGTGGAGGAGGCGCTTTTGTATCTCTCAAAAATCGGTGCGCTCAAACTTGAAGGCGGTTTTTTGGTTCTTTATAACGCCATGGATATCCAAAGAATAAAGGACAATAAATCGAGATATAAGTTGGATGACTACCGAATGCTGAATGAATTCTACAAGCAGAAGATTCAGCAAGTTCATATCGTAGGTGAGTATGCCAATTTAATGGTGAAAAATTATAATGCAGCTTTGCAATATGTGCGGGACTATTTTCAGATGGACTATAAGAAATTTATCACGAAATATTTCAAAGGGGACAGGGTAAATGAAATACAGCGTAATCTGACGCCGAAGAAATATCGACAATTGTTCGGTCAGTTGTCTAAATGCCAGATGGAGATTATTTCCGACAAGGATTCTCGTTGTATTGTTGTCGCAGCAGGTCCCGGCAGTGGAAAAACACGTGTGTTGGTTCACAAACTCGCATCCCTTTTATTACTCGAAGATGTAAAGCACGAGCAACTTTTGATGTTGACATTTTCAAGAGCAGCCGCTACAGAGTTCAAACAGAGACTCATGGAATTGATAGGTAACGCTGCCCACTTTGTCGAGATAAAGACATTTCATTCTTATTGCTTTGATCTCATGGGGCGGATAGGTAACCTTGAAGCAGTTAGGGACGTTGTTGCCAAAGCTGCCGTGATGATAAATCAGGGGGAGGTGGAACCCAACAAAATCGGTAAAACAGTGTTGGTCATAGATGAAGCTCAGGATATGGGTGTTGCAGAACATGCATTAGTGAAGGCTCTTATGGCTAATAATGAGGAAATGCGTGTGATAGCGGTGGGGGATGATGACCAGAATATTTATGAGTTTCGTGGATCGGATTCCGGCTACATGTATCGGTTAGCACAAGAGCCTGGCAGTAAGTTTATCGAGATGACCGAGAATTATCGCAGTGCGCGCCATCTGGTAGATTTCACCAACAAATTTGTGAAAGTCTTGGGTAAAAGAATGAAAAGCACGCCGATTATCTCGATGAGAAAAGAGGACGGTTGGGTGAGGGTGACACGTCATGAATCAAAATATATGTATCAGCCGCTTGTAAAGGAATTGGTTCGCTATCGCGGGAATGGAACTATGTGTGTACTCACCCAGACAAATGAAGAGGCTGTAATTTTGATGGCTCTTTTGCGGAAATGGGGGATTGACAGCAAGCTGATACAATCGATGGACGGTTTCCTCTTTTGGAACATGGTCGAAATGAGGTATTTTCTGAGGTATATAGACAAACGGGTGAAAACACCTCTGATCCCTGAAGAATTATGGGAAAATGCAAAACATGCTACCTTTTCCGCTTACGATAGAAGCCAGAGTCTGGCGTATGTGAAGCGTTGTGTAGAGCTGTTTGAACAAACCAATAAAACAAAATACGTTAGCGACTTCAAAGAATTTGTATTTGAGTCGTCGGTGGAAGATTTCTGCGATACTTCGGGAGCAGACGTTGTGGTATCGACCATTCATAAAGCCAAGGGGAGAGAGTTTGATGACGTATATATGCTCATTGCTGACCATTATGTGAAAGATGATCAGTTGATGCGTCGGTACTATGTGGGGATGACTCGTGCAAAAAATCGGCTGTTTGTACATACGAATGGGGACAACTTTAATCAGGGAAGTGCAGATGAGTATCTTATTGACCCGGAAGAGTATATTATGCCTGAAGAAGTAGTGCTGCAACTTTCTCATAAAGATGTCAATCTGAGATTCTTTAAGGAACTTAAGCAGGAGGTACTGACCTTAAGGGGAGGAGATGTTTTGAAGTATAAAGATTCCATTTTGTACGACACTTTGACCCATAAACCGGTGGCGAAGTTGTCACAAAACATGCAGAAAACCTTGTCGGAATGGAAAGAAAGAGGCTATGAAGTAAAATCTGCATCCGTTCGGTTCATCGTGGCATGGAAGCCTAAGGATGCACCGAAAGACGAACCGGAAACTGCTGTTCTGTTGCCTGATTTATTACTGAATACTATTATATCCTAATAATTCTGCAAGTTTTATTACTTGTTCACGTTTGGCAAGCCTATTACCATGCCTCTATTTTACTGAACATTGGGGTATTTATCTCTAAAACTACAGATTGTTGACGTTGCAACAACCCTTGTTCGTCCCTCAACTCTCTAATTTTATTTCTGGATAATATATTTATTTCTTTTGTATTATCAAGTAAATTTAATTGAGCTTGAAGTTCCTCTCGATTAGGAAGACGTTACTGATAGCGTGCCGCAAAAAGTTGGTTGTCTATACCTTGAAGGGCATATTCAATCAATGGCTCATCTTTCTTCGTCCCCAAAACAATACCAACCGGTGAATTATCGTCTGGCTGACAGATTGCGTTTTCAAAGTAATTTAGGTAGAGATTCATCTGACCTATATCACCATGTTTAATTTTTGCACGTTTCAAATCAATCAAGACATAGCACTTTAGAATTGCGTGATAGAACACTAAATTAACTTTGAAATGTCTGGCACCAATTGGTACGCCAATAAAGGCATCTGCCTAATTCCAATAGGAATTGCTCCATGTTGATCTTCAAAGCTTTTTCTAGTTCCGTCTCTTTGTAACGCTTATGCTGAGGTATTTCTACAAATTCAAGAACGTACGGGGCATGAATAATGTTGGCTGGAGTTAGTACCTCATACCCCTCATTGGCAGGAGCAAGTACACCTTCTTTGTCTGTGCTGAGCGCAAGTCTCTGGAATAGTGACGAGTTGATCTGGCGTTTCAGTGCTTTGACCTTCCAACATTCTTTGATATCCTCCTTTATATAGAACTGCAACTCCATAGGATCATTACACTTGAGTAATTCAAAGTAATGGCTCACGTCAACTAGTGAGATAGCGTCTCACTTTTTGGAAAAGTTAAATACAGTTTACACATGTAATCTTGCTCAAGATAAAATTTAAGTGCGCCTTGCAACTCCGCTGGTTCCTGGAACATGATTGTCTGAATTTCATATCTCAAATTAGTAGACGTTCCCCATGGTATACGTTAAAAATCAGTAAATAATGAAAGATTGAGCAATATTAGTAAAATAAAAAGGAGTGCAATTATTTTACACTCCTTTTCTTATTTATCGTTTCAGATAGTTGCTATCTTACTTCACTTCTTCAAAGTCTACGTCGGTGACTTCCTGGTCTTTTCCGCCATTGTTCGGCTGACCGGCATTCGGGTTACCCTGAGGACCTTGCTGTGCACCGCCCTGCTGTTGTTGAGCCTGAGCGTTGTACATTTCCTGTGAAGCAGCCTGAAAGACACTGTTCAGTTTGTCGATGGCGCTGTTGATGCGGGCGACATCCTGAGCTTTATGAGCTTCTTTCAGTTCTTGCAGAGCAGATTCGATCGGCGCCTTCTTGTCGGCCGGCAATTTGTCTCCGAACTCTTTCAGTTGTTTTTCGGTCTGGAAGATCATAGAGTCTGCTTTATTGATCGTATCGACCTTTTCTTTTTCTTGCTGGTCGGAGGCTGCATTAGCAGCTGCTTCGTCTTTCATCCGTTTGATTTCGGCATCGGACAGACCGGAAGAAGCTTCGATCCGGATAGATTGCTCTTTACCGGTGGCTTTATCTTTGGCTGAAACATTCAGGATACCGTTGGCGTCGATATCGAAAGTGACTTCGATCTGAGGTACTCCACGCGGTGCTGGCGGAATGCTGTCCAAATGGAAGCGGCCGATCGTTTTATTGTCGCGGGCCATCGGACGTTCACCCTGTAAGATATGGATTTCTACAGAAGGCTGGTTGTCAGCTGCCGTAGAGAATACTTCCGATTTTTTAGTCGGGATGGTCGTGTTGGCTTCGATCAGTTTGGTCATTACACCGCCCAGTGTTTCGATTCCCAATGACAGCGGAGTAACGTCCAGCAACAAGACGTCTTTTACTTCTCCGGTCAGTACACCTCCCTGGATAGCTGCCCCTACCGCTACTACTTCGTCCGGGTTAACACCTTTCGAAGGAGCTTTTCCGAAGAATTCCTGTACTTTCTGCTGAACGGCAGGGATACGGGTTGAACCACCAACCAGAATCACTTCGTCGATATCGGAAGCTTTCATGTTGGCATCTTGCAGGGCTTTCCGACAGGGTTCGATCGTTGCCTGGATCAGACTGTCGCATAATTGTTCGAACTGAGCACGGGTCAGCGTACGTACCAGATGCTTTGGAATTCCGTTGACCGGGAATATGTACGGCAGATTGATTTCTGTAGAAGTTGAACTGGACAATTCGATTTTTGCCTTTTCAGCAGCTTCTTTCAACCGTTGGTGAGCCATCGGGTCTTTACGGATGTCTACCCCTTCGTCTTTCTGGAATTCGTCAGCCAGCCAGTTGATGATCTTATCGTCGAAATCATCCCCACCTAAATGGGTATCTCCATTAGTCGATTTTACTTCGAATACCCCGTCACCCAATTCCAGAATGGAGATATCGAATGTTCCACCCCCGAGGTCGAATACTGCGATTTTCTGATCCTGGGACTTTTTATCCAAACCATATGCCAAAGCGGCAGCTGTCGGTTCATTGATGATACGTTTTACAGTCAAACCTGCAATTTCTCCTGCTTCTTTCGTTGCCTGGCGCTGTGCATCGTTGAAATAAGCCGGAACGGTGATGACTGCTTCAGATACTTCCTGACCCAGATAATCTTCTGCCGTTTTCTTCATTTTCTGCAAAATCATGGCAGAAATTTCCTGTGGGGAATACTGACGATTGTCGATCACTACCCGGGGAGTATTGTTGTCACCTCTCACCACTTCATAAGCTACTCGTTTGATTTCGTTCTGTACCTGATCGAAACTTTCACCCATGAAACGTTTGATCGAGTATATCGTTTTTTTCGGATTGGTGATAGCCTGACGTTTGGCCGGATCACCTACTTTCCGTTCGCCGTTGTCTACAAAAGCTACAATTGAAGGGGTAGTACGCCGACCTTCACTGTTTGGTATTACTACCGGTTCGTTACCTTCCATTACAGCAACGCATGAGTTGGTAGTTCCTAAGTCAATTCCTATAATCTTTCCCATAATGTTAATGTATTTTATTTACTTACTTACTATTCGTTTTTACCTATTATTCGTTTTCGGTGTGTCTGAGGTTTTGATTCAAACACATTTATTTTTTATCAAATGGCATGCCAGTGCTTTTCTCCGGATTATTTTTGTAAAAATGGCGGTTTTTTTATAAAAATGGTGAAGGGGTATGGCAGGAAAAACTGTCAGAACGGCAGTTGCCGGCCCGGTAAATCTGTTACATAAACAAAAAAGTAGTATTTATACCCAACTTCGGCTATTAGAAATAACTTATTTTTGTAAGTTGTAAATAGTAATAAAGTGAAGACACTAGAAATGACTGATTATGTACTTGAATCCCGATGTTGTGGGACAAAGTTCGCAGATGAAAAATGGGAGTTGGATTGCCCGAATCGGGATGGCGCAGCTTTGATTTTTGCCAACTATGCAAAGAAACAACTGGAGGTGAAAGAAAATCTTCCGGGATTGTATAAATATTCCGATTGGTTACCTGTTTGTCGGACACTGGACGGTTCCGGAGCACCTGTCACATACAAAAGTGAAGGTCTGGCCGGCGAATTGGGATTGTCGGATTTGTATATCACTTTTAACGGGTATTGGCCTGAAAAGGGAGCTCTGATGAGGACAGGGGCTTTCAAGGAATGTGAGGCTTATGCGGTTTGTGCCCGGATCAATGACTTGAACGATAAAGTGATGGTGGTGGCTTCGGCCGGTAATACCGCTCGGGCTTTTGCACGGGTTTGTTCCGAAAATAATATTCCTTTGTTACTATGTATTCCGCAGGATTGTATCGATGCCATGTGGTCGGCTAAACCGTTGAATCCTTGTGTGAAATTGGTCGCTACCGAAAGAGGAAGCGATTATTTCGATGCTATTTACCTGTCGAATATTATTTGTGAATTAGATAAGTTTTATCCGGAAGGAGGAGCGAAAAACGTTGCCCGGCGCGATGGAATGGGGACGACAGTACTTTCTGCCGTTACCACGATCGGACGGATTCCGGATTATTATTTTCAGGCTGTCGGAAGCGGAACAGGGGCGATCGCTGCCTGGGAGGCAAACAAACGGTTTATCGTAGATGGTCGTTACGGAAATAACCTGATGAAATTGATGGTGTCACAAAATATTCCGTTTACTCCGATGTATGATGCCTGGAAGGCCGGATCGCGGGCTCTTTTGCCGGTTGACGATACGGTTGCCCGTAAGCAGGCAGAAGAAATATGTGCTAAAGTACTTTCTAACCGTAAACCTCCTTATTCGTTGAAAGGAGGATTGTTCGACGCGCTTACCGAAACCGGCGGAGATATGTTTGCCATATCGAATGAAGAGGCGATGGAAGGTATGGTCTTGTTCGAACGCACTGAAGGGATCGATATCGAACCGGCCGCAGGAGTTGCAGTGGCTTCCCTGAAGCAAGCCATTCGTACCGGAGCTGTCGAAACCGATGCTGTGATTATGCTGAATATTACAGGCGGAGGTATCGCAAAATTTAAAAAAGAAAATAAAGTGGTTTATAAACAGCCCGATTGTGTCTTTGCACTCGATACAGATCCCGATACAATTAAAGAAACTGTGATGGAATTGTTTATTTGATCCTGCCGGAGGAGAAAACCGATTAAAGTTTTTTCCCTTAAACAGGATCGTGGTAGAATGGAATAGGTTTATAAAGTCCGTAAAGTGCCCTGGCACCTGTGGGGCTTCTTTTTAGTTACAGAGGTTCGGAGAGTTACTGTGGTTTTAGAGGTTAAGTCTAACTGCTGTAACTTTTCGAACCTCTGTAATGATTTAAATGTCGATCTTTTTTCTGGCCAACTTTGTAACCTCGTTATTGTACACTACAGGTATTGAATTTTGTTTTATCTTTGCTGCATAAATCATACATAGGTCATGAAACACAGGAATAATCTGAAACGATTTTTGTATTTGGATTTTTATTACTCGGTTTTGCGCCGGGATTGGCGGATTTCCACTTTTCTTTCCGATCTTGTTTTGAAAACAGTGGCTGTTGTCATTGTCTCGATCGATCGTTTTATTAAAGATGCTTCGATGATCTCAGCTTCTGCTTTAACATTTTATTCTACGCTTTCTTTTATTCCTGTCGTTGCCCTGATTTTAGCTATCGCCCGTGGATTCGGTGCTGCAAAGGCATTCGAAGATTGGCTCAAAGAGCAATCTTATACCAATCCCGATGTGATGCAATGGGTGATGAATATTGCGAATAAAGCCTTGGATAATACGCAGGGAGGTGTGATTGCAGGTTTTGGTATTGTTTTACTCCTCTGGTCGGTTATCCGGATGCTTTCCAGTACCGAACTGGCTATGAACCGGATTTGGGGGGTGAAGAAGGGACGGAGTCTGGTAAAAAAATTTACCGATTACATGTCGATTCTGTTTATCGCTCCGATCCTGGTCGTATTGATCAGTAGTATGAATGTTTTTATGATGGCTAATTTGCAGGAATATGCCATGGACGAAGGATTATTGAGTTATGCCAGTGCTGCTTTGAAAGCTATTCTGACTTTGATACCCTATATCTTGGTATGGTTTCTTTTCGTATTTCTTTATATGTTCATGCCCACTACACCTGTGAAATTCAAATATGCTTTGGTGGCCGGTATTGTTGCCGGTACTGTTTTTCAAATTGTACAATGGTTCTATTTGCGTTTCCAGATCGGTGTGAGCTCGTATAATGCGATTTATGGTGGATTGGCCGCTTTGCCTCTTTTATTGGTGTGGTTACAGTTGAGTTGGAGTATCGTTTTGTGGGGAACGGAGCTGTGTTATATTATGCGCAACCGCCATTTCTTGTACCGGAATGCAATGAATGCGGATAATAAATGGGTGGATAACGTTGAAGTGACGTTGCGGATGTTGCGATATATTTCCGATTTGTATATTCATGGACAAGGAAGTCCTACGCTGGCTATGGTTTGTAAAAGACTGCGAATGAGTTCCAGTAAAGTCAGAGTAATCCTACAGGAATTGGTAGATCATAAAATCCTGGTCGAAGTAAAAGAAGACGATGATGTTTCTTATTTCCCGGCAGTGGATTTTCATCGTCTTTCTGTGGCGGATATTATTAATCGCTTATCTCATTTGGATCAGAATAAAGGTGAAGAATGGAAAGTCAGATTGGTTGGGGCAGTCAGACAGGAATTCGGTCAGGATACCTTTGCTTGAGCCTGATTTGCTCTCATGAGCGAATGCTATTTTTTTCGGTCTGTTTGGTACTTATATTTTTTTTGAGTAATTTGGCTCAAAATTTAGAAATATGAGAAGAAAGATAGAGTTAGAGTACATTTTTTCGTCTTCTGTAAAAGTCTTGTTTTCTCGTTTAAGTACCCCTGCCGGTTTATCGGAATGGTTTGCAGATGACGTATTCCAAAAAGGTAATCAGTTTATTTTTATATGGAATGGTAGTGAGCAGCCGGCTACGCTCGTAGAATTGAAAAGTAATGCCGTGGTGAGGTTTCGGTGGGATGATGCAGAAGAGGAAGATGAATATTTTGAATTTAATATACATGTGGAGCCCTTGACCGGAGATGTAGCGCTGATTATTACCGATTTTGCCGATGAAGACGAAGTCAACGATACGATAGAGTTATGGAATAAACAAATGGATATCCTGCACCGGAACCTGGGGGCTTGATCTATACGGTTTTTGATGACCGGAGAGAGTATTGTAAACAAAAAAACGTACCTTTGTACCTGTTTTGAAGATTTTGATAATGTACAGGTTACTTATTGGCAAATGAAGAAACTACATATATTTATGCTCAAAAGCTTTATCGGGCCTTTTGTAGCTACTTTTTTCATCAGTATGTTCGTCTTGATTATGCAGTTTCTTTGGCGTATGATAGACGAAATCGTAGGAAAAGGATTAGAGTTTACGGTAATTGCCGAGTTATTGATTTATGTGGCGACCACTTTGGTACCCATGGCATTGCCGTTGGCAGTATTGCTTTCATCGATCATGACCTTCGGAAGTTTGGGAGAAAATTATGAGTTGATCGCCTTAAAATCAGCAGGTATTTCTCTCTACCGGATTATGAAACCTTTGATTATCCTGATTATATGCCTCACAGTATTCGCTTTTGTCTTTTCGAACAATATCCTTCCGGTGGCGAACCTTAAATTTTATAGCCTGCTTTACGATATCCGGAAACAAAAACCGGAGATGTCGTTTAAAGAAGGGATCTTTACGAACGATTTGGAAGGATATAGTATTAAAATCGATAAGATCAATAAAGAAACCGGCATGATGTATAACATGCTGATATACGAACATAAGGACGGTTCCGGGAATTATGATGTTACCAAAGCCGATTCCGGGATGATGATCAGTGATGCAAAAAGTAATCTGATGGAACTGGTCTTGTATAATGGCCATTCTTATACAGATGAGGGAATGAAGAATCCCAGTTCCCGTAAAACATTTCCTTTCAGAAGATTAAAGTTCGATAAGGAAACCGTATTGATCGAATTGCCGGGAACTGACCTGAAACGAAGCGACGAAGACGGATTTCGTTCTTATTCGATGATGCTGAATCTCAAACAATTGAGTCATTCGATCGATTCGGCACGAGCTGCATTGAAAGTGAGAAAAGCAGGAGATACGAAGAAATTATTGGCGAATAATTATCAAAGAAGCAAAAGTCCCAGTCCGCAACGGGATAGTATACTGGCCGATCAAAGCCGGGGAAAGTTCAGTGATCCCGACAGCCTTTTTACTGCTTTTGATATTGAAGAACAACGTCGGGCGGTCGATAATGCCCTGCAATATGCCAGAGAGGTAAAACAACGGAACCAGGACGATCTTCATTATTATGTGGCTCAGCAAGAGAATGTAATAAAGAGTCAATTGGAATGGCATCGTAAATTCACCTTATCTTTTGCCTGCTTTATTTTTTTCTTTATCGGTGCTC
>OLZF01002076.1_pt1 | contig 11585 bp, 6 predicted proteins | sample 1674391 | NCBI WGS metagenome assembly OLZF01 (sample SAMEA103958166, study PRJEB25191) | human gut metagenome | biome: human-associated habitat [ENVO:00009003]; feature: intestine environment [ENVO:2100002]; material: feces | place: Germany | collected 2013/2015
CGCGTGATTATACCTTATATTTCAGGGTGACCGACCGGCAGACCGGTGTCGTGACGGTGGCTACTTCTACATTGAAAGTTGGAACCGCTTATTCGAAAGGCATTTTGCTGATCGGTGAGAACACTCAGGGAGAGGTAGATGTGCAGATGTTGTCAATGGTGAAAGATACGGTTTTATACAAAGAATTATTGAAAAACAGCGGGCTGCCGGTCCTGAAAAATCCGGTGGATATTATTCATACGGGAGCGGCCGGAAACAGTAACTATATCAAATTATGGGTATTGACCGGGTCCCAGGCTTATTCCATGGATCGTAAAACTTTTGCCGGTTCGGAAAGTGATGTGTTCAGTAAATTATTGTTTATGGATCAGACCTTCGATACGGAATTCGTACCGGTAGATATTATTCCGCGGGTGAAAGATAAATCTGGTAAAAACGGTGGGTCTAGCTACTATCGCACAGTCGTATGTAATAACGGATATATTTTCAATGCCAGTACGTTATTGATGGGAGGGGATTATTATAATAATCCGGTGAATTGTCTGACTTCGGATCAGAATACCTACTATAAAGCTTTTCCTTATCTGTTCTATACATTGAATAGCTATTCGGGTGGTTTTTTATGGTTTGATGTGGAGAATCGACGTTTTCTGACAGTGAAGAACAGTATCGCTGTTTCCGATTTGCTGGAAGATCAGGCAGGAGATCCGTTCCCCTGGAACCAGGGAACGACGGGACGGACTCTGGTTTATGGGGAAAATACCCTGGATATCGGGAGCTCTAACGGTAATTCGTTCGCTATCCTGAAAGATCCGGCCGGGGCCTATTATCTCTATAAATTCCGGGCAGTCGGTTCCGGACCGACGAAATTGAATTGTTATACGATCGGTGCAGGGGCTGTAGATTTCGATAAGGCCGATTTTTATGCCTTTTCTTCCCGGAGAACAGTGGTGTATTATGCCGTAGGTGCAACTTTGCATGCTTACGATTACAATAAAGGCAATGAACGGCATTACACTTTCGATATGGGTGATCCGATTACGATGCTGTATTGTGATACTGCGATCGAACCGAATGCGAATCCGCTGTATGTGGCGACTTACAATGCGACAACCGGAGGAAAACTGCAAAAATATATCCAGGGAGTGAATCCGGATAAGGTAGAACTCGAGGCGGACGAAAAATCATGTTGGGAAGGGCTTATGAAAATCAAAAAAATGAGCTGGAGGGCTGTTGAATAATTTAATATTTATCCTATGAAAATCATAAAATTACTTATACTGTTATTGGTTGCTTGTTCTTTATCGGCAAAGGCCGGAGTAGTGAAGATATCCGGTTCGCTGAAACAATTCGGATTGGACCGGGTATCGATGAATAGTGATGGGATCGCAGCAGAAGTCTATCATGATAGGACGATAGAAATTATACTCGATTCCAACGGCCGTTTCGATTTAAAATTGAAATTAAAACAACCGGCCTATTATAAAGTGGGACATAATACCTTGTATTTGACTCCGGGCGATGATCTGGAGATTATTTTCAACCGGAATACTACGAAAACCACTTTTAACGGTAAAGGAATAGAAGCCAATAACTATTTGCGCAACAGTGCGAAACTGAGCGGTTGTGAGATCGCTAAAATAGGACGGGAGCTAAATGAATTCGGCCTTCCTAAAGAAAAAGTGAGTTTCGAGGTTTACCGCTATAAGGTGGACAGTATTGTAGATGCCAGCCTGGACGCCTTAGCCCATTTGACCGCAGTGACTCCGGAATTTCGGGAATTGGAACAAATCCGGCTGGAAGCCTATCGGCTGGCGACTTATCTGGATTATTTCTCTGTGGGGCAATTGAGTAACTACGATGATGCTCCTGAGGTAAAACTCGAAAAGAAACAGGCCTTTTATCGGGAAGTAGCGACACTGGCCGAACCTTTGTTAAAGAAGATCGGTGCTTCCGATCGCTATCTTGAAATCTCCGATGTACGGAATATATTACGGGAATGCCATGAGACCCAGGTGTTTCAGTTTGCTCTTTCTCCGGCTTTTAGGGAATGGATGACGGTTTTAAAAAATGCAGAATTGTTGGATCAGGGCTTGATGCTTAAGGATTATCGGATGTATACCGATTTTTCCCGTCAGATCCGGAATAAAGAGTTACGTAATTCTTTTCAGGCAAAATTGCAAGAACGGGCAAAATTGATGGAAGGCCGGCCGGCTCCGGATATTCCTTTTAAGGATATCGACGGGAAAGAAATGCGGCTGAGCGATTTTAAGGGAAAGGTGTTGTATGTCGACTTTTGGGCTACCTGGTGTCTGCCTTGTTTGTTCCAATTACCCGAGTTCGAGAAACTGAGTGAAAAGTATCCGGATATCCGGTTTATCGGTATTTCGATCGACCAGAATGAAAAGCTTTGGGTCAAGAGATTGAAAAAAGACGGTATGCCGGCTCATATTCAGGAAGTTTTGGCCGATCCTTATGTGGTAGGCGATGCCTGGGACATTACTTCCATTCCCCGTTTTTTGTTGATCGATGAAAATTTCAGGATCATCAATGCTTTTGCTCCCCGTCCCTCGGATAGGGAAAAAATAGAACCTTTACTGGCAAGATAAACCAGAGGGACGGGGGTGTCGGACTATATAGGTTTATAATTTCTTTACAGACTTTATAAACCTATTTAATTCGCCGTTTTAATTGTATCTTTGTACCCGATGCCGGAGATTGGGCAGAAAACAATTAAGATTACATGAATTATGGCGGATGATAAAAAAATTATTTTTTCAATGGTGGGGGTCAGCAAGACATTTCCTCCTCAAAAACAAGTGTTGAAGAATATATATTTATCTTTTTTCTATGGAGCGAAAATCGGTATTATCGGTTTGAACGGTTCGGGAAAATCTACTTTGTTGAAAATTATTGCCGGTATCGAGAAAGATTATCAGGGAGAAGTGGTTTTTTCTCCGGGATATTCCGTAGGGTATCTGGAGCAAGATCCGAAGCTGGAATCCGGCAAAACTGTTAAGGAGATTGTGCAGGAGGGGGTACAGGATATTGTGGACGCTTTGAAGGAATTTGAGGAGGTCAATCAAAAGTTCGGAGATCCGGAAGTGTTGGAAAATCCGGATAAATTGAATGCTCTTATCAATCGTCAGGTAGAATTGCAGGATAAGATAGACGCTACGGATGCCTGGAATCTGGACAGTCGTTTGGAGCGGGCCATGGATGCACTGAGGTGTCCCCCCGAGGATCAGGTGGTGGATACGCTTTCCGGTGGAGAGCGACGCCGGGTAGCCTTGTGCCGTTTGCTGCTTCAACAACCGGACGTATTGCTATTGGATGAGCCTACCAACCATTTGGATGCCGAATCGATCGATTGGTTGGAACAACATTTGCAACAGTATGCCGGAACGGTAATCTGTATTACTCACGACCGTTATTTCCTGGATCATGTGGCCGGCTGGATCCTGGAGCTTGACCGGGGAGAAGGAATTCCATGGAAGGGTAACTATTCGTCCTGGTTGGAACAAAAGACCCAACGAATGGCGCTGGAAGAAAAACAAGCCAGTAAACGCCGCAAGACACTGGAACATGAATTGGAATGGATCAATATGGCCCCCAAGGCCCGACAGGCTAAGGGGAAAGCCCGGTTGAAATCCTATGAGACATTATTGAATGAAGATCAGAAAGAACGGGAAACCAAGTTGGAAATTTTTATTCCGAACGGTCCCCGCTTAGGAAATAAAGTGATAGAAGCACAACATGTGGCGAAAGCTTTCGGTTCCAAGTTGCTGTTCGATGATCTGAATTTCACCCTTCCTCCCAATGGTATCGTTGGAGTTATCGGTCCCAATGGGGCTGGAAAAACAACTCTCTTTAAAATGATACTGGGGATGGAAAGTATCGATAAAGGAACATTTGAAGTGGGGCAAACCGTGCGGATAGGATACGCTGATCAGACGCACAAGGATATAGACCCGAAAAAGACGGTTTATCAGGTGATCTCAGGCGGTCAGGAATCGATACGGGTCGGAGGAAGAGAGATTAATGCACGTGCTTATCTTTCCCGGTTTAATTTTTCCGGAGCCGATCAGGAAAAGCAATGCGGAGTGTTGTCCGGAGGGGAGAGAAACCGCCTTCATCTGGCCCTTACCCTGAAAGCCGATGCCAATGTGTTGTTGCTCGACGAGCCGACTAACGATATAGATGTGAATACCCTCCGGGCGCTCGAGGAAGGCTTGGAAAACTTTGCCGGTTGTGCTGTTGTCGTCTCACACGACCGTTGGTTTCTGGATCGTATCTGTACCCATATCCTTTCTTTCGAGGGAGATTCTAATGTGGTCTTTTACGAAGGATCGTATTCTGAATACGAGGAACACAAACGTGCACAGCTTGGCGATATCCAGCCCAAGCGGGTGCGTTACCGTAAATTGATCGCCGATTGACAGATTGCGGGAAGCCTTTTGTCATAAAAGTATCTCTTTGATCGTAAAGAGATACTTTTTATATTTGTCCCCGATGAACGATTTCGGAAATATAGATCCAGATTTACAACTTTTTGAGGCGGTCAGAAAGAGTGACCGGAATGCTTTTGAGCAGTTGTTTCAGAAGTATTATACAGACTTGTGCCATTACGCCTGGACTTATCTGGACGAAAAGAGTGAAACCGAGGATGCGGTACAGGATGTATTTATCTATATCTGGAACAACCGGGAAACGATCCGTTTGCAGGAATCCTTCCGGGGGTATCTTTTTTCTGCCGTCAAACACCGGGTATTGAATATTTTGAAACATCAGCTTGTCGAACGAACTCATTCCCGTTTACTGTCCGAATATTGGGACGATCTGTTGAAATCCGGTTATTCCGAAGAAGAACAGACCCAGTTGGAACAAATTCAGCATATCCTTCAATCTTTACCCCAGCAATGCCGTATTGTGTTTATGAAAAGTTGTCTGGAAGGGAAAAAATACCTGGAGATAGCCGAGGAGCTCCGCATATCGGTGAATACGGTGAAATCACATATCTCCAAAGCTTATCGTGAAATCCGGGAAAAAATCGCTGTACTTAAAAATTCGAACCTGTTGTTACTGATTGCTTGTGCAACTTATAAAGAGATGAAGTAACTTTTTTTCTTTTTCACTCACCCGTTTTTTAAACTTAGTTGCCTTTATATAAAATTAAAGATATAAAGGTCATGAGTGTACCATTTTCAGAAGATTTATGGCAACGGCTTTCTGGTTTATGGAGAAGAGATAAAAAAGAGGAGGAAGAAGCGGTCGGATACGATGATCCGCAGCTGAAGCAGATGCTGGATGTAATGATGGTCTCCCGCAGGAGTATGAAAGCTGCGGAGAAGCAGAAGTACGATATCGACCGGGCCTGGCGGAGGGTGGAGAAACAGACGGCCGGTGGATGGCGCGTACCCGGCTGGTGCAGATATGCTGCGGCTGTGACTGTTTTATTTTTTTCTGTCTGGGGGTGGGTAGCGTATAACAGGGAGTCCGCACTTCCGGTTACGGGAGAATTGACGGATGTTATTCTACCGGGCGTTTCGAAAGCAGAATTGATATTGGCGAGTGGGGAAAGAATTATCCTGGGAACTCAGACAGAAATTCGGGATATCGAGGAATTAGGGGTAAAGATTACCAACGATACGTCAGGGGGAGAGCTGAAATATGAAACCGGGAGTACGGAAGATTCCACGATTACAGCGTATAATACGCTGATCGTACCGAAAGGGGGTGAATATATGGTGAGGCTGCCCGACGGTTCACAGGTATGGCTGAATTCCGAAACGACGATTCGTTTCCCGGTCCGGTTTGCTGCCGGTAAGCGGGAAGTACAGCTTTGCGGAGAAGCTTTTTTTAAAGTGTGCAGAGATACAACCGCTCCTTTTCAGGTATCGACTGAGAATGGAGAAATTACGGTGTTGGGAACCAGTTTCAATGTGAGTACTTACCGCGAAGACAACTATTGGCAAATTACTCTGGTGGAAGGAAGTGTCAGGATTGCGGAACAAGGCCGTACGGTTGTTTTAAAGCCTTCGGAACAATATACCGTAGACCGCTGTTCCGGCCAAAGGAAGGTGGCTTCGGTCGATGCGGGTTTATATACTTCCTGGGTCGATGGAAAGTTTTATTTCAAGGCTTACACTTTCGAAGAGATTGTCAAAAAATTAGAACGCTGGTACGATTTTACGATGGTTTATCAGGACGAAGAGGTAAAACAAATGCGTTTTACGGGCTCCATCAACAAGCATAGCCCGGTCACCGAGGTGTTGCGTTTTCTGGAAATGACTACCGGTATCCGTTTTAAAGTAGAAGGAAAGCAAATCGTTGTGAGTAAAATTTAAAAGGGATAAGAGGTCGCGACTCTCATCCCCGATAATCGATAACGTCTGTAAACCGATCCTTGAGCTAGGCTGATTTACAGGCCATTATTAATTTCAATTTACAAATTTATGAAAAAAAATGAGGATTTGACTTGTTTTTGCCGTTCAGGTAAAATAAAAAAATGGTTGCTGCTTATGAAATTGATTACTTTTTTCTTTTTTCTGGGCATATTTCAGGTGAGTGCTTCGGTTTATGGCCAGAGAGGGACTGTTACTCTGAACCTGAACGAACTGACAATGGAAGATATCTTTACAGCCATCAACAGACAGTTGAAATATGATATCTTCTATAGTGACGATGAACTGGATGTTACCCGTAAAATTAAACTGACAGACAGTAAAATGGAGGTGAGTAAGTTGTTGAAGGAAGTTTTGCAGGATGATTATTCCTATGAATTTTTGAATAAAACGATTGTCATCCGTCCGGTAAAACAACAGCAAAATCCGAAAATTGTCATACAGGGAACGGTAAAGGATACGAAAGGAATACCCTTGCCCGGCGTTTCGGTGGTGATTCAGGGGTCTACGGTCGGGGTGTCTACGGATAATGCCGGAAAATTCCGGATGGAGGTTGCGGATCTGCCCGATTTGGTATTGGTATTTTCGTTTGTAGGAATGGAAACGCGTGAGATACCGTATCGTAGAGAAGAAATGTTGAATGTAGTTCTGAAAGAAGCTGTTACAGAGATTGGAGAAGTGGTCGTAACCGGTTACCAGCAGATCGAGAAAAGGCAGTTGACCAGTGCTGTTTCGACTATCAAAACAGAAGACCTGAATATGGTAGGGGCTTCCAGTATCGAAGATATGCTGCAGGGACAATTGGCAGGCCTGTCGGTAGTGAATACCTCTGCAGCTCCCGGCGCTGCCCCCAAAATACGGGTCAGGGGAACGGCAACGATAGCCGGTAATGCCGATCCGCTCTGGGTGTTGGACGGAGTGATGCTGGAAAATTCTGTGCCTATAACGGTCGCAGAGCTGAATAGTCCGGACGTCATGAATATGTTCAACTCCGCTATCGGTGGAGTGAGTCCCAACGACATAGAGAGTATCACGGTTCTGAAAGATGCTTCGGCAACGGCGATTTACGGGACAAGGGCAGCCAATGGGGTGATCGTGGTGACGACTAAGAAAGGAAAGCGAAACGGATTCAACATCTCTTATCAACACACTTCAGCTGTCAGCCTGCGTCCTGCTTACCGGGATTTTGACCTGATGGACTCCCGGGAAAGAGTGGAACTGACCCAACAATGCTATGACGATGGTTTGTATATCAACGGAGGGGTAGGAATGGAAGGGCTGATGAGCCAGTATGCCTTGGGTAACCTTACCCTGCAACAATTCAGAGAAAAAGTGAAAAAGACGGAAACCCGGAATACCGACTGGTTTAAACTATTGTACCGGAATGCATATACCCAGACCCATAACCTGAGTGTTTCCGGCGGTTCGGAGAAAGCGGATTATTACGTTTCCCTGAGTTATGACGGAGAGCAAGGGGCCGACAAACAGACGGATTATAAGAATTTCAACGGACTGGCCAAATTGAATGCGGAACTGTTCCGGGGAGTACGCCTGTCTGCCACTTTACAGGCAGGGCGCCGTGACCGGGAAACTTTCCATGCCAGTGCCGACCCGTTCGAGTATGCGGTACGGACTTCACGGACGATTCCGGTATATGATGAAAACGGCGATTATTTCTTTTATAAAAAGACATTCGGAGGATATTACCTCTATAATATACTGAACGAACAGGAAAATACCCATCGGGAATCTTCCCAGACCGACCTGAAAGGGATCCTGAGTCTGACGGTAAATCTTTATAAGGGATTAAAATACAACGGTTTATTTAGTTATGTCTCCTCGCATTCCTCCAGTTCGGATTACGCTAAGGAAAAAAGTGCCTATGCGGCGGAAATCAGAGGGTATGATTTCGGTGACTATACCCAGGAAGAATATGATAAGACCTCTTTGCCTTTCGGAGGAGTGTACAATGAAACGAATTATGAACAGAGAACGTCCCTGATCCGGAACAGCCTGGAGTATAAGGGAAACCTGGCAGAAGATTTTTCTATCGATGTCATGCTCGGACAGGAGTTCAGGACCACCCTGTATAAGGGGCTGACCAGCAATGGTTCGGGATATATGCACGACCGGGGCAATATTTTTTACGAACCTGCATTGGGAGAGAATACCGGTCATCTGGCCAGAAATAAAATGACCCGGAATATACCCGAACGTTCTTATATATCTTATTACGCCGTTCTGTCGGCCATGTATAAAGACCGGTATGTAATCAACGGGAATATCCGTTTCGATGGTTCGAATCTGTTCGGTTCTAATCCGAAGTACCGTTATCTGCCCTTGTGGTCGGTTTCCGGGAAATGGATCATCAGCAATGAGCATTTTCTGGCGGGATCGGAACTGGTCAATAACCTGGCCGTTCGGGCTTCTTACGGTTTAAGAGGAAATATCGTGGAGGAGAGTACCCCGCAGATTGTTGCTTCTGCTTTACCTCCGAACGAATTCAATCAATTGTTGCAGATGGAAATTATACAAGCCCCGAATCCGGAACTGAAATGGGAAACCACTTCCTCGGTCAATATCGGTTTTGAACTGGGCATGTTCGATAACCGTCTGACCCTGGATGTGGACTACTACCGGGATTATAGCAAAGACCTGATTGCGTCCAAGAACGTCTCTGCTGTAACGGGTTTTCTCAATAAATTTGTCAATTATGCGGATGTGAAAAACCAGGGAGTAGATGTGGCCGTATCGGGTTATATTATCCGGAAAAAACAATTCTCGTGGTTGGCGTCCCTCAATTTGGGGTATGTAAAAAATAAAGTCGTAAAATCCAATATAACCCCTCAGGCCGAAAGTCTGGTAAAGAGTATCTATACCCCGGGTGAAGTCTTTCTGGGCAAACCTGTAAACGGTATGTTTTCGTATCGTTTTGCCCGTCTGGATGAAAACGGTATACCCTTGTTCTACGATGAAAACAACAATATCCTGAGCGAAGACGATCCGGAGATCGAAGAGGCTGTTTACAACAATATCTATAACCTGAAATACGAAGGTACCCGGGATCCGATATTGTCGGGCGGATTCAATAACGTCATCCGGTATAAAGATTTTTCCCTGTCTTTCTTGTTTTCGTTCGGTCTGAAAAATAAGGTCCGTCTACCGGAATTTGCTTATAATTCTTTACCGGACGCAGACCAGAATGCCAACCGGAAAATCATGGACAGATGGAGAAAACCGGGAGATGAAGCAACGAAGATTATTCCGGTCCTGTCCGGACATGCCGGCGGAGACAGCCATTACACCAAAGTGATATTCAATAAGAGTCAGAAAACTGTAGTGCCCGGAGACTACTTACGTCTGCGGAATGTGATGCTGGAATACAGGCTTCCCGGCCGGTTGGTACAGAAGATTGTTCTGGGCGACCGTCAACTGGGAGGTATATCCCTGAAGTTCCAGGCTCAAAATCTGTTTGTCTGGGCGGATAAACGGATGAAAGGATATGATCCGGAGACCATTAATTATACAACGACGGCTTACGGTTCACTGCCTTTACCCCGTAGTTTTACCTTGGGATTGAATGTAAACTTTTAATACACAAAAGATATGAAAAAGAGATTATTATATATGCTGGTCGTATTGGGAGGGATTTTTTCCGGCAGTTGTGAGTCTTACCTGGAAGAGGTGCCCCAAAATAAATTGAAACCCAATACGACAGACGATTACGATCAGTTGCTGAACTACGGGTATCTGACAGAACAGGTGGTTCCTTACCTGGATATCCTCTCGGACGATGTGGATCTGATTGCTTCCGACCACTCAATGGAAGGGGACGATTATGGAGATGTTTATGTGGCTGCTTATATGTGGAATAAAGATATCGAGACAACGATGCCCGGGGGAGATATCGCTTTCGAGAAATTCTACCAGAGTGTCTTTTATGCCAATGTTGTATTGGAAAATATCGATCAGGCCGCCGGGATGGAACTGAATGAGGTGAATGTGGAACGTACCCGTCGGAATATCAAGGGAGAGGCTTATGCTTTGAGAGCATATTCCCATTTCTATCTGGCCAACCTGTATGCCAAGCCTTATGATCCGGAAACTTGTGCCACAGATCCCGGTATTCCGTTGAATCTGAGTACGGCGGCAGAAGATAAAACATATACCCGGAACAGCGTTAAAGAGGTATACGACCTGATTGTCGGAGATTTGAAAGAAGGAGTCCGGCTGATGGAGGCTAATCCGGTTTCCAAGCCTGCTAAACTGAAATTCGATGGTTTGTCGGCCCGTGCCTTGCTGGCCAGGGTGTATCTTTATATGCAACAATGGGATTCTGCCATTGTGTGTGCTGAACAGGTCATCCGCGAAAATCCGGCGATATTCAATCTGTATGAGGCAGGACTCCGCCTCAGTATGGATAATAACTTTGTCAGCAGCTGGAATGCTTCGACGGTGTGGGGAAAGGATTATCTGGCGAAAGATAATGATAATGTGTTGTTTGTAAATGGAATAAGTGAGATTGTACCTGCTTTGGGATGGTATCATTTTATTTCAACTTTCAGTGTCAATAAAAAACTGGCGGCTGAGTATGAAGATGAGCCGGACGATGTGAGACGTTATTACTTTATGCAGACTTATTCCTTAAGAGGAAAACCCAAATTGATCTATGCCAAAAACAGATATATCCCGAACATCAGCAGTGTAATGAGGCCGGATGCCGGCAGTGGTTATACCCGGGTGATCCGGACTGAAGAAATGTATCTGATTCTGGCAGAAGCTTATGCCCATAAGGAGAACGGGATAGGGGAGGCTGTAAAGTGTCTGAATCGACTGAGGGTTGAAAAATTCCGGGAGGGGACTTATACAGACCTGAAAGCTGCGGATTTCGATCAGAATTCCTTGTTGGTATTCATAGAAGCGGAACGCCGGCGTGAATTGTGTCTGGAAGGACATCGCTGGTTCGATCTCAGACGGACAACCCGGCCTGCTATGGAACGTATCGGCTATGAAAATCAGGTGGCTCGCCTGGAAAAGGATGATCCCCGTTATGTATTGCAAATCCCGAAGAGGGAACTGAGTGTGAATCCCGGAATCGGCAGTAATCCACGTTAAAATGATAGAGCTATGAAACGAATGAGTCTATATAAAATTATCTGTTACTGTTGTTTGATATGGGGG
>OLZF01002080.1_pt1 | contig 11561 bp, 15 predicted proteins | sample 1674391 | NCBI WGS metagenome assembly OLZF01 (sample SAMEA103958166, study PRJEB25191) | human gut metagenome | biome: human-associated habitat [ENVO:00009003]; feature: intestine environment [ENVO:2100002]; material: feces | place: Germany | collected 2013/2015
GAAGAGCTGATGGCGTACGAGTGGAAAGGAAATGTGCGGGAGCTTAAGAATATTTTCGAGCGCTGTTTCCTCTTCAGCCGCGGCGGGCTGCTGGATTTTCCAGTTGGTGGAGCTGATGAATCCAAAAATGAACCCTCATTTTCTCCAGTCTTTTCAATGGCTTCCGACAATAGCGCTTCGTCAATATTCACGGGCGTATCGCCGGAATTAAAGAATATTGTGAGCCGATCATCGAAAAGGTAAATCGCGTTTACAAACACGGTTATGAGCGTTTTTCGATATTCGAGATTATCCGCTCGACTGTTGCGGAGCTGAGTTAAAAAGAATTTGACCTCGTCGACGGTCAGTGTGACGGCGCTGGCCTGTTCGAGCGCATATTCGCTTTCTAACGCGTTGTGCTCGTCGCTAAGTCTGCTCATTTCCTCATACAGCGATTTCCTGACGGTTTCGATTTCGCATTCTGTGACAGCCGTCATTAGATTGCGCTGTTTTCGTTCGTTGTCTTTTATCAGCTTGTCCAGCCGTTTTAGATTGGCGCTGTCTTTTTCGCGTTCACAAAGGGCGACGACCTCATGAGCTATTTTGTCGATGTTTGACGGTGTGAGCTGTTTTCGGCATTCTGCTACAACGAGGTCTTCAATCCACAGTTTGCGAACGGTTTTCTTGTGGCATCCGGTTTTGTGCTTGACGCCGTTACAAGCGTAATAATGGTGGACTTGGCCGCTTTTGCCCGTACCGCCGTAGCCGGTCATCATTTCGTGACAGTAGCCGCAGAAAAGTTTTGTCGTCAGAATGTACGGCTGTCTTGCTTTTGCATGAGCGGGAGCTTTTCTGTTTTTCTCCAAACGCTCTTGGACTTTGAAGAACAGCTCGTCTGACACGATGCGCGGCATACCGCCGGGCGTTTCCTCGCCTTTGTATGTGTAAACGCCAATATACCGCTTGTTTTGAAGCATTTTTCTCAAAGAGTTTTTATTGAACGCTGCTCCTGTGGATGTTTTGTACCCTTGTGCGTTCAAAGTGTCGCAGATTTCCACGACGCTTTTCCCGCTGGCGTACATTTCAAAGATTTTAACGACGATCGGCGCTGTATCTTCGTCAACGTAGAAATGCTTGTCCACGATTTTGAAGCCGAGCGCCCGGCCGCCGCCAGTACAGAGACATTTTTCGGCGTTTAGGTCCATGCCTCGCCGGATTTTCTGCCCCAGCTCAGCGCTGTAATATTCCGCCATTGCTTCGAGCAGGCCTTCGACCAGGATTCCGGAAGCGTCGTCCGTGATGTTTTCTCGCGCACTGAGGACGCGAACGCCGTTCTTTTTTAGCCGGGATTTGTAAATCGCTGAATCATAACGATTACGCGCAAAACGGTCGAGCTGATAAACAATGACAAACTGAAAGCCTTTTTTCGCAGAATCTTCAATCATGCGCAGAAAGTCCGGCCTTGCATCTGTCGTGCCGCTGATGGCGCGGTCAATATATTCGCCGACAATTGTGTAGCCGTTTCTTTGGGCGAATTCGTGGCAGATTTGAAGCTGTCCCTCAATGCTTTGTTCTGTCTGATTGTGGCTCGAATACCGGGCATAAATGACTGCATTCATCGTTCAAGTAGCCCCCTCGTGAATGAATTTGATTTGCGGTTTGGCCGCTCCTGTCGCGGCATTTCGTCCGAATATAGGTATTTTTGAAAAGCAACGAAATTTTCAACGGATGGCTCTTTTTTAATGGTGTCAAAGAATGCTGCGCAACGTTCAAGCAAAGTGTCCGTGTCGCCGTTGAAATTGACATACCAGTTGTTGTAAATACATTTCCGCCTGTCAGTAAATTTGATTTTCATCGTTTTTACGGCCTGAAAGCACGGCTCTGGCTGGCCGAGCAGCTTTTTGCCCGAAACGATCATGCCGTAGCACGGGGAAATTCGGTTGCAATACTTTTCACGGAACGTTTTCGCCGCAAACCATCTGTGGCAGTGAGCGCACCGGCAGAGCTTCCAATCGTTGATTGCGTAGTAATACATCAATCCGTATACGACTTCGATAACAGAATGAACGTCCTCGAAGATAAGCCCGGCATCGCTTGAAATTCGGCTGACAGGCTGCGGCGCTATGGAGATGTGCTGCTCGATGCGCAGCCGCTCCACGTCTTTTAAATCAATCGCAATTTGGTCGCGCCCGTCGACGATTCCGCTCACAGTAAGCATGATTGTTGGGGAAGTGTGAAAGCCGAAAATGTCCTTTGCCGAACCTTTTCCGTTTAGCTCATTCAGAACGGCAGTTGCGGCAAACTGCGCTGTGTATTCTCCGGGGAAATCACCTTCGAGCATTTCAACGACATTTCCGAATGCGTTTTTCGTTGTTCCCAGTTTGTAAACGCCGTCCATGCTGCGAATAAATGCGCGCTCTTTTTCGATGACAAGATCGCTCACGGGATCACCTCTTAAAATCTTACTTTATGATTTATATTATAACGCAAGAATCAGTAAATGTCAACAGCCACCATTCTTGCTACAATAAAATCACAAGGTGGTTGCGCGACGATCTGAGTTTAAGAATGAAAGAGGTTGCAAAATGCAGAATTGCGAAATTCGAGAAGCAATCCGAAAAAGTAGATTTTACCAATATGAAATTGCGAGCGAAATGGGCATTACGGAATTTGCGCTCTGCCGTTGGCTGCGCTACGAGCTGACCGACGATCAGAAGCAGCGGATTCTGGACGCAATTTCTTCGCTCAGAGCCAAAGCTGATGAATGACACACTGACCGTCGAAACGAACGGAGCGGTCGTTATGGGCGAAAAACAGGCACGGAGTTTTGCGCTTGCAATGCTGCCGGAGATCAAAAAATACGTTGCCGCTCACAGAGCGGAATTTGAAGCGTGGAAGCGGGGCGAAAATGACGGAAAATGCGCTTGAGTATTTGCACAGTCAGGGCATGATGCTCCCTGACATCCAAAAATACACCGCTGCCGGTTTTGCCATCGAAGAAACCGCCGAGGCCGTGAAATGCCTTGCGGACAGAGGTGAAAGCTGGCGCGATACAGATTCCGATTTTTGTCCTGAACCGGCTTCTTCGTTTGGCGATGATACTACGAGCTTCGTTTGGCGGCCGTACATTCCGAAGGGCGATTACTCCGTTTTGATGGCTGACGGCGGAACGGGGAAAACGATTTTTTGCTGCGGCATTGCAGCGGCGATTTCAACCGGCGCATATCTGCCGGGATGCTTTGCGAAGGCAGAGCCGCAAAATGTGCTGATAATTTCCGCAGAAGACCGCGGTGAGCTTCTCAAGCGCCGTCTGTCAGCTTGTGGAGCTGATTTGACGCGAGTTTTTATCCTCGACTGCGGCGCGTCTGTCGGGCTTAATTTTGCCGAAGGAATTGATGGCTTCGAAGCGGTGATTAAACGGTGTAAACCGGCACTTGTGATTGTCGACCCGTGGCACGCTTTTTTGGGTGCTGAAACAGACATTAACCGCGTGAACGCTGTTCGCCCGGTCTTTCAGAGGCTCGCAAACGCGGCGAAAAATTGCGACTGTGGTCTCATCCTCGTTAGCCATGTCAACAAACGCGCTCAAGGAGAAAACGCGAACAATGCGGCGACTGGAAGCACCGACTTCATCAATGCGGCGCGTTCAGCTATGCGCGTCGTATTCGATGACGACGACGAAAACGGGCGAATCGTTGTACACACAAAAAGCAATTATGCCGCAGCCGGCCGTTCTGTGAAATATCGAATTACCGATCAGGGCGGGCTTGTCTGGACGGGATTCTCCGACATTACGCGCCAGACGCTTGAAGAGGCGGCCAGATGGCGAAAGAAACCGTCTGAGGTTCTCGCGCAGCACCACGAGGACGAAGTTGTGAACGCCGATTTGATTGAAGCGGTTGTTTCACGAGCAAATCCGGACAAGCCTGTGAATGTCTCTTACGCAGAGATGCGCGGCCTGTACGGTGACTATATTTTCGGCGGAAAGCAGCCAAAACGCGCTCTTGACGGCATTCTCGCCGACCTTCACAAGCGCGGCGTGAACATTGTAACCGGCAAAACAGTCAGGTACGACGGACGAACAGAGAACGGTTTTTCGGTCATTACACTGGCTCAGAATGCCGATGATGAGCCGGGCGAGGAAGAGCCGCTGTAGATGAAAAATCTATGGTTTCTGTATGGATATAGTTTTATAGATATTATTGATTTTTGCTCGATTTGTGGGCGATGTCTATAAAATCTATGATTTCTACGCACAGCAAAAAACATAGATTTTCATAGACAAAAAACACCGTCCCCGTCGGGGGACGCTATTGAAAAACACATTTTTTGAAAGGATTTTTGATACATGATATATGAGCTACTTCTGGCCGGACGTGAAAATGCAATCACGAGTAGGCACCTCTGCCGGATGCTTGGCATCGACCGCCGAACACTGACCGCTGAGATTGAGCGGGAGCGCCGCGCCGGTTGCCCGATTTGCGCATCCGTTGACTGTACTTGCCCCGGCTTTTATCGCCCTGAAAGCCCGGCGGACGTCTTGTCGTACTGTCGGTCACTCGAAGGCCGTGAACGCGAAATTTCGCGCACACGAGCGGCACTTCTGGCCGCTGCTGAAAAGATGGTGGCGAAATGAAACGTGAGCTTCTAACCGCTGTCTGTTTGTCCGTGGTCGCTCTGGCTGTTGTCTGTTGCTTCTGGCTGTGGATGAACCGACCGCGAACGCTGATTGACGAAAAAAATGTGCTCGTAACGCAGCAGGGACATCATGTGGCAGTCACAGACCGCGTTGGCGGGAATCTTTACCTTTTCCGGTATCAGCATACCAGAAAACAGGAAATCCGAGAGAACGCAGAAAAACGGCCTTACAGAGCGGTTGACGTTCCGACGCTGAAAATCGACGTTGACGCTGACGGCAAAACGCTACACATCACGGACGCTGGTGGAAATTGTTTTGATGTTCGAAGGAGCTTTTTCAAATGAGACGAAAATATAATTTTCTTGACGATGATTGTTTCCCTGATCGGGATTCTGATTACAGCGATTACGACGTCGGCCTTGACGATCTGGCCGGAGCGCTCGATATTGACGTCGCTGCTTTGGCGGGAACTTTGGATTTTGACGTTAGCGGCCTCGGCCGTGACCTCGATTTCGACCTGAACGATTTCGATTAAACAAATTGTAATTATTTGATAACTATTTGTAATTTAAGCTCGAACGAAGCACGAACGAAGCGCGAACTGCTTAAAAAGCGCGAACTGCTTAAAAATATTTAACTTTGAAAGGATGTTTTAAATCATGAAAATCTCTTATGGCAAACGGGTTCACGACGTTGTTAACGCCGCTCTCGAAGTCATTGGCGGCGTTGATGCCGAGCGAAAATCCCTCGACCAGAAAATGAAGGATGGAATTATTACCCAGAAACGTTATGGAGAAACCGTGGCAGAGCTTCAGCGACGGAAAGACCGCGCCGTGGTTGACGCGAACATCGAGGTTGAGAAAATCCGCCGCGAGCACGAAGCAGCCGTGAGCGCTTGGGACGTCCTCGACGGCTCGAAAATCGACCGCGACGACGCCGAACTTCTCCGGCTCTGTGATCGAATGACCGCGCAGCAGTTTCAGGCGCTGTGCACCAAACATCGCGAAAACGCTACGATGCTCGGACTTCTGGCGGATTTCGCCGAGCGCCACAGCGACCTCGGGCTGACCGCTGACCGCCCAATCGATGCAAAGACGCGGCTTACAAATTTTGACACGTTCTGTGCAGCGGCTTCTCGAGCTGTGAAAAACCCGAATACGCTTCAGGCCGCGCTGTTTCTTGACGGCCGTGGAGACCTTCCGGGAACGAACTACAGCTACGGCTCTGACAGCGAATCCTGACGAAAGCCTCGAGTAAACCCTCGATGAACCCTAGACGGACAATAGACGAAGCGTTGATTAACCAACGATAAAGCAAAGAAATGAGGCGTACAAATGACCAGATGTGAACGCAAAAAATTCACTGCTGCCGTCAACGAATTCAAGCGGCAAATTCCGCTTAGAGCGGCGATGGCATCGAGCGTTCCGTTCAGTGAACTTTCAGAGGATGTGCGGCGAGAAATTCTCGACTATCTCAACGAAAAGCTCTTTGAATAACCCGATCGAAGCACTGACCGAGTTTTCCGATAAATGCCGCTTGAACACCGCTTGAGCACCGCTAAAGAAGCTGCGGATGAACTGCGGATGAAACTGCCCCTCGCGAAGCACTGCGAGAAAATAAAAAAATTTCCGCTCAGAGATTGCCTCTGGGCGGTTTTTTTATCAAAAAATCCGAATTTGTTGACCTTTTTTGTTGACCCGGAGGCCAATTTTGCTGCCCCAAAGAAAACAAAGAACCCTGTAACCATTGAGATTACAGGGTTTTTCTTGGTCGGAGTGGCGAGACTTGAACTCGCGGCCTCATGGTCCCGAACCATGCGCGCTACCATCTGCGCTACACCCCGATGCAGCTTTTTCATTATAATGATAACACACACGGTTGTCAAGTATCATTTTTCATTTTTTGCGGAGAAATTGTAGGACTACAATACATATTGGACACGTGAATAAAAAGATATGAAGGATATGGTCTCATGGGTTATCGTTAAGTTACCACACCAAACCAGCCCGAAAGGAGACCATATCCCTCATGAGCAGAAGTATAACACAAGACATGGCCTATCGGCAATCCCTAATGAAGTACACAGAGAAATACGACGTCAGCCGCGCCAGCCGGCAGTACAACAAGAGCCGGTCGTACATCTATTTCTGGAAGCAGCGCTGGGATGGAAGTGTGGCGTCCCTTTCCTGCCAATCCAGACGGCCCCACAGCCACCCCAACCAGCACACGGAGGCCGAGCTGATGCTCATCCGCGATCTGCGCCGCAGGAATCCAACCCTGGGTATGCTCGAACTCTGGCACCGTCTGCGGCAGCGCGGCTACACCCGCTGCCCGGAAAGTCTGTTCCGTGTCATGCGTAAAATGGGGTTGTTTCCTGCCGAAAAGCCGAAAAATACATATAAGCCAAAGCCTTATGAGCAGATGACCTACCCCGGTCAGCGCGTTCAGGTGGATGTGAAGGTCGTGCCGCGCAAGTGCATCGCGGATCCGGAGCTTCGGCTGTTCCAGTACACCGCCATTGACGAGTTCACACGTCTGCGCTTTCTGGCGGCCTATCCGGAGCAATCCACTTATTCCTCTGCGGACTTCCTGCAGAAGCTGCGAACATGGTACGCCCGCAGAGGCATACAAGTGGAATGTGTCCAGACGGACAACGGTTCCGAGTTTACCAACCGTTTTTCGGGTAGCAAGCGCGATATGCCGACGCTGTTTGAGCGGACGGCTGCTGAACTGGGCATCCGGCATAAACGCATTCGCCCGTACACGCCGCGGCACAACGGCAAGGTGGAGCGAAGCCACCGTGAGGATCAGAAGCGGTTCTACTCTTGCCGCTCGTTCTATTCGCTCGAGGACTTTGCAAAGCAGCTTGCTGTCCACAGCCGTCGCTCTAACAACTTGCCCATGAGACCACTTCACTGGCTCTCCCCAGCAGAGTTCTCTGTCCAATATGTTTGAAAAACCTACAGAAGCCGACCGGAATGCTGCTCTGTATCCGGATTTTGCGGGAGAATGCGCAGACGCAAAAGTCGGGGCGGTCATTGACTGCCCCGACTTGTTGTTGCTTTGGGGGTGTCCCCCCCGATGCGCGCGTCAGATCTGCTCCTCGACGTCCTTGTCGTCGTGGTATGCGATGAGCGCGTTGTAGATCTTTTCGATGAGCTTCATGTCCGCGTTGGTCATGTATGCCAGAAACAGCAGACCAAAGAGTGCGGCGAGCACGATGAGCACGATCCAATACCAGGCCATATTCGTTCCTCCTTACCAGCTGAGTGCGTCTTCGTAATCCAACAGAGTGGGGTCAAGCGGCTTCTCGTTGAGCACCGTGACCATATACTGGCTGAATGCCTCGCGCATCTCGCGGCGCGAGACCGTGCGCGGATCCATGACGTCGTGCGGGATCCAGATGAGGTGGATGCCGCGCTCGCGCGCCTGATCCTCAAACAGGCCGTGCAGACCGCCGACGTTCTTGCACGATACGTGGTCGTACATGATGACGATGTTCGTGTGGAACTTCTCGCACATCTTCCAGCACTCGTCAAGCAGGTTGACATAGCCGCCGTTGGTGTGCGAGCGCATCATCATCTTCTCATAGCAGCGCACGAGATCGGCCAGCGCCTGCTCCTTGTCGCCGATGGTGATGGGCTGGTAGCTGAGCATGGCCTCCATGTCGTTGACGCAGGTGACACCCCAGCAGTGCTGCGTCCAGTAGGTAAAGTTGGTGTAATAGTGCGCGGGGCATGCCCAGACGAGGCAGCGGTATTTCGGCTGGGGCGCGTTGGCCGCCTTGTCCTGCTCGTAGCCCTTGAGCATCATCTTCGTGACGCGGCGGTCCGTCCTGAGCATGAACTTGTCCATGCAGGCTGCCGCCATGAACTCATATTCGCGCTGCAGTGCCAGCGCCGCACCGCAGACCTGTGGGTGCTCGGTGCAGTTGACGTCCCACTTCTCGATCATACAGCGCGAGCTCTCGTTGTACATTTCGGCGTTTTTCCAGAAGGCGTCCCAGTCCCATTTGACGCCGAACTGCTGCTCGAGAAATTCGATCCCCTTTTTCAGGTTCTTGACCGCATAGGTCTGCACCTCCGGTTCGTTGACACGCTGCGGCGGCGTGATCTGGAACGAGGGAAGCTCCTTGAAGTGCCGCGTGAGGATGTTTGTCTGCGAGATCGCGCCGTCGCACGGCATCGTGCCGGTGAAGTAGCACTTGCCGACGCGCGGATAGTCGTCCACCACGGCGCAGCCGCTCTCGGCGGCGGGTTCGGGGCAAACGTCCGCCGGCAGACCGAGGTGCTCCATGGCGTCGATGTAGAACATGCTGGCGTTCTGGTCGACCTCCGACGGCAGACCGATGGCGAACATGGCGATGTCGATCCACTTCACGGTGGGGAACCCCATCATGATCAGGTGCGGGGTCATCTCATCGAACATGACGGTGTTCTCGCGCAGCTTCGCCGCGTGCTTGCTGTTGGGGCGCAGGTTCTTGTCGCGTATGATGATGTCACGCACGCCGAGGACGGAGTTATGCAGCACGGAGAAAAACTGGTTGTGTGCATAGCGCAGCTCCTTGCCGCGCAGCCCCATGGTGTGGCGGTCGACCATGTGCGCTGCGGTGAGATAGGACACCATCCAGCGGTAGCGCAGCATGGCCTTGACCATCAGGATCGGGTGGCAGCCAAGCTTTGCGGCCATGAAGCCGTAGAGATACAGCCAGCGGAAGAAATCATAAAAGGTGTCTCGGAAGCCGCGCCATTCGCGGGCGCGGAAGGCGCGGTGCTCGGCGGAATAGAAGCGGCCGAGGCCCTTGCCGGTTTTGGGGTTGTAGGCCATGTCAGTTGTCCTCCTTTTGCGCTGAGCGCAGCTGCTTCATTTCCAGACTCTCCACAAAGGCCTGCACGCGCGTGCGCAGCTGGCCGCTCTGCCCCGCGATGTAGGGGCGGTCGATGGAGAGGATGTGGATGCCGTAATCGCGCGGCATGATTTGGTTTGCGATCACACGCTCATACGACCAGTAGGTGCAGAACTTCATCTGCTCGTAGATCGCGCCGTCGGCCTTGAAGTCGTGTACGAGCTGGGCAACGTGGTCATTGCGGTACTGTACGCGGTGCAGCGCACTCTGGCGCGGGCACTCGGTGTGCTGCAGGTACCAGCGGCACACCTGCGTGAGTGCATCCTCGCCGTCCGTAAGCACGATCTCCTGACGGCCGGGGAAGCTGCCGTAGCAGTAACGGTCGGCGACCACCAGCGCGCCGCAGCTCTCGATGAGCCGGATCAGGTCCGGGTCGTCGATCTCGGAGCCGACGACGGCGACGCGCACACGGTAGTTTTTCTGCGCATCAGCCTTACGCGTCCTGATCTCGGCGAGCGTCTCGCGCAGCAGAGGCAGGATTAGCCGCTTCGGGCAGACGTAGCTCACGAGCACGAGCACGGCGTATTCATAGCCCGTGATGGGCGGGTTGTCGAGCTTGCGCGTCTCGCCGATCTCGGTGAGGATGCGGCAGACCTCGTTGTGCTCGCTGACCGCGGTGCGGATGGCAGCGTCCGAGGTATCGACGCCGTAGTTTTCGCGCATGGGCTTGAGGATCTTGCGTGAGACCTGCTCACAGATGTGCTCGACGCAGTCCTCGTCGTCGGAATACGGGATGTCGAGGTTGCAGTAGAAGAATTTGTCCTTGTCCGCCCCCTGCGTGTGCATGATCTCCATGTTCTCGACGGCGCGGTTGTTGGCCTCGCACACGTCGACGCCCGCCATGGCGTGCAGGAAGCCGTAGTTGCCCTCGAGCGCGCGCTCGAGGATCGCGCGGGAAAACTCGCAGCTGTTGTTGGCCATGTAGTAGGTGGCCAGCTCCATGGAGGTGGTGTGCGGCGCGCGCAGACGCACCGAGAAGCAACTGCCCAGATTCAGCAGTACCTCTGGTGCGTGAAAGCAGGTATAGCCGATCGCCAGATCTCCTTCTGCCTCGGCCTGGCGGACAAGTTCGTTGTGCGCGTCGTCCAGCAGGCGCTCAAAGTACATCAAATGCTTCAGTTCCTTCATTGCGGCCCTTCTTTCTTTTGATATCTGTCTTCCTTCTCCGTTTGTGTCAGCCAAACTGACATAAGCGGGTATACACAAATCCCGATCGCTCGGGATCTGCTGTGTATGTGGTTATTTGCCACTGAGTGCGCGCACGAACATCTGGCTCAGGTGGCGCATCCGGCTGTCGTAATCAAGCGCGCTCGCGCTCGGCGAGCCGCCGATAGACAGGCGCTGCATGATGCCGAGGATTGCGTCGTAGGAGTTGTAGTAGATCTCCCGCACGTCGACCTCCGGGCTGATCGAGCCGTCGGCAAGTCCCTTGCGGATCGCCTTGGCCATCGGGCCGCCGGAGGTCTCAAACGGCTCGGGCGGCTGGTTTTTGATCTCGTGGAGTCTGCCCGCGGCATGCAGCGTCAACTCCGCGTCGAGCGTGAAGCGCATGCCGTTCGGGTCGAGGCGGTAGAGCTGAGAATAGCAGACGAGGACGTTTTCCGCGTCCTGCAGGCCGGTCGTGCCGCCGTCGGCCACGGTGTGGGACATCCGGTCGATGCGCTCGAGGATGCGCTTCCAGTAGAGCAGGGACGCGGCCAGGACCAGATCGGCCTTGGTCTCAAAGTAGCGAAAGATCGACCGCTCGGTGAGTCCGGAGCGCAGCGCGATGTCCGCGACCTTGGTCTTTTCGATCCCGTTGGCCAGAAAACAGTCCAGCGCGACCTCCGTGACCAGCCGGATATTCTTTTCTCTCTGCTCCTCGTGCGGCAAGTGCGTTCGCCTCCTCTGTTCCTGTCAGTTAAACTGACAGGAACAGTGTACCGCGAAAAGCAGGGAATGTCAAGCCCTTAACAGAACGCACAGAAAATAAAAATTGTAGAACTACAATACATATTGGACACGTGAATAAAAAGATATGAAGGATATGGTCTCATG
>OLZF01002095.1_pt1 | contig 11457 bp, 11 predicted proteins | sample 1674391 | NCBI WGS metagenome assembly OLZF01 (sample SAMEA103958166, study PRJEB25191) | human gut metagenome | biome: human-associated habitat [ENVO:00009003]; feature: intestine environment [ENVO:2100002]; material: feces | place: Germany | collected 2013/2015
AGTCAAGTCAATTAACCATTTGGGGATAATATGTTATCCCGAACTCACGTTAATATGGCAAATTCCGCCAGATGGCAGATGCCGTTTACAGGCTATACGGAAAGAATAAGTGCCGATCTTCAGACAACAAAGCAAAATATTGTAAAGGCCAGGGCCGGACTCCAGCAGCGAGGTCTGATTTCATTCACAGCCGGGACTGGAAAGGAGAATCCGCCTTTATATACCATAATTGACCGTACTTCTCAGTTGTCGGTGCCGTTGTCGGAGAACTTGTCGGTAAAGATGTCGGTGCCGTTGTCCCCTATTAATATAAAAGATAAAAATAGAAATAATAATATTCATAATGTCAGCAACGGAAAATTGGAACTGGATGAACTGGAAATGATTCTTGCAAATGATGCTGCCTGGCTGGACTCAGTAATCCTTCAACGGGGAAGCGATATAGACCGTGAAACTGTACTGGAATACCTGAAAATGTTCATTGCCGAACAAAAAATGAAGTCATCCGACAAGAGGGAAATAATAGACATCCAGAAACATTTCCGCAACTGGCTGAACATTAAAATGAATTATAGACTAAAACATGAAAGAGCAGAATCAAAACGAGTCAACAGTGGACGTAGAGCTACTGAAATCACAGCTACTTCACCGGAAGATTACGATTGGCCGGTTTAGGCTGCCATATTCCTACGAACAGACAAAGGATATGCTGCTGGCCGCATACCAGGCAGAAGTCGAATACAGGTGCAGACATTTCACAACCTGTGAAGAATTTGAAAGCCAACGTGAACAGATTGCACGCTTCCTTACGGGAAATTCCGAAAAGTTCGGTCTGTTTTTCAGCGGAATGTGCGGAAATGGAAAAACCACATGGCTTAAAGCCATCCGTACCCTGATAAATTCATTGAACTTGCGCCATCCGCAGACCAATTCCAGTTATAGCGTATCGCTGTGGAATGCAAGGGAACTGGCTTACAGGTGCAAAGACGAATATCAGGAATGGGCTCGGATAGCCAGACTTCCAATCCTTGCGATAGATGATTTCGGGACAGACCCAAAGGAAATCATCAGTTTTGGCAATTGTCTTACCCCTATGATAGACCTGATAACAAAACGGTATGAGGAACAGCTGTTCACCCTTTTTACGACAAATCTGACATTTTCACAAATTAAGGAAAAATATGAGGAACGTATTGCCGACCGGCTTATTGAAATGGTCGTGCCCATCAGGTTTGGCAACGGTTCATACCGGAGCTGACATATTCTCCAAACAAGTTAAGACATGAAACAGGAAGAACTCAAAAAGGTACTCGCTGAAGTTGATCCTTTACTGGCAAATGCCGTTGATTCCATGATTTCCTTTATACATGCCAAAGGCATAGATGGTGTACCGTCGGAACGGCAGATAGAACAGGTAAATACCTATTTTGATTCCATAGTAAGCCGTACCGGAAAAGACTATGAGAAGTGGAGCGAATACAGGAGGATAGCATCATACAATATAGAAATCGGAGCCATTCCATGCCTGGAACACCACGAACTGGACTATCTGCACAAAGTCCTTGAATCAATAGCCAGAGACCACTCATATTATGAGGAAGCACAGGTACACTGGCACAGATAAAACTCCATTTATAAATCCGTCATCCACGACGAATATTGTACAATAGCCTGTTATAATGGCTTCCGTAGCATTGTACATCCTGTTCAGAAAGTAGGACACTTTTTTAAGGGGTGTGGGAGCAAGATAGGTTTTTTGTGCCAAAAAACCACCGACTGAATGTCGGAAGGCTCCGTCTGGATGACCTTAAACAAACGGACATGACAGAATTTGCACCCACACCCCGAAAGGATCCAGAACGGAGAAAAGGAGGCCGCCCTCGAAAGGATTCGACAGAGAAAAAGTGCCATTTTATAAAGGTCGGTTTTGATGAACTGAACTTCAAAAAACTAAAAAAAAGAAGCCGCAGGATGAAGGCTTCACTTTCCTCCATAGTCTATGATCTGGCAATAAACGGTAAGATAAACGAACCGCTCTCCCAGGAGATGATGGATTGTTTCAGGAAGCTCGCAGGAATGGCAAACAACCTGAACCAGCTGGCACACGAAGCGCACATTGCAGGCTATGAGGATGTGGCCGCAGCTGACAGGCTATTGTCAGAAAAGATAGATGAAGTTTTGAATAAATTAAGTGAACTAAGATAACGATGAATGCAAAAATAATGAAAGGAAAATCAGCCGGAGGTCTGATTGACTACCTCAATAGCATGAAGGAGAAAAATGCCAAAGTGATTTTTTCCAATGGAATCAGTACAACATCAAACCGGACTGTGGTTGCTGCCTTCAATCTCCAATGGGCAAACAGTTCTTCCAAGATAAAGGACAAGATGGGACATCTGGTAATCAGTTTCTCGCCCAAAGACCGGGAAAGGCTGACTGACGAATTTATAACGGAACTCTGCAAGGAATACATGCAGCGTATGAAATTTCCGCCCACTATCTATCTCGGCTACCGTCATCTCGATCAAGAACACGATCATGTACACATTGCTTACAGTCGTATAGACAATGAAGGAAAGGCTATCACATGCGACAGCAACTATGCACGTTCAGTAAATGTCTGCAAATCTATCCGGGCAAAATACGGACTTTCTGCTCCATCAAAGAGAAAAAAAGATGTAAACCGAGACAGACTTATCGGAAAGGATAAGGTCAAATATCATATCATGGACATAGCTTTCCCTATTCTTGACAAAGCCGGTTCATGGAAAGAATATATCTCAAGGCTGAAATCAGAAGGTGTCGATATAACCATGGTAAGGGATGAATACGGGAATGTACGTGGTATCGTATATACAGCAGAAAATCTTTCTTTTGCCGGAAAGAAAGTGGATCCGGAATTGTCATTCGGAAATTTAAGAAGGAAGTTCGGCAGTTATGGGCAGGAAAAAACCGCTATATCGGATATCAGAAAACATGACTCCGTTTTTACCGGATCTGAAATGAATATCTCAAAGGATATGGCTCATGCGGAAGCCTGTCCGGTGGACACTCCGGAATACAGCCCGAATATTCAGAATGCACAATCCAATCAGGAAACTATGGCTGCTGGCAATGTAGAAAGCGGAACCGATAGTGGCAGTTCAATAGGATCTGGAATAGTTGGAGCCGCCATTGAACTGATAGTTCAGCCACATCAGGTACCGGAAACAGGAGGTGGCGGTGGTGGAAGCAGCGACGATAACAAACGTGATGAAGAAAAAGACAAATATGTACCACGAAAAGGCAGAAGGAGGTAACAATGGCAAAGAACAAACCGTTAAAGGATGAAGAATATGATTCCATTGATGAAATCCAGACTACACTGGATAGACATACGGACAAACTTAACCGGATAGAAGCCGGACTTGTTTCTATAAAGAGTGAAATTGCCTCTGTAAGTAAAACCGGTAGCCACAATATGGATAGCAGTGGAGACAGACAGTTTATCCAACTGAGAAATTTGTTCTATGATATATTAGATAAATTGAGCAAAGCATACGAGGAACTGAAAACCGGAAAGTCCGATGCCAAGACGGAAGAATTACTGGTTAAGATTGCCAATCTATGTACGGATATACAAAAGAACAGCCTTAACGCTGTTGCACTTACAGCGGACACGAACAAGCAATATCTTAAGATTATCCCTTACATAGAACGAATGAACCGTATCCTTGATGTTGTAGCAGAACGGTATAACATGTCAAAAGCACCGGTAAAACCTACTACCATTAAAGGCTGGATTCTTTGGGTCTTCAAGAGACTTTGGTTTTGGATTGACAGATATGTCGGATTCAGGTATATCAAGCAATTCTGTATCCTTGTAGCCATTTTTATATGGGTAGTCAGCATAGTAACCTCATTCTTTATTTTACGTGAGAATCACAGACTGAATGATATTGAACAAAAGTACATTTTGCTTCGTGAAGAGTGTAGAAAATACGGGCAAAACGAACTTGATTTCTGAAAATGGTAAAATATATTTTTTATATTCATCTCCATTTTCTCAAAAAAAAGAAGCCCCCGGCACTGCCGAAGGCTTCTTTTTTATTCTTTTATCTCACTTTTCAATAACCGCAGATACAACTGTTATACTTCGGTTATTTTCCGTTTCGGGCGGAACTTTTCCCGCCCGACGGTTTACTATTTGTTCAAGGTAGGCAGGCTGTCGCCGGGTTCGTACTGCCACTCTGAGCCCGCTTTCTGCAATGCGGTGTTCATGGAATCAATGGTATCTTCCCATTTAACATTTGTACCGTCCACCTGCGTGGTTCCGCCGGTGGTGCCTGCCTGATTATCACCGATGCCTTGTGTCTGGCCGTTGCTTCCCCAGTAGCAGGCGGTGATGATACCGCTACCTAACAAGGAGTCCTTGAAGTTCCGTCCCGTCACGCCGCCTGTGGTTCCGTCCGGGCCGCTGACAGTCCCATTGGCATGGTAGCAGGCAGTCAGGGTGCCACAATCGTTGGTTCCCGTTACGCCGCCTGTATAGATGGTGCCGCTTCCGCTACCGGTCACGCTGCCCGTGGCATAGCAGGCGGTCAGGGTGCTACTTGCTCCGTTAGATCCCACCACGCCGCCGGCATAGGCAGCACTTGTGGTGTTATTTTCAACGCTTACGCTGCCCGTAGCATAGCAGCCGGTCAGGGAGGCACCACTATTTGTTGCACCTGCCACGCCGCCTGCCCGCACCATTCCCTTCACTGTGGCCGAGGAGTTGCACCCGGTGATGGCACCGTCCGATTGATAGCCCACCACGCCACCTGCGGTGGAGTTGCTGCTGACGCTGCCCGACACCGAGCAGTATTCAATGTTGCCATAGCTCCATCCCGCCACGCCGCCGACGTTGCCGCTACTGTGATTGCTTTCTATCTTCACGTCCTTCAGCGTCACGTTCTTCACCGTGCCGCCGGAGCCGATACGTCCGAACAGGCCCGCATATTGGTCACTTCCCGTAACGGCCAGCCCCGTGATGGTATGGCCGCCGCCGTCGAAGGTGCCGGTGTATTGGTGGTTATAGTCTATGCCTATCGGCGTCCACTCTTTGCCTGTGAGGTCGAGGTCTGTGTCAAGGGTAATGTTAATGTCGGTCTTACCTCCGTTCACTAATTCGGCTACGTTCATCAGACCCTCGGCGGAGGTCACGGTGTAGTTGCCCTGTCCGTCGTCGGTATATCCCTTGTCCTTATCCAGCGTGATGTTGTAGAACTTGCCTGCCACGGAGGTGATGCCGGAGGAGAGTTCGCGTTCCTCGGTGCCGTTTGCCCGCAGCTTGGTTATTGTGTAGCCGGGCACCACGTTCGCCTCCCAGCAGGTGATGGTGGCGCCGTTCTCGGTGTATTCGCACTTCTTCATCTCTATCCAGCCCTCTTGCGAGCCTTGCACTACCGTGCCCTTTTCATAAGTACACTGTGTGTAGGTATAGAGCTGAAGACTCTGCACCTCGCCGAGTGCATCGTCCGTGGGCGTCACGCGCACCTTCGCCAGAGCGTGGGTGAAATTCAGCGTGACCTGAGTCTGGTAGTTGCCGCTGCCTGTGCCGTACAGCAGGTAGGTAAGACTTTGACTCTGGTCGCCGAGGTCGAGGGTGCCACTCTTTGCGGGGTACCAGGCGGTGACGGTGTGTTTGCCGGTGTCGCTCCAGTACAGGGGTGCTTCGGCTTTGACGGTGTTGTTGTCCTGCACGGCGTAGGTGCCGACCTCTTCCTTTCCGTCTATCTGTACGGCGAACTTGTCGTCCGCGTCAAACTTGCTGCTGTTGCCGTCCGCAATCTCGCTGACGCGCGTCTGCGGTGTGCCCCAGGGCTGTGCCTCGCCACCCTCCACTCCGAGGGTGATGCGGGCTATCTCAAGGGGGTATTGTCCTTCGGGCAGACGGTCGCCGTCCGCCAGTTCGTCCTTCGTGCAGGCTGCCGTGGCAAGGAGCAGGGCGGCTGCGGCAAGAAGCAGATGGATGGAATGTCTTTTCTTCATATCGGGTTGTTTTTTATTTGTTTTCGTTTTGTGCTGCCGCCGCCTGCGAAGGCGACCGTCGCACCATAGTGTCTATGGGCAGCTCCGGCTTGACGCTTGCGCCGGGGCAGCGGTATGTAGGGCTTACAGCGTGATGCTTACATTGTTCGAATTTCCGGGTTCCCACGGGGTAATCTCCGGTTCTTCCACCGTGATGCCCTTGTTGTTGAGCGTTATGTTGTAGGTGTAGGCATAGCCTGCGGAGAACTGATTCGCTTCGGGCTTGGATGGATTCGGCAGTGTGGTTGTATAGTCCAGTCCGTTGAAAGACACTTTAAGTTCAAGAGAAGAGTTCACTTCCTGCGGGAGAATGATGACTTGCGAAGTGGTGGCACCGCCCAGCTGCATGGTAATCGGCGATTCGGCGGCTGCGGTTACGGCAGTCGTTCCGGTAGCCGTGTCGAAAGTGCCTTCGTGCTTCAGCCCGTCCAACGTGTAGTCAGCAGGTTCCATTCCGTTGAAAATGATGCCATCGCCCGCCTTGAAGGTGAACTTGATGAGACTCATGCGGTGGTGGAAGGAGTTGTCTGCGCCGCCTTTGTCGGTTTTGTCGGTGAAGCTCACCTCCGGGCTGCGGGTGCTTCCCTTCGCTCCCGAGGCAAAGAGGAAGTCGATGCCGGGGCCCTGCTTGTCGGCTGCGGTGTTGACGGTCACCGTTCCGCCCTCAGCCTGATACGGATAGTAGGCATTGAAGGTATGCGTTTCGGTGTCATTGAAATAGATGGTCGTACCGTCGGTAACGAACTTACCGTTCTCTCTCTTGTAGGGCACGTTGGTGAAGCCTGCGCCGGTGACGCCGATGCGGTCGCCGTCGGTCCAGTCGGTTCCTTCCGAATTGACGCGGGTAGCGGGCGTAATGTCGGCGATAAACTGGGCGGCTACCGGGCCGTCATTCAGGTTCTCATTGTCGTTGTTACAGGCGGCAAGTGTCAATGCCAGCGCTGCGAAAGCAAAAAATCTTGTCTTCATTATATTTATAGTCTTTAATTGTTAAATTGCATAGTTACCGTTACATTTCCGCACTGGCATCGCCACCTTCTACCGTTTCCCATCCGGTAATTTCGCCCTTGCCTTCTTCCATGCCGACGGGGGTTTCCAGTGTTCCGGTCACAAGGTAGGCGGTGGTCATATCGCCGTTAAAGTCCGCAAGGGCTTCCGTCAGGTCGACCTCCGTGCGCTGTGTGCGTCCGCCATCGGTAAAGACGATGTCCAGTACCAGCGTCTGCACGGCTCCCATCGTACCCAGCAGGCGGGCGTCGGCCGTGAGCTTGCTGCCGTCACGGGTGAAGGAGAAGACCGTGGAGGTCGGTTCGCCGATGGTCTGTCCCTTCTCCATATCAAAAATTCCGGCTATGCCGCTGAGGGTGGCGGTCACGCTCTGTATCAGTTCGGGGCGTCCCTGCGTCACTTCCAGTTCCAGTTGCAGGTCACGTACACGCTGCTGCGGAACAGGGTTGACACGCAGCGTGTCGTCAGCTGTTACGGTAATCTCCTGACTGACGGTCTTCAGATAGCCCGGCAGGGGGATTACGGATGCACCGTCCGCACGGCTCTTGCCATCAGGGGCATTGACCCGTGCCATTCGTCCGTCGAAAGTGAAACCTTCCGCACGGTTATAGATTACCATACTGTGTGTTCCCGGATTGAGCAGGTCGGGATTGGTGAATGGCGAACCTGTAATGTCGGCCACCTTCCCGTCCATGTCGAGTACATAGTTATCGTCTGCCGACAGTCCCGTCAGGCTGATGGTGACAGCTCCCTTGTCGGGGTGCGGCGTGTCATAAAGCGTGTCCTTCACGCAGGAAGAGAGCAGCACGGCGGCTGCCATTCCCATCATATTTATATATTGTCTTGCTTTCATATCGTCTTCCTCCCTCTGTTAGAAAAGTTTCCATACCAATGTCACACCGGCATTGATGGGGCCCCACCAGTCCTTTGTCTCGTTGCCGCGGCGTACACGCACACCGTCAATGACCTCATATTTTTCAAAATCGGCATTCAGGTAGCCCAGACCGAGGTTGAAATCAAGGTTTAATGCCTTGTTCAGCCGCAGCTGATAGCCGCCGGTGATGCCGCCACCCATCAGGTCACCCTGCTTGCCTGTTTCGGAGAGCTTGTAGTTGAACTGCCCTGCCTTGAACATCGCGCCCACATACCAGGCTTTCTTCTCACCCATATAGTAACGTACTTCCGGAGCCACTTCCCAAAGGGCGTAGCGGCGGTCCTTGTCGTTCCAGCTCCATGAAGTCCACGAACCGTTTACGGCAATGCCCCACGAGGGATTGATGCGCCACTCCAGCCCTAAATCGGGGGTCAGCGTCACCCAACGCAGCAGGTTGGCACGCAGGGACAAATGATAATCGGTTGGGGTTTCTGTTTCCGAAGGAGTATCGGCAACGATGGCATTTTGCTGTGTTGCCGTCTGTTGCTGGGCCGCCCTTTCGGCTTCTGCCTTTTCAGCGGCAAGTCGGGCTTCTTCCGCTTTGCGCTGCTCCTCGGCCAGCCGTTGCTGTTCGGCACGTTTTTCCGTAGCCAGACGCTCGGCTTCAGCTTTGCGCTGTGCCTCTGCTTCCACATCTGATACGGTTGTTTCTTCAGCCGGCACCGTCAGGCGCACGGTCACGAAATCGCCCTCTGCCGGATGGTTGCGGGTGATGAAACTTTCTTCCTTGATTCCCGCACGTGTAATCAATTCTGATTTCACACGGTTCGAGCGAATTTTGGCTATCGCGAGGTTTTCTTTTTCGCCATTCAAGGAATTGCAGTAGCCATCGACATAAAGCGGCAGCTTGCCGTCAAGAATGTCCGTCTTGTTGCTTTCAATGCACTCCAGCAGACGGGCAAGTTCCATGTCATTGCCGTTCCAGGGAACATAGAACATGTCCTTCTGCGGCACGAAGCGGAAGGTGTAGGTCGTGTCTGCTTTCTGCTGCGCCATTGCCGGAAGCAACAGCAGTGTCAGCAGTGCGGTCGTAATCCATTTTTTCAATTCAGTCATATTTTTATCAGTTATATTATTTCATCTTCAAAGTTGTGCCGTCTCCAATACCGCAGATAGCCCCTGCGCTCGTGTTCGTCACCTTTGATTGCAGGGTGAAAGCGGAACAGATAACGCAACACCGTGTACACCGACAGCAGAACGGCAAAAACAATGGTACATATAGAGGGGTTCCACCATAAAGCCCCCTCGGACAGGACGGCAAGAGGCGGAAAAGCCAGCAGACCGAGGCTTTCGGGGTACATTTCCTTTATTCCTATCGGGTCACTGTATTCATTGTCGCCACGAAGCCGGAATACCCGGATATAGTCATGTATGAGGAACAGACAGCAGAGCAGACAGAATACCATACTCGCCCCACGATAAACAGATAATGTCACCACATTTGTCAGGTAAAGGGCAAATGTGGTTGCAGCTGCCAGAAGAATCGTATATACCTTTCCATAGCTGAATGACGTAATCCTGCCGGCATAGCAGAAGCCGTCGCCGTAGTCCTTCCGCCAGAAAAGTACCTGGCAGGAGGCATAGGCAGGGTAAAGAACTGCAAGGGCGGCAAACCATCTCTCTGCCGGTACGTCGTCGGGCAGATCCGGAGTCAGGATGAAAAGCATCGCCAGTATCCCGATTGCCACAACGGAAACGGAAAAAAGCAGATTGATGTTGCGTGCCGGATAGTCGTACTCATAAGGACGCTCAAGGTATCTGCAGTCGGGCTGCATCCACCAGGGCAGCCATGAAGTATTGCCGTAGCTCAGCCTGTACGGGAAGGATGTGATGCCCGCAGCAATCAGCGTGCAGGCGGCTATCAGGATATGGATTGTTTCTGTATTCATACATCATTCAGTTTGAAGGTGGATAAAAGAGGACATACGAATACAGAAAAGGGCGGAAAACTCCTGAAAAAAGAGTTTTCGTCCTTGCATATCTTTTTGAAAATAAGTAAATTAACGCGCGGGAAATGCCGGTCAGAATGTGTGTGTGTGTGTGTGTGTGTGTGTGTGTGTGTGTGTGTGTGTGTGTGTGTTTACACGAATTTCACACATTTCCAAATTTGCGACAGACTTTTTTAATACATCGTACAGATGTTTCTCGAAGCTGAAAATGGCCTTATGAAACAGTGATGGCACGGAAAAAATCTCCGCCTGACAAGGCGAAGCACCGTTTGAACAAGAAATATTTGTTATATACGGGTGGCATTTATCTGTGCTTTTATCACCATTCATACATCATAGATAAGACATTTTTCAAATTACAATAGCGAAAATACAAATATTATTTCATTCGGCAATAAATTGATTGATATTATTTTGCGAAACTTTGTACACAACTCAAAACACATTTCTCACCATGTGTATACGATAAAGTTTACAAACCCGATACCAGGCACGTTCTCTATCTTGCATATGGCTCCCTGCAACATATTCTTCGCCCCTTTCCGTATTTACATTTAATAATTTATATTGTTGCTATTTTGTTACTTAAACAGCAATATAAAATCGTATATCACTTGCAATAAGCTAATTATATTTAGTATTTATCTTGAAGGGAATAGAAGATAAAAACTAATTCAAAATATATTACAGAAAAACTTTAGCATATAATTAATCATCACTTACTATACATACGCCCCATTATGGGAATGTGCCGTTTGAAGTGCCTGATAATTGGGCGTGGACGACATTAGGAAACATTGGAACGTGGCAAGCTGGAGGAACACCAAGTCGTTCCAACAAATCTTATTATGGTGGAAATATTCCGTGGCTAAAGACTGGTGATTTAAATGATGGGTTGATTACTAATATTCCAGAAAAGATAACAGAAGATGCAGTTGCCAATTCTTCAGCCAAAATTAATCCTACGGGAAGTGTCCTTATCGCAATGTATGGGGCAACAATAGGTAAATTAGGAATACTCACCTTTCCTGCGACAACAAATCAAGCATGTTGCGCATGTATTGAGTATTTTGCAATAACTCAAAAGTACCTATTCTATTTCCTTTTATCTCATAGAGATATGTTTATAGCAAAAGGTGGTGGTGGAGCACAACCAAATATTTCAAAAGAAATAATTGTCAATACCGCTATACCTCTACCACCACTCGCTGAGCAAGAAAGGATAGTAACAGAAATTGAGCGTTGGTTTACCTTAATTGACCAATTAGAACAGGGGAAATCGGACTTGCAAACAGTTATCAAACAGGCCAAAAGCAGGGTCCTCTACCTCACTATTCATGGAAAGTTAGTGCCACAAAACCCCAATGATGAGCCCGCTATTGACCTATTGAAGCGTATAAATCCTGACTTCACACCTTGTGATAACGGGCATTATCCGCAGTTGCCTGATAGTTGGGCTGTAGTTCCCATGCAAATGCTATGTTCTTTGACGGATGGAGAGAAACTTGACGGTAA
>OLZF01002100.1_pt1 | contig 11437 bp, 16 predicted proteins | sample 1674391 | NCBI WGS metagenome assembly OLZF01 (sample SAMEA103958166, study PRJEB25191) | human gut metagenome | biome: human-associated habitat [ENVO:00009003]; feature: intestine environment [ENVO:2100002]; material: feces | place: Germany | collected 2013/2015
GCATAGTCAGTGATATCTTTGAGAAAAATGTGTCAACTAATATTGACAATATCATAGGGAAGATGCGGAGCAGTTGGTTGATGCACTTATGACTGGCGAAGAGATAAACATACCACAGTGGCTGCGGGATAAACTGAAAGAACAGTTGTAGATAGCATAGTAACGTTAAAATGTATCAGATAATTTTCTGAGGAAAAAGTTTCGCTAATCTGTATGCTATCGTACGCTTACCGCACGTCGAAACCGTGGCTCTTCTCGTTAAGAAACGCTGATTTTCCGGGCTTTTTCGGCACTTTTAGGAAAAATGGACTTGTGTTTTTACGAAGAAAAAAGATGTGAATTAAAAATTTTACTCTAGGTGGGGTAAGTGGAAAACAGGGTTTTGTTCCGTGGTATTCGGGTAAATGGATACCACGGGACGAAACCCTGTACTTTTTGGCAAAAGTGTATACTCCGTGACAAAAGTGAGAACTACGGGACAAAAGTCTATACTGCACAGAAAATTAATCTTTGTGTGCAAAATATTATGGTGTCTGTATAGGGTTCCATGATATACTAAAAAAATGAAGAGCGAAGGTTGAGAAAATGGGAATCTGGACGAAGAAATATTAGCAACGAGGTTCGGTGTTTGATAGCCTTACTGGTTTGATATAAATAAGATCTGCATGTTTTCAGACGGTGGATATCCGGTTATTTTTTTCAATTTAGAGCAGGCAGCAGGAGAAATACGGACTTTTTGGAGCCGGACTTATGCGAAGAACGATTGAGACATGGCAGATAATTGTCGTATTTATTATGATGCGGTGAAAAATAGAAGAACTGTGTTTTGAAGTGGCGAAAGGGCATGGATAATCTGGGAATATTGAAAATATCAAATCGCCCATGCCTTTTCCAGAAGGGGGAGCTGAGATGATACAGAACAATGAGAATAAAACCAGTGATTTGAAGAAGATACCTAGTGTGGGAGTAGATATGGAACAGCATCTTAAAAATATTGGAATCCACTGCATTTCAGACTTAAGGGGAAAAGACCCGGAAGAATTGTATCGTTTGGATTGTATGAAAAAGGGATTTCAGGATGACAGATGTGTGTTATATGTATTTCGCTGTGCAGTATATTTTGCAGAACATGAGCAGCATGAACCGGAGAAATTGAAATGGTGGTATTGGAAGGATAAGGACTATCCAGAAAGATGTGAAAATCAATGATTCGATGTGTAATGAATGAAGATATTAGCAACATACTTTCCATGATGGAACAGGTGAAGGAAGCTTTTCCCGGATATCAGGAGACAGAATTTCTGGAAGCACTTTATAAAGCCATAGACTGTAAGGCGGCGTTTTTGGAGGAAAAGGAGGGCAGATTGGCAGGAATGCTTACGTTTTCTTATCAGGAAAATGAGCTTACATTCTTGGCAGTTATGCCGGAATTCCGAAAACAGGGCGTGGGGAAACGGCTGATCAAGCGGATGGCAGAGTGCTTTGAGGATGGGGAAGTGGTTCATGTGATTACATTTCGGGAAGGAGACCAGAAAGAAATGGCTGCCCGCTATTGTTATCATTCGTGCGGCTTTGTGGACGATGAAGAACTGGTGGTGTTTGATTATCCATGCCAGAGAATGGTTCTGAAGGTGGAGCAGGTAAAAGGCTAAACAGGGGCGGGGGGAGAGATAGTTTGAAGGATTTTACAAGATCAGATTTATTGTTTTCTTTGTGTGGACTAAATTGTGGGCTGTGTCCTATGCACCTGGATGGGTATTGCCCTGGATGTGGCGGCGGTGAAGGAAACCAGTCATGCAAAATAGCCAGATGCAGCCTGCAGCATGGGAAACCGGAATATTGCAGCCAATGTAAGGATTTTCCCTGTGAAAAATATGAGGATATTGATGTGTTCGATTCGTTTGTCACACATCAGAATCGGAAAAAAGATTTGGAGAAGCAGCAGAAAATTGGTGTGGAGACATACCGGGCAGAACAGGAAGAGAAAATTCGTATTTTGGCATTCCTTTTGGAAAATTACAATGATGGGCGAAAAAAGAATTTCTTCTGCGTGGCTGTAAATTTATTGGAGTTAGGAGATTTAAAATCAGTAATGCAAGAGATAGAAACGGAGAAAGAATTATGTAGTCTATCGAAAAAAGAGAGAGCAGCTTACATGAAAAAAAGGTTGGAAAATATAGCCGGTGAGAGACAGATTGTATTGAAGTTAAGAAAGAAAAGGTGACAAAATGGAAATAAAAAAATGTGTGAAGGAACCTTTTGCTGTAATTGGAAAAGAAGGTTCTACAAAAGATGGCGCAGGCTTCATACAGAAATTGTGGGAAGATGCAAACAGTCATTTTCATGAAGTTGCCCACCTTGCAAAAAAAGATGAAAATGGAAATATTGGCGGCATATGGGGAGCAATGTCTGATTTTTCACGGTCTTTCAAACCATGGGAAAATCATTTTACGGAGGGACTGTACCTGGCGGGCGTGGAGGTTGCAGATAAAGCGGAAACCCCGGCAGGATGGGTGAAATGGACAATTCCCGGATATGAATATTTGTATGTAAAATGTACGGAACAGGATATATTCGTGAAGGTGCTGGAATATATGGAAGAACAGGGGATAGAACTGGCAGGGGCGGTCCATGACTTTAATTGTCCGAAGGAAAATGGACAGGGATACCTGTTTTTCCCAATTCGGAGGTTATAAATGGAAAGTTTGGATATGGAGTTGATACTGACAGATAACCCTACTGTTGTATCAAGGATAGTAGAAAAAACGATACAGAACGTGTATCCTCACTATTATCCGTCAGGTGCAGTGCAGTTTTTTCTTGATCTGCACAGTGAAGTAAGAATCGGGAAAGTGATGTCCTCTGAAGAAATCTATCTTGTGGTAGTACAGGGAAACGTCATAGGAACCGGGAGCATCCGTAAGAATGAGATTTGCAGATTGTTTATTTTGCCGGAATATCAGGGTAAGGGATATGGAAGCAGATTGATGGATTTACTGGAAGCGCGGATTTTTGAAAATTATCCCAAGGTTCATGTGGATGCTTCTTTTCCGGCAGAGAGTATGTATCTGAAACGAGGGTATCAGATTACTTCATATGAAAAAATTGAAACAGACAACAGAGATTGCCTCTGCTATCATACTATGGAAAAAGAGAGAGGCAGGAATTTGTCCGTATAGAAAAGCGACTGTAGAGGAGAGCATTATGGTCAGAAAACACGGAAAAGAGCCATATCATATTGTTGTTCTGCATGGTGGACCGGGAGCGGCAGGTTCGGCATTCGGACTTGCCAGATTGATTGCGCAAGAGTATGGAGTTCTGGAGCCAATGCAGTCAAAATACACAATTATGGAACTGGAAGAAGAGTTAATGGAGCAAATTGAAGAGGACCGCTCTGGAAAAGTTATCTTGGCGGGGCACTCTTGGGGAGCATGGCTGGCAGGATTGTTTGCGGAAAGATTTCCGGATAAAGTGGAAAAAGTAATTTTGATTGGCTGCGGTCCTTTGGATGAAGTATATGTTTCTCAGATCGCAGAACGCAGAAAAAGAAATATGCCATCAGAGGAAGCGGAAGAATTTGACCAGATCCTGCGTCAGCTTGAGGAAGGTTTTGGAGAAAAGGATGAATACCTGTGGCGCTTAGGTGAAATATGTGACAGAGCAGATGGATATCAGGAAGAAGAGTATTTGAGGGATAAGGCAGAAGTAAACGGAGATCTGTATGAAAAAGTCTGGAAGGAAGCTGCCGGATTGCGGAAATCCGGAAAACTGTTAGAAAGGTTTGGGAGAATTTCCTGTCCGTTGGTGCTGATTCAGGGAGCAGTTGATCCACATCCGTCGGAGGGCGTTATTCAGCCATTAAGAGAACGCAATGTGGATATAAAATCTTATGTGCTTGAACAATGCGGCCATACTCCGTGGAGAGAAAAACATGCCAGAGAAGAATTTGCAAGGGTTTTGTTTTCAGAGTTAGAAGGATGATGAATATGAGATTGGAAGATATCAAGATTACTTTAAAGTGTACAGTAGATGAAATAGAAATTCGTCCGATCAGACCAGAGGAGTATCCGTTGCTGAAAGAGCTTTTGTATGATGCAATTTATCTTCCGGAGGGCGCTGCAGCGCCGCCAAGGGAGATTGTAAATCAGCCGGAACTTGCGGTGTATATTACGGATTTTGGACAGCCGGATGATCTGTGTTTGTTGGCAGAAGCATGTGGTCATATACTTGGCGCAGCGTGGACAAGGATATTAGCAGGAAAAGTAAAAGGATATGGTAATGTGGATGACCATACACCGGAGTTTGCTATTTCGGTGAAGAAGGGGTTTCGGAGTCAGGGGATTGGAAGTAAACTGATGCAGGAAATGATCGCGTTGTTGAAAAATAAGGGATATGAAAAAGTTTCTCTTAGCGTAAATAAGGATAATTATGCCTATAGGATGTATCAGAAACTGGGATTTCAGGTATTAAGGGAGCAGGATGAAGACTATATGATGGTGCTGGCACTGCAGGAATAAGAAGACTATGAAAAACATTTACTTAATAGGCGGAACGATGGGAATTGGAAAAACTACGACCTGCCAGATTTTGAAAAATAAACTTCCGAACTGTGTTTTTCTTGACGGGGACTGGTGCTGGGACATGCACCCCTTTCAGGTAACACCGGAAACAAAGAAAATGGTAATGGAGAATATCTGTTTCCTGCTGAATCAGTTTATTCGTTGCAGCGCATATGAGAATATCATATTCTGTTGGGTAATGCACGAGCAGGGTATTATAGATGAAATTATATTAAAGTTGGAAACAGAAGATTGTCAGATATATACCATTTCTTTGATTTGTGATGCGGATAGTCTAAGAAAACGTCTGCAAAAGGATATAGATGCAGGTATCCGGTCAGAGGATGTGATTCCGAGAAGCATTGCCAGAATTGGTTCATATGAAAAACTGGACACGAAAAAAATAGATGTTTCCCATATAACATCGGAGCAGGCGGTGGAAAGGATTATAAATGGAGAGAGAGGAAAAAGGGATGCAGAAGAGACTGTCTGACAGAGTAGCAGATGATATTCTGACAATGATTGTGATAGAGAAAAGGTTTCTTCCGGGGGAGAAACTTCCCAATGAAATAGAACTGTCTGGTGAATTGGAAATCAGCCGGACAACGCTCCGGGAGGCATTCCGTATTCTGGCTGCGAATGGGGTTGTGGAAATACGCAGAGGTCTTGGAACTTTTGTACGGGAAGATTTTGAGATTGACAAGGGAGGCGTCCCATCTCTGGCTGATATAAAAACGGATATCCGGGATCTGTATGAGATGAGGCTGATTGTAGAGCCGGAGGTGGCATATTATGCGGCAATGCGGGCCAGCGATGAGGAAATCGGACATATCCTGCGTCTGGGGAAGCAGATAGAAGAGGAGATTGCTGGTGGGAAAGACAGAACAGAAACAGAGAGAAATTTTCATAAAGCGATTGCAAAGGCAACCCATAATGAATTTATGACAAAGCTGTTGCCAGTTATTTACCAGGCCATTGATAAGGGAGTTCAGCTTTCCAAAGAGAAGGGCAAAGCAGTTTCAGATACAATTCAGGATCATAGAACAATTATGGAGTTCCTGCGGATGAGGAATGGGGAGGGAGCAAGAAGTGCTATGAAAATCCATATCCTCCATGCGATGGAAGAATTGAATATGTAATAATTTGTGGTGGTGTGGGAACACTGCCATATTTTTCACCCAGAGACAGCATACAACGATATTGACAGTATACAACTAAGAGGGTATAATCAGACAAAAAAGAATATACGGAGGTCAGCAGGTATGGAAACGAGTTATCAGGTGATTGACAGGAAAACATGGAAAAGGAATATGCACTGCCAGATTTTCCAGAATAGTTTGGAACCGCAGTATTGCATCAGCCTGGAATTGGATATTACAAATTTCATGAAAATGGTGAAAAAGAATAACTACTCTTTTACCTTTGCCTTTATTTATGCGGTATGTAAATGTGCCAATGAGATTGAAGAGTTCCGGTATCGTTTTCTGGATGATGAGGTTGTTCTTTATGATACCATACATACTTCATTTACTTATCTGGATGCAGAAACGGAATTGTTCAAATTTGTAAGTGTACCGATGAAGGAGGATATGGAGACGTATATAAAGGCAGCAGAGGAAAAAGCAAAAAGTCAAAAAGAATACTTCGTAGCTCCGCCTGCAAATGATGAATTTTCTTTTTCGCCTTTACCATGGATTTCTTATACGCATATTTCTCATACAATTTCGGGTAATAGGACAAATTCGACACCGTTGTTTGATTGGGGAAAATTTTTTGAACGGGAAAGTAAAATAGTATTACCATTTTCAGTGCAGGTACATCACTCTTTTGTTGATGGAATTTGTGTGGGGAAATTCGTTGAGAAATTGCAGGATTATTTGAACAAGTGCTAAGTTTCTTTTGTTTGTAATTCCTTAAAAATAGGAACACTCTTTATACAGGGTAGATTATGGAAAGTGGGATTGCATCGTAACAGACAGGCCCAAGGTGGATTGCATTAGTACATGAGAAGTCATGAATATGTGCGGTACTGCCGGGAAGGAGAAAAACGATGCCTGACCCTGCGCTTTTATCGGCTGCGAAATGCCTGATAAGCGGAATGCCAGACACCAATGAAAAATATTGTAGTATTAGTGAAAACAAAATAATTCGTCCGCCGGGACATGCCCCGCGCGTAGAGGTTCATTTTAGAGACCGTAAAAAGTTGAATGTTAACTTTTTGCGGTCTTTTTCTGCGTTTATGGAGAAGGCTATCAGTTTTTTCTGGCTTTACCGCAAGGTAAAGAAAGGAAAGCTGTATGGCAAAACGGAAAATCAGAATCCGATCCGGAGAACTGGAAGCATGGATGGAGGTTACGGAAGAGGGATACCAGAAGTATTACCGCCCATGGTGGCAGCAGAAAAAGCGGGAGCAGAGGAACCGGGAAGCGATGGAGGAACAAGGGTATAAAGAGGAATCCTATGAAGAATGGAAAGAGAACGACATGCGGACAGAGCTTTTTGCAGAGAGCATGGTGGAACTGATGGAGAAGAAAATCCTGCTGGATATATTACAGGAGGCTTTAGACAGTTTAATGCCGGAAGAGAAGGAACTGGCGGTGAAAGTGTTCGGGGAGGAAGTGAGCGTTTACGAATTTGCCCGGATGAATGGCGGAAATAGAAGAACACTGGATTTCCGAAAGAACAAAGTTTTGGAAAAACTGCGTCGCTTCTTTCGGGAACGTGAAATAGACGTGCGAAGAATGGTGATTCGACAAAAAGAATAGATAGTGTCGAACGTTTTTTTAAAAATTTTTCAATTTCATTGCCTATTTTCAAAAAAATGTCATTACGACAGTGAAAGGGATAGAGCTTACCGTCCCGGAAAGGAGGAAATGAAAATTGCAGAATGCAGCGGAGCTGATCGGCATTTTACAGGCAATCAGCATTGTAGCAAAGAGCCTTGCTATGAAGCATTATGGGGCGTTCAGAGTGATTAATAGACTAGCCCAAAATCCTGCTTTTATAGGAAGGGACGGGGCAGAAATACATGGAGGTGAAGGCAGCATGGTGATACCGGAAAGAGTGAACCAGGTGGCATATTATTACCGGACGACACACCGTGACCATGGATATGAGAAATATATAGAACCGGGAAAAACGGCACTGGAAGAACAGTATGGGGCGATTAAGAAGAAAGAACATTTCTTTTGGGATGAAGGTTCCGGCGCAGACGGCAGCCGCAAGGAATTCCTGCGTCTGATGGAAGAGGTCAAAAAAGGGCATATCCATGTGGTAGTGACCAGGGATGCGGCCATGATCGCCCGTGACTGGAAGCAGTCTCTGGAATTTATGAAAATCTGCGACAGGGCAAATGTGGATGTGGTAAGCATCAACAGGGAGGCAGATGCCTGGGAGCAGTACAATCGGATACGGCAGTTTATCAAGGATTATTTTGGAGAGGAGGCGCTTGCATGAGGATACAGATGATCGAACCGAAAAAGACTGTAAAACAGAAGAAAAAGCGTGTATGCGCATATGCAAGGGTTTCCACGGACAGCAGAAAACAGGGAGAATCTCTGGAAAACCAGATATCCGCTTATGAGCGTTCCATAAGGTCTAATCCGGCATATGAGTTTGTCGGGGTGTTTGCAGACCAGGGAATCTCCGGCTACTGCGGAAACCGCCCGAAATTCCAGAAGATGATCCGGAAGGCAAAGGCAGGGGAGATTGACCTGATCATTACAAAGTCCATCTCCCGGTTTGCCAGAAACACAGCCGTGCTTCTGGAAGTGACACGGGAGCTGCGCCAGTTGGGAGTTGCTATTTATTTTGAAGAACAGAATATCAATACGTTATCCGGGGATGGTGAGATGATGCTCACTGTCCTCGCTTCTTTTGCGGAGGAAGAAAGCAGGAGCATATCAGAGAACAATAAATGGTCTATCCGGAAGCGGTTTGAGCGTGGGGAATACATGATCAACACCAGCCGTTTCATGGGATATGACAAGGATGAATTCAGGGAGCTTATCATAAATCCGAAAGAGGCTGTGGTGGTGCAGTTCTTGGCGGATCTGTACCTTTTGGGAGTGGGGAGCAGCCGTCTGGCACAGTTAATGGAATATCTGGAAATCTCCACAGTGAGCGGAGGGAAATGGACTGCCAGAACAATTACCGGGATGTTCAAGAATGAGAAATACAAGGGCGACTTTCACCTGCAGAAATATTATACACCGGAAGGAAAAAGGAACCAGACTGTGCGGAACCGTGGGGAAGTCCAAAGCTATTATATGGAGGACAGCCATCCGGCGATTTTAAGTGCGGAGCAGTGGGACAGGCTTCAGGAGAAAATGAAAGAAAACCGCAGGGATGGAAGCAGCACGCAGGATAATCCCTCGAAATACCAGAACCGATATCCGTTGACCGGAATGCTGTACTGCCCGCACTGCGGACGGACGCTCCGGCGCAGGCAAGGGTACAAAAAGAGGATTGAGTGGCTGTGTTCCACTTACATTGAGGAAGGAAAACAGGCGTGTCCGGGGGTAAGGATTCCGGATGAATCCGCATCCCGGCAGAATATTACAGAGCCAACGGTGGCAGAGGAGGTTGTAAAGGATGGCAAGAAACATTACCGTTATACCGCCAAAGAAAAATTCGACAGCAGGGAAAGGGAAGAAAGCACAACGCCGGAAACTCCGGGTGGCGGCGTACTGCAGGGTGAGTACAGACCAAGAAGAACAGTTATTAAGCTATGAGAACCAGGTGCGGTTTTACACGGAGAGCATTAATAGCAATCCGGAATATGAATGCGCCGGGATATACGCGGATGAAGGGATAAGCGGCACCAATACGAAGAAAAGGGAAGAATTCAACCGGATGATTGCAGACTGCCGTGCCGGGAAGATTGACCGGATTATTACAAAATCCATTTCCCGTTTTGCCAGGAATACTTTGGACTGCCTGAATTATGTCCGGGAGTTAAAGGCCCTTGGCGTTGGCATCACATTCGAGAAAGAAAATATTGACACACTAGACGCAAAGTGAGAGGTGCTGTTGACGATTCTTTCTTCTCTGGCACAGGATAAGAGCCGTAATATTTCAGAAAACAGCACCTGGGGCATCCGGAAGAGGTTTGAAGTCGGGCAGCACAAAATGAGTACGGCACGGTTCCTTGGGTATGACACCAATGAAGCCGGGAAGCTGGTGGTGAACCGGAAGCAGGTCAAGATCGTGCAAAGGCTTTATATGGAGTTTCTGCATGGAAAGACTACCGATTATATCAAGCGGATTTTTGAGAGGGAAGGTGTGGTAAATTGGAACGGCAGCACAAAGTGGCAGGCCACTACGCTTGCCAGTATGCTGGAGAATGAAAAATACAAAGGGGATGCTCTTTTGCAGAAAAGCTACACGGCGGATTTTCTGACAAAGAAACGTGTGATGAACGAAGGGGAGATTCAGCAGTTTTATATTGAGGATGACCATGAAGCCATTATTGAGCCATGGATTTGGGAATGTGTACAGTTGGAGATGGAACGCAGGAAACGGTATCTGGAAGAGCATGGGACAAATTCCTTTTCCCACAATACGGAGCAGAATCCATTTGCGGCGAAGATTATTTGCGGGGAATGCAACAAGGTTTTTCATAGGAAAGGCTGGCAGAGCAGCACGGGAGAGACGCGCAGGATTTGGCAGTGCAGTGAGCGGTATAAAGTGAAAGGCGTGTTGGGATGTTCCAATCGGCATATAGATGAGGACACCGTGCGGAAGATTTATTTCATGGCATGGAATAAGCTGCTGGAATGTCGGGATGCGCTTCTGCCGGAGTGGAAAGAGAAGGCACAGGGAGAGGATTTGCTGGCAAGATTCCGAGCAGTGGACTTTGTGGAGCTGACGGAACATGCACAGCCGATACAGGAGTTGAATGTTGATTTGATGTTGCGGACACTGGATCATGTCAAAGTGTATGAGAGCGGCGTGGTGGTGACAGTGTTCCTGGATGGGACGGAGATTGAGTATAAAGCAGAATAATGTAGGAAGAGACTGGTCAGGATGTGGAAGAAATTCTGTCATGGCTGGTCTTTTTTATAGAAAGGAATGGATGGGTATGGTAAAATATCAGTATCATATAATTACGGAGGATATTAATGAGTACATCTGTTCCTATAACAAGTGCAACTTTATCCACAAATACATATACTCCACCAATTCAAAGTGCAGATACATTATTTCATTTTGTGGGGAAATTGGATTATTTATTAGATGCTATTGAAAAAGATGCCCTTATACCAAGATATTGTGTGGAGACTGTTTCTTATCTTAAGATACCGTATCCAGAGATTGCGTATCCCATGTTGTGTTTTTGTGATATTAATTTGCACAAAATCAAAGAACATATGGATTTTTATGGTGGGTATGGAATTGCTTTTTCTAAGCAGTGGGGCATTGCACAAGGCATTCAACCAATACAATATATAAACATTAATTCTAATTTAACAAATGATTTCACAGATGCGTTTAATGCAGCAGTTAATAGTAGTTATACAGATAAAGTGCAAGATTATTTGTTGACGCAAATGTATTTTTTAAAACCAATAGAAGGTGAAATGCGTCGTAACGGGAAGTTGGAGTATAAGAACTTTACGGACGAATGCGAATGGAGATTTATTCCAGATGCAGCTTCGGAAAAATTTCCAAGTGTATTAACTGGAAGTGGAATAGCACGGAAAGACACACTAAATGCAGGAATTAGATATACGGATCGGCTTTGGCTGAAATATCAAGAAGATGATGTAAAATATATTATTATTCAGAATAAAAGTGAGTTTGATTTGGTAGTAGATAAAATATTAACAAAATCTTATTTAAATAATTATGAGAAAAACTTTCTTATTTCTAAGATT
>OLZF01002110.1_pt1 | contig 11368 bp, 14 predicted proteins | sample 1674391 | NCBI WGS metagenome assembly OLZF01 (sample SAMEA103958166, study PRJEB25191) | human gut metagenome | biome: human-associated habitat [ENVO:00009003]; feature: intestine environment [ENVO:2100002]; material: feces | place: Germany | collected 2013/2015
AAAGCCGGCATACCGCCGGCTTTTGATCCTTGTCTGTATCTCTTACAGGCTCTCCAGATAGGTGCGCAGCTGCTCGAGGAACGCGTCCGGGTCAACGTCGTGCGCGAGGCAGGCCTGCTCCAGCGTCTCGCCGCTGGCCATGGCGCAGCCAAGGCAGTGCATGCCAATGTTCTGGAACACGGGCATGGCCTCCGGCGCGTTGGCCAGGATCTCCGAAATCATCGTATCTCTGGAAATTTCAAACATAACTTTTTACCTCCGGTAGTTTGCTTGTGAGAAAATGATTGGGTCGCACGAAGCGCCCCAATCATTTTAACCAGTTTATCTGCTGATTAGTGCTGCTCTCTCATCTTCGCGAAGCACTCACTGCAGTAGACAGGACGGTCAGACTTCGGCTCGAACGGAACTCTGGCCTCGCCACCGCAGGCAGCGCAGGTAGCAGTGAAGAACTCGCGGGGACCGCGGGCGGCGTTCTTGCGCGCATCACGGCAGGCCTTGCAGCGCTGGGGCTCATTCTGGAAGCCCTTTTCCGCATAGAATTCCTGCTCACCAGCGGTGAAAACGAACTCTGCGCCGCACTCTTTGCACTTCAACGTTTTGTCTTCGAACATGATAAATCCTCTCTTTTGAAAAACTTGCCTATCGGCTATATTGCGCTCAGCTCTTGCTGAAGTCGCTGAAATTGGGGAGCCGCGCCAGTTTGCGGCGGATCCGCTGCACGGCATTGTCAATGGATTTTTCGGATTTATTTGTCTCGGCCGCCATTTCGGCATAGGACAGGCCGGACAAATACAGCCGAAGCACCCGCGCTTCAAACGCTGACAAGTACCGGGTAAATGCGGATAATAGCTCTTGTTCACTCTCTCTGGCCAGAACCTGCTCCTCAGTAACACGACAATTTGCTTCCGGATAGGTGGACGCCTGGGTCTGTGATTCTTCTGAGAGGATGCTGTCTAGGGAAATGCCGCTGTTGAGCGGAGAATGCTTCTGCCTGGAAGCAGACTTGATGGCGCTGTAAATGCGGTTGCTGATGCAAACTTCCGCATAAGCTTTGAAAGGTACATTGGACGCCGGGTCATACTGCCGGATTGCCGAGAGCAGACCAAGCATTCCCTCCTGAATGAGATCCTCACTGTCGCCACCGGCGAGAAACAGCGGCCGCGCGCAAATACGCACCAAGCGGCTGTAGCGCTCGGCAAGCGCTTCCTCGGCGGCAGGGTCCCCGGCGCTCACCTGCGCCAGCAGCTCTGCATCGGACAGTTGGGAATCATCCATCATAGCCTTTCAAGCTCCAATATCACACAAAACAAATTATAGCTAAAATCGTTGAAAAGTCAATACATTTTTGTACAAAATGCACGTTTTCAGCGACATTCCGCGTTTTTTCAGAGATCGATCTCCTGCTGACCGATATATTCCAGGCCAAGGTGCTCGTAGGCACGGCGTGTGACGCAGCGTCCGCGCGGCGTGCGCGTCAGGAAGCCCTGCTGCAGCAAATACGGCTCATAGACATCCTCGAGCGTCACGGCCTCCTCGCCGATCGTGGCAGCAAGCGTCTCCAAGCCGACCGGTCCGCCGTGATAAAACTCGATGATGCTGCGCAGCATGCGCCGGTCCGTCGCATCGAGGCCCATCTCGTCCACTTCGAGGCGCAGCAGCGCGGCGTTGGCAACTTCCTTCGTGATGACGCCGTCGGCACGCACCTGCGCATAGTCGCGCACGCGCTTGAGCAGGCGGTTGGCGATACGCGGCGTGCCGCGTGAGCGCGAGGCGATCTCGTATGCACCGGCGCTGTCGATCTCCACCTTGAGGATCCCGGCGCTGCGCTCCACAATCTTCTGCAGTTCCTCCGGACTGTAGAGCTCCAGGCGCAGATTGACGCCAAAGCGGTCGCGCAGCGGCGCCGTCAGCTGCCCGGCGCGCGTGGTCGCGCCGATGAGCGTGAAGCGCGGCAGATCCAGCCGGATCGAATTGGCTGACGGGCCCTTGCCGATGATGATATCGATCGCATAGTCCTCCATGGCGGGGTAAAGGATCTCCTCGACCGCACGGTTGAGTCGGTGGATCTCGTCCACAAATAAAATGTCATTTTCTTGCAGGTTGGTCAGCAGCGCCGCCAGATCGCCGGCCTTTTCGATCGCCGGTCCGGAGGTAATGCGCATGTTCACGCCCATCTCGTTTGCGATGACGGCGGCCATCGTCGTCTTGCCCAGGCCCGGAGGGCCGTAGAGCAGCACGTGGTCGAGCGGCTCACCGCGCAGACGCGCCGCGTCAATGCAGACCTGCAGATTTTCTTTCGCTTTTTCCTGTCCGGTGTAATCCTTCAGCAGCCGTGGGCGCAGAGAACCCTCGCCGGAATCCTCCGGCAGTACGCGGGAAGAGGTAACGACCTCCTGCTGGGCGTCCTCGGAAAAACTGATGCTCATATACGCTCCCTCCCCTGCTTACTGCTGCATCATGGCGCGCAGCGCGGCCTTGATGATCTGATCCGCGCTCATGCCCTCGATGGACGGCAGTGTGCGCAGCGCCACATTGATCTCCGGCATGCTGTAACCAAGCACGGTCAGGCCGGCGATCGCATCGCTGCGCGCAGCCGAGGCCGCGTCCGACGCGGGCATCGCCGGCGTCAGATCCGCAAAGTCCACACTTGCGCTCTCCTTGGCCATCTTGTCCTTGAGTTCGAGCAGGATGCGCTGCGCAATGCGCTTGCCGATACCGGGCGCGCTCGTGAGCGCTTTCTCATCACCGTTGAGCACCGCCAGCGCCAGCCCATCCGGTGTGTTGGAGGAAAGGATCGACAGCGCCGCCTTCGGCCCGACGCCGGAGATGGCGAGCAGCAGCTCAAAGCAGTGCTTTTCGCTCTTGCTGGCAAAGCCGTAGAGATCATGCGCATCTTCGCGGATGATCTCGTAAGTATAGAGCTTGACGCGCTCGCCAGTCTTGACGCTGCTGATCGTGTTCAGGCTGGCGTTGAGCGCATAGCCGACCCCGCCGCACTCCAGCACGACCAGATTCGGTTCCATATCAGTAACGACTCCGTTTATGTGGTAGAACATGGGTCAAATCTCTCCTGTTGATGGATCAAAGATGTGGCACTGCGCGCATGGCAGAGTGCAATGGCGACGGCGTCCGCCGCGTCATCCGGCCTCGGCACCGCCTGCAGAGACAGGATGCGGCGCACCATGTCCATGACCTGCTTTTTGTCCGCGCGGCCGTATCCGACGACCGCCTGCTTGACCTGCAGCGGCGTGTATTCGTAAATCTGCAGCCCGGCCTGATAGCCCGAGAGCAGAATGATGCCGCGGCCGTGGGCAACGGCGATGCCGGTCGTGATATTCGTATTGAAAAACAGTTCCTCGACCGCCATCACTTCCGGGTGGAACTGCGCAATGAGTTCGTTCAGATCGCGGTAGATCTGGTCGAGCCTGCTCGACAGCTGCGTTTTGGCCGGCGTCGTGATCACGCCGCAGGTCAGCAGCCGCTGGCTGCGCTTTTCCGCGTCCAGCACCGCGAAGCCGACCGTGGCAATGCCGGGGTCAACGCCCAGGATCCGCATATGCATCACTCCAATTAAATAAATATAGCATATTTTCGCCCCGTAGGCAACTGCCGGGAAAAGAAAAAGCGCCCCGGATCCTTCCGGAGCGCTTGAAAACACGTATGTCACGCACGCGGGTGCGCCTTGTTGTAGACATCCTTGAGCTGCTTGCTGACAAGGTGCGAATAGATCTGCGTCGAGGAGATATCCGCATGGCCGAGCATTTCCTGAATGGCGTGGATATCCGCACCGTTTTCCAGTAGATGCGCCGCGAAGGAATGGCGCAGCGTGTGCGGCGTGATCGTTTTTTCGATACCGGCCTTGGTCTGATAGTTCTTGATGAGCTTCCAGAAGCCCTGACGCGACATCCGTTCCCCGCTGACGTTGACGAACAGCGCCTGTTCATCCGGCGCAGCGATCATCTGCGGGCGAATGAAGTTGATGTATTCTGTAAGGGCACGCACAGCCGCCGGATACATGGGGATCATGCGCGCCTTGTCGCGGCCCTGGCAGCGGATCACACCTGCAGACAGATTCACGTCCGTGATGTTCAGCGAGATCAGCTCGCTGACGCGGATGCCGGTCGCATACAGCAGCTCGAGCATGGCGCGGTCACGGTAGCCCTTGGCGTCCGTGCACTCCGGCTGCGCCAGCAGCAGCTCGACCTCCTTGCTCGACAGGATCTGCGGCAGCTTCTGCTTGGCCTTGTCCGGCACGAGCTTGCCGGTCGGATTATGCTGCACATAGTGATTATTGAGCAGAAACCCATAGAAATTCTTCAGCGATGCGATTGCCCGGGAAACCGTGGCAACAGACTTGCCGTTGCTGCGCATCCAGTCGATGTATTCACACAGCTCTTCCTCTTCCGCGGAGCCGAGATCGGCGTCCGTGTGTGCATGCAGATATTCGCTGAGTTGGCGGATATCCCGCAGGTATGAGGAAATCGTGTTTTGCGAGGAACGCTTAACGTCGCGCAGATAGGATTCGAACAATTCCATTCCGTCGGAATCCCGCATGACGACTTCCCCCTTTCCAATCAGATTTCATCCACAGTGACCACGGGTCACAGAATAAGCCGTGTGAAGAACGGTACCGCATAGCACGCGGCGGCCGCAGCCGCCAGCAGCAGGCAGAACACGAGCGCCAGCTCCCGGGAATACCGCTCCGATGTCACGGGGACTGGCAGGCCGCGCCGCTGCTCGAGCAGACGCACAGACATCTGCGCGCAGAGCGTGCCGAGCAGAAACAGCGCCGGCACGAGAAAAGCACCTGGCAGCCCGACCGCAATGCACGAGAGCCAAAACGCATGATCGCAGCCAGAATTCAGGAAGGCCGCCGCCGTACACGCGGACAGAAAGCCTTTGACGCCGAAAACGGCCGGAATCAGCAAAAAGCCAAGATAAGATGTAGACAGCAGCAAAAACGCAAAACCATAGGCGCACGAGACGCACAGTTCTGGCAGCATGCCGCCGTACAGCGTCCCGCCCGCGCCGCTGTTGCTCAAAAACGAAAGAACCGGATTCGACGGCTCCGGCAGCGCAGCGTTGGCGCCGAAGCAGCAGCCGATCACATAGCCCGCCGCCATACCAATCGCAATCAGCGGCGGCAGCGGGAAGTGGGATACGGCCGGCTTTTGGCGCACACGCAATCTGTTATGTCGCACATTCATCACCACTGACAGCTTATGAACGCGCGCTCATAACATGACAATTTACATAATGCGTTGTAGACATAATATAATACAAATCGAAAATGTTATCAAGTAGTTCGTCAGAATTTGTTCATTTTTGTTTATTATGACAAGAAATTATGTTAACAATATTATGTAAACCATGTAACTGAGCAGAAAGAGATGCTCAGTATTTTCAGCGGCGTGTGACTATATTTCGGTAATCATCGCACTTGATACGCAATATATAGGTAATCACGTCGTGATTATGTAAACCAAGTGGCTGATTACGAAGCGTAATATCTCTTCTGTTTCCGTTTTTTCTTCTTTGTTCTATTTCGTAACTTTTTATGAAAAATGCACGAACCGGCAATTGCGGCCGCCAGTGCGGTCAGGAGCGTAACGGCGGTAGCAGCGCAAAAAATCTGTGCTCCGACGGCCGCTTTCAGAATGAGATATCCGATCGCCCACACTGCCCACGTCATGACTCCGCCAAGCGCCCTCCCCTGCTCCGGCCGCGGCGAGAACGCGCCGGCAGCAAGACACGCGAGCCCGCAGCATACCCACGCGACGAGACGCGTGTCCGTGCTGGGCAGCACATCGTGATTCATCGCCAGCGCTGCCAGCCAGCTCAACAGCAGCGTGAGCCCAAGTCCGACCAAGCCGGCCGCCGCCGCGCGCGAGAGCATCAGCAGCCATTTTTGTTCCGTATTCAAAAAAACACCCCCTGCAGAACGTATGCATCACAGCATATTCCTGCAGGGGGTGAATCATTCCGAAAGCAGCTTTACACCTCGGGGCCTTTCGGCTCCTCGTGCTTCGGCTCTTCCTTTTTCGTTTCTTTCGCTTTCTGCTTGGCAGCCTTGCGCTCCTGCGCTTCCTTGGCAGCCTGTGCCTCGGCGCGGGCGTTCGTGGAAATGGCCCACTTGGCAACCTGGATGCGAACCTGATCTTCGCTGGTCTCGAAGGTCACGCTGTCGTCCGTGACGTGGACGACTTTGCCCATCATACCGCCGATCGTGACGATATCGTCACCGACTTTCAGATTGGAACGCATTTCATTGAGCTTTTTCTTCTTCTTGTTCTCCGGAAGGATCAGGAACAGGTAGAAGATGACAAGCATCAGAACGATCATGATAATGGATGAATATCCGCCAGAGCTTCCCATGGTTTTACCTCCGTATAAAGATAAAGATATTATATCTGTTTTGCTATGCAAATGCAAGCATTAAATGCGCATATCCAGTACGGATGTGTAACTTTTCCGAAATGCCTCGTACTCCCCTGCCTCGATCGCCGTGCGGATGCGCTGCATGAGTGTATTATAAAAACACAAATTATGCATCACGGCAAAGCGCATGGCCAGCATCTCTTCCGCTTTGAACAGGTGGCGCAGATAGGCGCGGGAATATCGCCGGCAGACCGGGCAGTCGCACTGCGGGTCGATCGGCTGCTCATCACGCTGATACTTCTCGTTTTTGATGTTGATCACGCCCGACCACGTGAACAGGTGTCCGTGGCGGCCGTTGCGGGCCGGCATGACACAGTCGAAAAAGTCCACGCCGCGCGCGACGGATTCAATAATGTTCCCCGGTGTGCCGACGCCCATCAGGTAGCGCGGCTTGTCAGTCGGCATATAGGGCTCGACGGCGGCGATAGTATCGTACATCTCCTGCGTCGTCTCCCCCACCGCAAGGCCGCCGATCGCATAACCGGCCAGATCGAGGTCCGCGATCTTCTTCATGTGCTCGATGCGCAGATCCTGAAAAATCGTGCCCTGATTGATGCCGAAGAGCACCTGACCGGGGTTGACCGCATCGTCGCGGCCGGTATAATCCGCGAGCGCCGTCTTGCAGCGCTGCAGCCAGCGATACGTCCGGTCGCAGGAGTTTTTCACATAATCATAGGGCGACGGAATCTTGATGCACTCGTCAAACGCCATTGCGATGTCCGAGCCAAGGTTTGCCTGAATGCGCATGCTCTCTTCCGGCCCCATGAAGATGTGCCGGCCGTCCACATGGCAGTTGAATGCGACGCCTTCTTCCGTGATCTTCCGCAGCTGCGCCAGCGAGAAGATCTGGAATCCGCCGCTGTCGGTCAGGATCGGTCTGTCCCAGGTCATGAATTTGTGCAGGCCGCCCAGGTCGCGTATCAATTCATCACCCGGACGCACGTGCAGATGATAGGTGTTGGACAGCTCGACCTGACAGCCGATCGTCTCCAGATCCTCCGCCGAGAGCGCGCCCTTGATGGCCGCCTGCGTGCCGACATTCATAAACACCGGCGTCTGCACCGTACCGTGCGGCGTCGTGAACGTGCCGCGGCGCGCATGGCCGTCTTTGCAAATCAGTTGAAACATAGCTTGCTTGCCTTTCTGTTGGGATTGCCTACTTATTCTAACAGATTGCCGCATCAAGTCAAGCGTTCCCGGCAGATTTGTGTGTCAATGTACCGGCGCTTTTTGCATGTGCTTTTTCAGCGCTTCCAGCCCCAGCATCACGGCAATGCCGAGCACAAACCAGAGGACGTGAAAATCGGAAAGCGTCATCGCATGCTGCGGCACCTTCAGTGTCGTCGGACCGACAATGATTGCGTAGAGAGAGCCGAGTATCATATTTCTTACATCCGAACCAAGCAAGAATTCCTGTATCTTTCTATCATCCGTGATCTCTATGACAACAGCATTGTTGCGTATAAGACCGGTTCGGACCAAAGTACCAAGCTGGTGCTGGATACCATCCGCTCTGCAAAGAGAAAAGAAAAGGTCACCGCAGAGCTGCAACTCCACAGTGACCAAGGCTTTCAATATACCTCCCAAGCATACTTCAAGCTGACTCAACAATACGGCATGACACCGTCTATGTCAAGACGGGGAAACCCATATGACAACGCTTTCGCGGAAAATTTCTTTTTCATCCTCAAAACGGAGTGCATTTACCGTACAAAGATTGCGACATTATCCCAAGCGAAAGAACTGATTTACGATTATATCTTCTTTTACAATAACCAACGCATTCAGTCAAAAACAAAACTGACGCCTCAGGAGTTGAGGCGCCAGTATGTTGCTTGATACTTTATATCCCTACTTAGGGGGGCTTTTTTGTGCTGTCCGCACAATCTAGGGCGGTTCAAAATGGCCGGGGCGCTTGTGCATTGCTGCGTGTTACTCGATCGCGATGGTGGTGTGCTTCGGAAGCTCCTTCTTCGCAGCCTTCGGGACGCTGATCTTCAGAATGCCATCCTCGAACTTCGCGGAGACATCTGCGGATTCCACATCGTCACCGACGTAGAAGCTGCGGCTCATGGAGCCTGCGTAACGCTCCTGGCGCAGGAACTTGCCCTTCTTATCGGACTCGTCCTTGTCCAGGCCCTTGGCAGCGCTGATCGTCAGGTAACCGTCCTGCAGATCAACCGTCACTTCATCCTTCTTGAAGCCCGGCAGGTCCACGTCCAGCTCATACGAGCCGTCCAGTTCGCGGACATCGGTCTTCATCAGATTCCTGGCATGCTTGCCATACAGCTCACTGCTGACCTGCGGCATCATACGGCCGAAATCAAAGAAATCGGACAGCGAATCATCAAACAGGTTTTCACCAAAAATGCTCGGCAACATAAGTCATTCCTCCATTCATACCTTTCGTAGGCGCTGGGGAAGAACTCCACGCGTTGGCGAACTCTGTTACCGTTTGTACAACAATGTCTGATCTCCGGAGGCCCTCTGGAGGCCCTCCCTCATCGATCGTCTTCATCATAGCACGCTTTTTAGCACTGTCAAGAGGGGAGTGCTAATGTTCATAAAAGGCGCTATGTTTGTTCACAAAATATGCAATAAGATAACTCAACTAAATTTCCGACGCCGCTTGGTGCTCCAGCAGCCAGTCGATTTCCCGGTCAATGCAGTGAATGCCCTTCGGGATCAACTCCAGCGGGCAGCCGACATAGCTCAGGCGCAGAAAATGCTGCGCGCTGCCGGTCAGACTGAACACCGTGCCCGGCATAAGCTTGACGCCCTGCAGACGCAGCCGCTTCCAGAGCAGGACGGCATCCACGGTGTCCGGGATCTGCACCCAGAAAAACACACCGCCCGCCTGCTCCGGATAGGGCAGGGACAGATGCCTCGCATCCAGGATCGCCTGCGACATGCCGTGGTTATCCGCGAGATGACGCGGTTCGGCGGTGTTGTCTCCTTCGAGATGGGCAGCTTTGAGGAGGCCAAAAAAGTGCTCAACCACGTGCATCTGTGCGCGCTGGCCGTCAGCCTCGGCGACTGCGAGACGCTTATCCAGTACCCCGCTTCCATGACGCACTCCATGTGCACGAAAGAAGAGATCGAGGCCGCCGGCTTCTCGGATCGTCTGATTCGTCTGGCAGTCGGTCTGGAGGATCCCGACGATATCATCGCCGATCTGCAGCAGGCATTTGAAGCTGCGCAAAACTGAACAGAGGCAGCAAAAAAACAGGCCCGCGATCGCGGGCCTGTTTTTCATTTCTTCACTCAGCGCTGCCGGCATCGAGGCCATCGGCGATGAACATGGCGTCGCCGAACGAAAAGAACCGGTAGCGGTTTTCAACGGCGATCTTGTATGCGTTGAGGATATGCTCCCGCCCGGCCAGCGCCGACACGAGCATGATGAGCGTGCTCTCCGGCAGGTGAAAGTTCGTAACGAGCGCATCCATGCACTTAAATTTGTAGCCAGGATAGATGAAGATGTCCGTCCAGCCGGACTGCGCGCGGAGCGTTCCGTCCGGATCCGCAAAGCTCTCGACCGTGCGGCAGGACGTTGTGCCGATGCAGACAACGCGGCCGCCATTGGCCTTTGTCTCGTTGACCATGCGCGCCGTTTCCTCCGGGATGATGCAAAACTCCGAGTGCATCGGGTGATCCTCGATCTCGTCCTCCTTGACGGGCCGGAACGTACCGAGGCCGACGTGCAGCGTAACGTAACCGATCTTCACGCCCATATCCGCGACCTGCTGCAGCAGTTCCTTCGTGAAGTGCAGGCCGGCCGTCGGCGCGGCTGCGCTGCCGAGCTCGCGGGAATATACCGTCTGATAGCGCTCCTGGTCCTGCAGCTCCGCCTTGATATACGGCGGCAGCGGCAAATGCCCCCGGGATTCGAAAAGCGCGCGGATATCGCCCGTCCAGTGCAGCCGTACCCGATGCCGCCCGAATTCCCCCTTGGCAAGGACTTCCACGCGCAGATCATCGCCAAAAACAAGATGATCCCCTATCCTGGCATTCTTGGCGGGCTTGATCAGCCCGTCGGCCTCCGCGCAATGCCAGCCGTCCCCTTCTCCATGCTGTTCCAGCAGAGGCATGGGCGTAAGCAACAGAAACTCCATCTTGCCGCCCGAGGGGCGCTGGCCGATCATCCTCGCGGGGACCACCCGGGAATTGTTGGCTATGAGCAGCGTGCCCTTCGGCAAATATTCGAGCAGATGGGAAAAATGGGAATGTATGCGCTTCCCGGTATCGCGGTCCAGCACGAGAAGCCGCGACGCTCCACGTTCACCGGGATGCTGGGCTATACGCTCGGGAGGCAATTCATAACGATAAGAAGAAAGGAGAAAATCGGCTTCGGACTGTTGGATGGAATACATTGAAATCCCTGTATTTTGTCTTAAAAAAACGGTATCCGGCAGGTGTGGTGGGCGCGCTCCTTGAGCGGCATCCTGATGCGGGGCACTCTTCAAAAAGGCTTTCATGGCGTAGTGAAAGATGCATTTTATCACCCAAGCCGTACTTGCGGAAGACCTAAAAAAAGGAACCTCTCGGTCCCTTTTGTATCATCTTCCAGAAAAGTTCTTTTCTATCTACTTTAAATATTTTCTCTTTTATGAACTAAATATGACTCGCTAAATATTATACCGTGTGGTAACAATTTTATCTCAGCCTCATCCCCAAGAAGAAATCTGTGCATTGGTGGACTTCCGCCGAATCTCAATTCGCCTTCAACATGCCGGGAAGCCCTTGCAGCATCACCGCTTATAGTCGGACAGGCTGCGCTTGCCGCTCAAGTATTCTCCGATCAAAGCTTTCCTGTTCTTAAAATCATTCATCCGGTTGCGGGGGATACTGCCGCCGCGCGGCGCCACAACCTTGGCGGGATTCACGTATTTACCGTTCTGCTTGAGGCGGAAATCCAGATGCGGGCCGGTGG